>OGCL01000036.1_pt1 | contig 151251 bp, 130 predicted proteins | sample 1570041 | NCBI WGS metagenome assembly OGCL01 (sample SAMN06266162, study PRJEB24511) | hot springs metagenome | isolation source: Hot spring water | place: South Africa: Limpopo | collected 2015-06-22
TTCGCTGGGAGGCGCGGAGAGAGGGCGATGCTAGCTGGGTCAACGGCTTGGTAAGTATAACCCCCATTGATCGCTGCATTCTGGATGTAGCTCGAAGCAACATAGGGTTCAGTGGTGGGTTGGGCATCATTGCCGCCAGCGGTTCCGGCATGGCCATGATTGAACCTGGGGAAAAGGTAGTAAAGTGACGGATAGCGAATTGGGTTCTTAGAACCGCAGTAAACCATTGCCCAAAGCACCTGTGAACTGCTTTGGTTTAATTCTGGGCTGAAAGGATCATCCGTACTGCCAGGCGCAAGGGCAGCGGGGTCACAATTCACCTTGATGGTGTTGCCAGAATTAAATGGGGCATAGACTCCGCCCCCAGCTGGCGGAATGATGTAGGTTGCGGTTGCAGGGTCATAGGTGGGGCTGGATTGGCCAGTCAAAGTCCCATCCGGTTTGAAGCCCAATGTCCGATCGCGAACGATCGATAACCCGATGACTGACTTCTCCATTGAGGTGAGCAGCGCAGTAAGGTTATTTTGTGGCCCGACGTTATATTTTTGCAGGATCTTCAAAGCTGCGATCCAGTCTTCAAGGCCAAAACGATCGAAGTACTTACTGAAATGATCATCACTAGCCGTATTTGTGAAGAAATTAGCACCCGTTGGGCATTCGGGATCAACTCCTAAGCGAAAATACTCATCATTGGCCAGGATTTGATTGTTACCCGCATTGCGACCAGAGAAGTTACAAATAATCACCGTGCCGTCTGGCTTTTTGGCAATAATGGAATTGTTGTTTTGCCAGTTGGTTTGGCTGGTATTAAAACTCAACAACCCTTTGTCATTCGCCTGGATGCCAGCATTGCTATAGGATGTCCAACTACCCACCGAAGCCTCACCCGCTGCCTTCCAAATATCATTCTCCATCCTAAGGTTATGGGCCAGCATTTGGATCGTGCAGGCTGCTGTGTGCAACGTGGTCTTGTCGGCAGGGCTGAGGGCGTTATAGCTAATGTTAGCTTCTCCCTGAAGCCCATTCAGCCGATTCATGATCCGCCGCAGGTTGGAGAAGTTCCCCCACATAGTGAGTTCAGGCAAGGGGTGCGTTACCGGCAGGTTAGGTACAGCCGCAGTGGCCGGTGAGGCGTAGGAATCCTGACGGGGAGGATAGGCTCCATAGCGATCGCCCGCCATATAGGCCAGGTTTGTCAGGGCCTTGTTGAGGTTACTGCCGGAGTTGTTGATCGCCTGAATAAACCCCGCTTCTGTGCCATCGGGTCCAGGCGGATTAAACTCCCAACCGTTGGTTCCCTTGCCGTTCAAAAAGCTCGTATAGACGTTGGGCACACCGCTACTGGACGTTGCGGGTAAGTCTGGAGCGCGGTCAAAACGAGTGCTGTCGGCAATCGTCGTCGATGTTCCCGGATGGGATGCCGCTGCCACACAGGCGATCGGGAACTGGGGCGTGCTGCTGGCCCTATGGTAAACCGCCATCGATTGGGCGGCGGCCAGGTTATCCCGCAAAGTGCGCCACTGACGTTGCTCGTGGTCACGTCCGTCCATAAAACTGCCGGTCGCGGCATTGGGCGGGGGCGGATTCATCGGGTCAGCATTGACATCATTCACATTGGCTGCTGATTGCCAACCATTCATATTCCCCAGTTCTAAGCGTTCGCCCACGATCACCCGCAGGCCCTCATTCATCGCCCGTCGTTCCCAGTAGCCATCCAGCCCCACATCCGCCGGGTCACCCGGTTGCCCCGTCACGGGATCGGAGTCCGGTTGGTCACGAATGAGATCCGGATTAGTGGCAATGCTACCCTGTTCCTCCGTAAACGCTTCGGCTTGGCATTCCCCATCCGATTGCACCGAGCGGTTATAGGTAGGTTTTGGCCCATAGCGGTTATCGGCCCGATAGAGATCGTCCACATAGGGCGGACAAATCGTCTTGTTCACAATGACCCGCTGTTTCTGCGCCAGGAGATTATCTTGCCAGTTGGCCACCACCTTACTCTCATAGTCAGCCATCCCCCGTGGCACCGTCTTATCGAGAGTCACCATTTTGACGGGATCGGCAGCCACGTTAACAGGGCTAATCCCGGTTTGATTGACCGCATCATTGGCATTGGTCACCGAAACAAAACCGTTGCCAGCCGTATTAACCGGCGCGATCGGGGACCCTGGGTGCAGGTGAACCGTCACCGTCCCATCCCAGTTGTTATCTCGCATCGAGCCAACCGCAAACAACCCACCGGAGGCCATTTCCGAGTTTTCGACCGGCATGTAATAACACGATCGGGGCGAACTGATCAGGTAGGACGTAATCGGCCCCGTCATGAACGTACTGCCCGCCGAATAGGTACGGCCATTCCAGTTAAAGGCTGGACCAGGGAAAATTTCGAGGTCGTAGCGGAACCACGCCCCATAGGTGTTCCCCGGCTTGATTTCCCGATCCTGTTGATATTGCAACGTCGCGATCGCCGGATTGACAGGATTCGTGTTGGGGTTGCCATCCGTCAGGGCCGATGGCACCGCGATCGCCATCACCTGGAATGTCCGCTTACTGTTCCCCGTTGAACCAACATTAAACCAGCCATCCGAAGGCAGAAGTGTCCCGCCACCGCCGCCTGCTGACGCTCCACAGGCCGGTGCCGACGCGATCGGGCCATTGCGCACAATTAAACTATTGGGTTTGGCAGCCACCGTGGCCTCATTGTCATAGACACTAGCCACCAGCGTGGTCCCGTTCCGGCGGGCGACGTTGAAAAGAATGCCGTAGACCATCGTGGTATTGGTTGCTGGGTCTGTAAACCGCCACATCGGCACCCGGTGGGCTGGGGTGTTGGGATTACTCCCGATCGTGCCATCTTGGTTAAAGTCCAGGTTAATTTGGGATTCCGTGACCCAGGTTTCATCGGGTAACTTATAGATATCGCTGTCTGCCAGAGGGGTTCCGCCCTGACCATTGTTGAGCACAATCCCCGCAATTTGGTCATCCCGAATCCGCCCTGACGGTAACCGGGCATCCTTAGTAAACATATATTCCAGCTTGGCCTTGGCCCGTTCGATCGCCGGGGTTGCCGCATTAGAAATGGTTGCCTGTTGCCGTTGACCAGACACCTGGGATGTGCGGTTGAAGGAGCGGAAAACCATTGCCCCCATCACCATCACCGTCGCCAATAGCACAAAGATCATCGTGGGTAACACAAACCCACTGCTAGCGGTGGCCGGGGATGGGGCGGAAGCCGATGCCGATCGATAGTGAATCAGCCAGAACCGTAGCAACCAGCGGTGGCGCTGCTGGATTTCCTGTTGTTGCTCTGCGGGTAGAGACTTCCCAAATTTGCGGTTCAACATAGCACGATCTTCCCGGATGCTAGCGGTAATTAACAGAAATAAACCGGAACAGGAGATAAATCCAATCCCTGTGGTCAGCCAGAATTCACCAGATCTTCACAGAATACGGTCAATAAACGCCCCTAAAAATGTACCTACATTGAGTAGCCACTTTAGTCCTAACATCGATACTTTGGAAGCTTCACCCGTAGGAATACGACATTTCTAGTGTTATAATGCGAACCTCTTCCGTAGGTTAACGGAAAATTTCATCAAATAACTCTGTCTAGCGGTAAATACATTAATAAGTGCCTCGGTTCCTTCCTGGATAATCTCACCCAGAGATGAAATTTCCATGAAGTTAAGGGCCTGGCTAAAGGGTACCCCCAATGACCCCAAAAGCGATCGTCCCTAGCCAGAGATTTCGCCAACACCGAGTCATTGCCCTCGACCGGCTCAGCCCGTTCGCGCAGCATCTCCCTTGGAGAAAGCGATTTGTCCCGGTTCTCCTGAAGCTCTGCCGATCAGCCCCAGGAGACGGTCATGATTCCGATCAAGGCTTCGACCGGCTCAGCCCGAACGGATGATTTTCCCGGTCCTCCTGAGAGCTGATATCCAAGGATCTTAGGGTTTATCTGCAACCCTCAAGTTTAGGGCTGACAGACCACTCGCCCACTCGCTAACCCAACGAGACTCGTTACCCTGCACCCTGCGGCGATCGCGGTGAGCGACCTTATTCGCATCATATTCAATACAAATTGACAGAAAATCCGCCCGATCGCCTAACTCAACGATCGGTAACGTTTTCTGCCAGCACTCGTATATTAATTAGCTTAAGGATGACTAGGGGCAATCAACAGTGATTTAAATCAATCCCGGCTTCCTTGGCAAAGGCGGTGATGCCCTTTTGATTGAGGGTCTTGATCGCCTTGGTGGAAATCCGCAGCTTCACCCAGCGGTTCCCCTCTGGCCACCAGATGCGCTTCCACTGCAAGTTCACTTCCTGAAGCTTCTTGGTGCGACGGTGCGAGTGGGAAACGGCATAGGCATTATTGGCCTTTTTCCCCGTCAGTTGGCATTGGCGTCCCATGAGTCCCGTCCTAATCTCATCATTAACTGCAAAACTAACATTCTACAGCAGCTTGGGCTGCTTTGGCGGGGCGATCGCCTAACCCGCCTAGCCTCACCGAACGATGGTCGCGATCGCTGTTCCCAGGTAATCCGCCAACGATCGTAGGGCAAACTGGGGCAGGGCCAACATCCGCCGCCAGCGCCAAGGCTCCTGGTATAGGCGGTAGAGCCACTCCAGATGGTTATCCCGGAACCAGGCCGGTGCCCGCTCCTTGACCCCCGCCCACACATCAAAACTACCGCCCACACCGATCCAAATCGCGTCCGGACACAGCGATCGGTGCTGGGCAATCCACAACTCCTGGCGCGGCACCCCTAAGCCCACCAGGATGACACGGGGTTGCAGGTCCACCAGTTGTTGCAGGAAGGTCTCCTGTTCCGCCGCCGCGAGGTACCCATGTTGGGCCAGGGTAATCGTCAGGCCCGGCACCTGGGCTTCCCAATAGGCCGCCGCCGCCGCCGCCGTACCTGGCTGGCCACCATAGAAAACCACCGGGTAGGCACTGTAACCGGCCTGCCGGGGGGAAGCGTTTTGCTGCCAGAGACCCACTTGTCGCAAGAACGCACCCGCCAGTTCAATACCGGGCATCCGCTGCACCCGTTTACCCCGTAACCGCAGGTGCAACACCACTCCTGCCCCATCGGGGATCACCAACTCAGCCCGCCGAATTGCTGCCGCCAGTCGGGGATCTTGGGCCGCCTGCATCGTCATCTCCGCATTGAGGGTCACCACATGCGCCCCCTGCCCTGCCCTCAAGCATTCCCCCAACCAGTGGCCATAGTCAGTCGCCAGATGCACCGGCAAGCCCAGCACCGAACTCACGGCCAAGGGGTCCGGAGGTCGAACAACCTTAGTAAAGCTTGACATCAGTTTTTAGGAAGATTTAGTAGGGAAAGAATAAAAAACGTAACATTCTTGAGCGTTGCGTCTCTCATGATAGAGGACAGCCCTGCCTCTGAACAGGGGCAAGCCAAAGCGATCGGTTACCAGCCTAGTGACGGCAATTATCACAATGACCACACCGGGGTGGAAACGATCCGGACAATCCCTATCGTCGGCCCGACCTAGCGACGGCAGTTATCACAATGACCACACCGGAATCCGGTGGCCATCTCGGTGAAGCCGAAGGCTTGGAGCAAAAACTGCCACCGACAGTCACGGGTTCGGAAATAACGGATGATTTCGGTATGGGCTGTCCCCATTCCTGGAGCAGGTTGGCGCGGGCCGGGATGCAGTCGGTAGTGGAAGGGATCGGACCAGGTGAGTTGACCGGTACTGTGCAAAATGGCGAGGGCGATCGCGGCATCGGGAAATTGCTGGGTGACGGTCTGGATGCGGCCCTGGGGGGGGAGTTGGCCCATAAGTTGGGTGGCTTTTTGGTGCTGCGATCGCAGGCGATCGAGGAAAAACTGCTGGCGTTGTTTATCTTCCGAATCGAGCCAACCCGTCGGTTCACTAATTAACGCTAAGGCCGTGGCTGGTTGACCATCCCGGCCCGCTCGACCCACCTCTTGCACATATTCCGAGAGCAACAAAGGGGGATGAAAATGGGCCACCCAACGCACATCAGGTTTGTTGATCCCCATGCCAAAGGCTGAGGTACAAAGGACAAACGGGAGTTCGCCACGTAACCAGGCTTGCTCCAACTGGCGGCGGTGTTGGGGCGCGAGTCCGGCGTGGTAGGCTGCCGTGGTCAGGCCGTGTTGCGTCAGGCGATCGGCCAAGGCTTCAGCGTCCCGTCGGGTGCGGACATAGACCAAACCCGTTTGCTGCGGATGGGCATGAATAAATTGGCGAAGTTGCTGGTAACGTCCCCGTGGGGTCCAGGTTACCTGGGTTTTCAGTGTCAAATTGGCGCGATAGGGGTTGATCAAAAAAATCATGGGATCGATCAGTTGCAGCACTGATCGGATGATGGCCTGGGCATCAGGATTCGCTGTCGCCGTAAAGGCGGCGATCGGGATTTGGGTTCCAGCGGGTTTTGTGGCCAGCAGTGCCGATCGCACCGCCCCCAAGCGACGATAGGCAGGCCGGAACGTATCCCCCCACTGCACCAAACAATGGGCCTCATCCAGGATCAAACCGTTGATCTGGACCTGGGGTTGGCTCAGCACCGCCCAAACCGGTGGACTCAGTAGCGTTTCCGGTGAAAGGTAGAGCAGACGTACCTGTTGCTGTTGGATCGCGGCTAAGGTACGACGGCGATCGCCCGTCGCCAGTTCACTGTGCAGCAAAGCAGCCGGTAAGCCCCGTTGTCGCAATTCCTGCACCTGGTTTTCCATCAGGGCCACCAGCGGCGACACCACCAGCGTCAGGCCCGACTGCAACAACGCCGGCAATTGAAAGCAAATTGACTTCCCCCCGCCCGTCGGCATCACAATCAGCGCATCCCGGCGATCGAGCAAACACTGGATCACCTCCCCCTGGGGTACCCGAAATTGCTCATAGCCCCAAATCTGCCGAAATGCCGCCTGAACCTGCTCCCAACCGAGCGTGACCCCCTCTCGCATGACGATACACCCTGATCCCTAAACGGTACGATTTTATCGATCAGGGTTCCCGCCGATCGCGATCGTTGAGACGCAGCGATCGCTCACTTTACCAAAGCTTTAAAATGCCACCGAACGGCTCCATACCCAGGTTCATCCACCTACCCCCATCGCCTCGCAGTGTACAGTGGCATGGCAAGGGGAGCAGTGACCTACCCCCCATAAATCAGATGATCGTGACTAAAAGCGATCGTGACTAAAGGCGATCGTGACTAGAACCCACCCACCAGCGTGACTAAAGTCGCTACGCAAAACAGCCCAAAGGCCAAAGCCACAATCAAAGCATAGGGAGCATGGTTGATCTGATCCAGGTATTGATTAACATTCTTATCGGATTGCTCAGGTTGCCAGATCATCGGTTTCATCTTTTTATCCCTCGCTAATAATCGTTAGATATCGCGTAAAAATACCTATTTTCAATCCAAACAATAGATATTCCGACGCTGACTGCATCCTAGCATAGGCACTAAATCCTGGTTTACCAGCCCTCAAATGAGATATAAAATTTAATTGGGACGTTCAGAATATGACGATTTTGGATCAAATCGAAACGATTCTTCAGAATGCGCAAGCATGGGTAAAGCCGTCCTAGGGTCACCTAACGGTTAATCCACCAACCCCGATCGCAACGCCCGCACCGCCGCCTGGGTACGATCGCTCGCGCAAAGCTTATTCAGAATACTGCGCACATGGGTTTTGACCGTGCCCACCGTGATATAGAGCCTTTCCGCAATTTCCGCATTACTACAGCCGGCCACAATCAGTTCCAGCACCTCCAACTCCCGTTCCGTTAGCGGATCAGTGGCCAGGAGATCCGCATCGACTCCCGCTGGGTGGCGACTCACCGGGGGTGGCGATACCGGTTGATTGGCAGGACTAACTTGGCTTTGCTTCAGGACAATCCGGGCGATCGTCGGATCAATCCAGGCATTGCCCTCGTGGGTTGCCTGCAACGCCTCCACCAGCTTATCCATACTGATATCCTTCATGCAGTAGGAATCTGCCCCCGCCGCAAACGCCGCCAACACCGAAGACTCATTATCATGCATCGTCAGGATCAGCACCCGGCTGCTGGGCACCGCCTGCTTAATTCGGCTCGTTAACTCAATGCCATCGCGATCGGGCAAGCCAATATCCACCACCGCCACATCCGGCACCTGTGCCTGCACCACTGCCAATCCCCCATCCGCCGTGGCTGCTTCGCCAACCACCGTAATTCCCGATCGCTGTTGCAGCCCGGTCTTCCACCCCATGCGGGTGAGGTCATGGTCCTCAATCAGCACCACCCGAATTGTGTCCATCCTGGATGACTCCCCCGTGATTATTCGCCCGTAATCGCCAACGCCTCCACCCAAATATAGGGACAAATCCCGTTCGGTTTCACCTCAGCCTTCGGGGCTACATGGATAATCGACTGGAGCAGTTGCCGGAAATCCCCCGCCACCGTTGCCGACTCAATACTTGTCCGTTGGCCATCCCGAATCAGCCAACCGTCAAAGGGCAGGGAAAATGATCCTTCCAGAGCGCTTACCCCCGCATGGAGCGCGTGTAAATCATCAATCAAAACGACATTATCTGCTGTCGCCAAATCAAAGGCGGTGTCGTCGGCTGCTCCCTCAGAAAACACATGGAAAAAGTTTGGACTGACCGTCACCTTCGCCCCCATATTGGCATTGCCCGTGGGTTGCGTTTGCATCCGTTTCGCGGTCCCCGCACTGTGCAAAAAGCTGGTGAGAACGCCCTTCTGAATCAGAGGTACACAGCGGGTTGGCGTTCCCTCGCCATCAAAGTGGCTAACCGTAATATTGTCCGGATGGAGAGCATCATCGTTAACCGACAGCAGCGGCGACGCGATCGCCTTGCCCAGGGATTCTGGTGTCGATAGGCTTTGCTTGTCGAGAATACTTTGGGCATTAAACAGATTAGAAAACGCCCCCAACAAACTCAAAAATGCCTCTGGTGAAAACACCACCCGGTATTGTCCCGACGGGATTTTCGCATAGTCCAGATGACTCAGCGTCTTGTCAATCACCTCTTGCACACAGGCATCCACGGGCAACGTCTCTAAACTACGGGCAATGCGAAACCCACCGGCACTGCGGGGCTTTTTCCCCGCCACCTCGGTTTTGCTGTAGAGGTAGAGGGAGGTATAGGCGTTGCTTTCCTGCCGCTGGGCACCCTCGCTGTTGAAATAGAAACGATCGATTACCTGTTGTGATAGGCCATTGTAGGGCACACTGACGATCGCGGCATGGGCCGCCAGCAGCCGTTTCTCCGCCGCCAGCAACGTCGTGACCAGACGATCGATCGCAACCGGCGGCTCCTTCTGATTGGGCCATGCTGGGATCGGCTTCGTTGCTTCCGGACTGAAATCAGGAATATGCTCCTTCGCCCCAAAAAAACTCGCTTCCTGGGCCGTTTTGAGCGCCAGTTCCAGCCCGAGCGGGTCCACATCCGTCGTACTTGTGATCCCCACGGTACCCGCCTGGTTCCACACACGCACCGTCACCGAAGACCGGCTGGACGCTTCCACCTGTTTCGGTTCCCCCTGATCTACCTGGGCGCTACTTTCGTCAACCGTGGCCCCATAGACATCAAATTTAGCAATCCCCAGTCTCTCCGCAATCTGCTGAGCATGACTGGCCAGTTCTTCAACGTTTAACATATTGCGTATGGCCCAGGATTCTTAGCTGCTGGGTTGTGTCTAAGAGTATATCCCGTGCCATCCCCTCACCGCCCGACCGGAATGCTTATACTAAAACAGTGAAAGCACCCCATGACTGTTAAAGTATCCCGTGAAAGCACCCCCACCCCTGAGATAACCCACCGGCATCGCATTTTCCCGCTTGCCTCCCTCCCCGCTCCTCTCTTCCGCCACTCAAAGCCCACCACCCAACCCATGCCTCCCCTCGACCCGCACCTTCAACAAAAATTAATGGACCTCAAAACCCTCTTTGCGGAGATGGAGCGGGCACTGATTGCCTACTCTGGTGGTGTTGACAGTACGCTGGTGGCCAAAATTGCAGTGGATGTCCTGGGCGATCGGGCCTTAGCCGTCACCGCCGTTTCCCCCTCCCTGTTGCCAGAGGATCTGGAGGAAGCGCGGGTGCAGGCAGCCACGATCGGTATTAGCCACGAGGAAGTCACGACCCACGAACTCGATAACCCCAACTATGCCGCCAACCCCGTCAACCGCTGCTATTTTTGCAAAAGTGAGTTGCACGACACCCTCAAACCCCTCGCCCTCGCCCGTGGCTATCCCTACGTGGTGGATGGGATCAATGCCGATGATCTGCAAGACTACCGACCGGGTATCCAAGCCGCCCGTGAACGCGGTGCCCGATCGCCCCTGGCAGAGGTGGGCATGAGTAAGGCGGAAGTCCGGCAACTGTCGGCATGGCTGGGGTTGCCCTGGTGGGACAAACCGGCCCAACCGTGCCTGAGTTCCCGGTTTCCCTACGGCGAAACGATCACGATCGCCAAACTTCAGCGAGTCGGGCGGGCCGAATACTACCTACGGCAATTGGGCTATCGAACCGTGCGCGTGCGATCGCAGGGGGACACGGCCCGGATTGAGTTACCGTCAGAAGAATTGCAGGCGTTTATAAACACCACGGATCTGGCGGCGTTGGTTACCACCTTTCAAGCCTTAGGGTTTGTGTATGTGACGCTGGATTTGGAAGGGTTCCGCAGTGGCAAGCTGAATCAGGAGATTTCCCCGTAGGGGCGGGTTAGAGCCAAGACTGTCCGCGTAACCCATCCCCTTCATAAACCCGCCCGTCTGGCGAGATTGCGTTGCAAGTGAGGAGATTGGTTTTGGTCATCATGGCAGGCAGGCTGCCCGCCCCACAATCCTCTATGGGAGCTAGTCTCATAGTAAGATTGATGGGACATCCGGTATTGATAGGATACATTCGCAGGAGTTGGGGGAGTATGGCCACCGTTGAACCCACCGATGAACCCACCGAACCAGGGGAATTATTGGATATTGACGCGGTGCAAAAACTCTTGCATCGATCGCGGGCCTCGATTTACCGCTACACCAATACGGATCGTAAAACCCTTAACCCGCCCTATAATCCCCAGCTATTAAACCCAGAGTATCGGCAGCACAAGCGGGAGCCGTTGTTATTTCACCCCAATGAAGTGGCCCGCTTTGCCAGGGATGTGCTGGATTTGCAACCCGTGACGATCCAGGTTCACCCCAGCGTCCCCGATCGCACCGAGGAACTGCTGAGCGCGATTCTGGCCGAACTGCAAAGTCTGCATCAAACCTTGAAGTCCCAGTCGTAGCGGGTCGGTCATGGCTAACCCCGCCGGTTTACTGGCTAATGGCATTCACCACGCAAACCGGTTGGATTTGTTGAACATAGCGGACCTGACGTGGGACCCAATAGCCGTAAGCGGTATAGTAGCCCCCGGAGACGACCGGGACATAAACGGTGTGGTAGTAGCAGGTGGTTATAGCCGCTGCTGGTTCTGCGGTTAGCAAAGCGGCTCCAGCCGTCGTCATGGCCGCTAGCCCCGTCAAAAGGGTTTGGGTGAGTGTCGTTTTCATATACGTTTCCATGCCTGTATCGTGATGAAGCGTTGATTGCGAAAGTGAGTCATTCAGCGAATTCGCCATGCAGTCATGCAGCCATCAGGCAGTGTCTAGGGCCTCAGCCTCAGCCTGCTGCGGAAGCGGTTTCCTGGGCTGGGGTGCTGAGTGCTTGTTTCCTAGTGTCGCGATCGCGGCCCCCTTGCACCTCCTGCTGATTGGTGAATCAGGCTCACGCCATCGGATGACCCCAGTGGGCATGGCGACCCTCCTCATTGCCACCCCTGCTTCGACCGAAACCCCCTGGACTTGCCCCAGCATACAGACAGCCCCCAGAGCACATACTGAGAAATCGATCGCCCCTGTTCTTCTCCCAATGGGTTGAATTCAGAGCAAGTTATCGGGACCCCAATCTGACCCTAGACCAGGGACTTCTTCACATTTCTTAATGTTCAATGCTTTTCTTGTGAAGTTGCGATCGATCCCCGCCTGGTAGGCTTTTCGCCGAAGTCGTGGGGGCATGACCGCCCTGGGACTATCCCAATTGACCGCCAGCGATCGTTGAAAAGTATTTGTAGTTTTGTATACTTAAGTTAACAAATCGATAATTCATGCGCTATTTTTCAGGAGCACTCCATACCATGCAATGTTTCCGTGGGTTGAGGTCTTAAATATTTTTTAGCTTTTTCGCTGAAAGGAGAGTATTCTGGCCAGCCCTTCCCGGCCCCCAACGGTGATGACACACTTCCATTAGAGCAGAGCACCATTAGAGCAGAGCACCATTGGAACAGAGCACCATTAGAACAGAGCACCATTAGAACAGAGCACCATTAGAGCAAGGTAGAGGTACAAGTTAGTGACCCGGCATCCACTTGACTCGCTACGAGGTTACGACGCGGCAGCGATCGCCCGTTACTGCTACGCCCGTCCCTGGCTGGTGATTTGGCGCACCCTTAACATTATTTGGGGGTTTTTGGGCTTCCTGCTGGGGCTGCAATGGGATCGCCTGACTGGCCAAACCGTGAGCCACAAAACGATGCGGGCGGTGCAGTTGCGCCAACTGCTCACCCGTCTGGGGCCCACGTTCATCAAGGTGGGCCAAGCCCTGTCCACCCGACCCGATCTGATCCATAAGGATTTCCTGGAAGAACTGGTCAAGCTTCAGGATCAACTGCCCCCCTTCCCCACGGACACCGCAATGGCCTTGGTCGAGGCCGAACTTGGCCAACCGATCGCCGACATTTTTAGCAGCATCTCCCCTACCCCGGTTGCTGCTGCGAGTTTGGGACAGGTCTACCGCGCCAAGCTGCACACGGGCGAACCCGTTGCCTTAAAGGTCCAGCGTCCCAACCTTCTGCCGGTCCTCACCCTAGACCTGTTCCTGATGCGTTGGTCAGCGGGGTGGCTGTCAGCCATCTTGCCGCTGAATTTGGGTCATGACTTGCGCCTGATTGTCGATGAGTTTGGCATCAAGCTATTTGAGGAAATTGACTACCTGAATGAGGGCCGCAACGCCGAGAAATTTGCCGATAATTTTCGCGATCATCCCCAGGTGAAGGTGCCCCGGATCTACTGGCGATACACTACGTCACGGGTGTTGACCCTGGAGTGGATCGATGGCATCAAGATGACGGGCACCGAGGAAATTCGAGCAGCGGGGCTGGAGGTGAATGAAATTATCCGCATCGGGGTGACCTCCGGGTTGCAGCAATTGCTGGAATTTGGCTTTTTCCACGCCGATCCCCATCCCGGCAACTTGTTTGTCCTATCCGTGAGCGATCAGGAGCCAGAGGTCTTGGGTCGCTTGGCCTATATTGACTTTGGCATGATGGACCAACTGGATGAGGCGACGAAGGAAACCCTGGTGGATGCCTTGGTGCATCTGATTAATCAGGAATACCAAGCCCTGGTGACAGATTTTGTCAAGCTGGGATTTCTGGCCCCCAATACGGATATTCGCCCGATCGTCCCAGCGTTGGAAGCAGTGCTGGGCGACATTATGGGGGAAAGTGTACGGGACTTTAACTTCAAGACGATTACCGATCGCTTCTCGGAGTTGATGTTCGATTATCCCTTCCGGGTGCCGGCCAAGTTTGCCCTGATTATTCGATCGCTGGTCACCCAGGAGGGGTTGGCCCTGAGCATGAACCCCAATTTCAAAATTGTGGAAGTGGCCTATCCCTATGTGGCGCGGCGGCTCTTACAAGGGGAATCGCCCCAGTTACGCCGCCGCCTCCTGGAGGTCCTCTTCCGCGATGGTCGCTTCCAGTGGCAACGCCTGGAAAACCTGCTGAAGATTGCCCGCACCGATCAAAGCTTTGACTTGCTGCCCACGGCCCAACTTGGCTTCCAATACCTGATGTCAGAGGAGGGACGCTATCTGCGACGGCAGTTGCTACTAGCCCTGACGGAGGACGATCGTCTACACACGGAGGAAGTGCAGCGGCTTTGGGGTTTAATCAAGGAAGACCTGCGGCCTGAGCGGTTGTTCAGTTCAGCCTTGGGGGCACTGACGGAGTTTTCCCTGGAAGGGGCGGCGGCTTTCCTGCCGACGATGGCTCCCCTGAGCGCTTTGCAAAATGCGCTGCGTTAAAGGCCCCCGATGAAAGGTCCCTTGCAACCGGGTAGAGCTAACTGGCGAGGCCGCTCCTTCGTTAATGTATTCCTGGCGTTGTTTTGTATTGACTAACTAAGTTTTGTATTGACTAACTAAGAGGTTGTCTGCGTGTATTATCTTGCCGATCCCCCGTATTTCCTGTTCTTAGCTGGTTTATTGATTGGGATGACCTCTGGTGCAGCCTTTGAAGGTACCCTCAAGCAATCGGTGCAGGTGTGGGCTAAGCATCGTACCACGGCGAACCTTGCCGCTGTGCGCAGTTTTAAGCTCTTTTTCTGCTTCCTGGGTATCTGCTTGGGTATTGCGCTCTTCCTGGCGGCTGGGTTACAAATCTTTGGGTTTCCTGCCGAGTTGTCCTACGTGATTGCGCTGCCCCTGACGTTATTGACCGCCGCCTTGGTCTGGGGCCAATTGGGTAAGATTTTGCTGCAATTGGAACGGGGTGGCTCCCAAGCCCTGGATTTGGATTCCCTGAGTTAGCGGCTGCTGGCAACGGACGATCGCGCTTAAAACGGTGACGACGAACCTTCCCCACCACCACCAGTGGCGGTGGGGATCAAGCCTGGGGAGGGTGAGGCCGTGTTGCCCCCATTCTATGGGAGTCGGGATATCCTGAAGGAAGACAAACTGACCGGATAAAGTGAGCAGGCATGAAGGCAACCCCTCGGTTTGGCAAAACTGGGTCAATCTGCCCAGTCACAGAGAAGCGGGCCGCTGCCCACGCGCCCAGACCTCGCCCTCTCCGCCTTAGCACAGCTTTGGTTGAAGTATGCAACCCTTGACAGCCATGATCTCCAAAGTCAATCGGCAGGGAAAAACCGCGATACGCCAAAGGCGTCGCGAAGCTATCGTGACCACCCGCTGCGGTCCTGCCATGCGCCCCCCGATCGCCCAATCAGCGTTCTTAGTCCTGAGCCTACTATTGGGGATTACCGAGGTTGGAATCCTGATCCTAGGGGGGGGACAAGCTGCGATCGCCCAGGCCCTGTCGGCTCCAGTCCCCACGACCTCCCCCTTGCCCGGTACCCGCAACCTGGAACAACTATTGCAACAGATCAATACGGGCCAAGGCCAGGGCCAGCCTCGCCCCACGGCTCCAGTCACCGTTGCCCCGCCGGTCGCCCCCCCGGCAGCCACCCCGACCCTGGGTGAAATCTATCGTTTGGGACCGGGGGACGTGGTCAAGATCGAGATTTTTGATCTGACTGACTATAGTGGCGAGTATCAAATCCTGGTCGATGGGTCCCTCACCCTGCCTCGGATTGGCCGGGTCATGCTGGCGGGTTTGACCCTAGAGGAAGCCGGTCAATTGCTGACCGCCCGCTTCTCGGAAACTTTTGTGCAACCCATCACTACCGTGGCCCTAGCCAAGGCGCGTCCCCTGCGGTTAGCCGTTAGCGGCGAGGTCACCCGTCCCGGTTCCTATAACCTCAATATTGCCGAGGGGGCACTCTATCCCAGTGTTACCGATCTGTTGAAGGAGGCGGGTGGGATTACCCAGTATGCCGACTTACGCAATATCCGTATCCGCCGGTCCCAAGGAATGGGGCAATCCCAAACCCTGAATGTCAACCTTTGGGATTTACTGCTGACGGGCAACCTTGAACAGGACATAACGCTGCGGGATGGCGACAGCCTGATCATCCCCAAAACTACAGTTGCCCCTGACGAAATCGCCGCCCTGGTGGCCGCGAATATTTCACCCGACACAATTAAGATCGGGGTGATTGGCGAAGTGAAAAAGCCAGGGGTGTTAGAGGTTCCGCCCAACACCTCCCTGAATCAGGCCCTACTGGCGGCGGGCGGCTTTGATCCCCGACGGGCAAAGCGAGGGTCGGTGCGGTTGCTGCGGCTGAATCCCGATGGGACAGCGACCGATCGCCGCATTGATGTGGATTTTGAGAGCGGTATCAACGATCGCACGAATCCGATCCTGCGCCCCAATGATGTGGTGTTGGTCAGTCGATCGGGCCTAGCCAGTTTCGGCGACACAATGGAATCCCTCCTCGGTCCTTTGGCCCGCATGATTGGGACGACCCTGTCACTATCGAACTTTATCTTTCAGGTGTTTGGAGGATACTAGCTGATCACACAAGGAACGCACAATAGACACACAATAAATCACACAATAAATTTTGCGACGTTCGGCGGGACAACTTCAGGCGCAATGGACTAAAGCCCATAGTCGGGTTCTGTCAAATTTAATTTAGCAGGTTCGATCAAACAGAGCATAGCCCAGAAAAATGATTAAACGTATTGGTCGTCGCCAAATTGACAGAAGCTGATTAATCCTTCACTTTAGGAATGACAGACAACTAGCAAGGGGGCAAGATTGCTGCGTTACTGGAGGCGTCTCCCATTTACTGTTCTCAAAACCGATATTATTCTTAAGATAGTAGGCTTGCAACTTCAATGGCTGTGCGTGTAAATCTGACCAGTCGGCAACAACACATCCTCTGGGCAACAGTGCGGCACTATATTGCGACCGCTGAACCCGTAGGCTCAAAAGCCCTAACCGAGGAGTTTGACTTTAAGGTGAGTCCAGCCACGGTTCGCAATGCGATGGGGGTCCTGGAAAAGGCCGGACTGCTCTATCAACCCCACACTTCGGCGGGACGGGTCCCCTCAGACTCTGGCTATCGGATCTATGTCGATCACCTGCTCACCCCATCAGAGGCCCAAGCCCATCAGGTGTATTTGCAGTTATCGCAACACCTGGGGCGACAGGGGATGAGCCTAGAGGCTTTACTGCGCGGGGCAGCCCACCTGTTAGCACGGCTCAGCGGCTATATCACCCTGATCACCTTGCCCCAAACTTCAACGGCCTCCATTCGCCATTTGCAATTGGTCCAGGTCGATCCGGGCCAGGTGATGCTGATTGTGGTGACGGATAGCTATGAAACCCAGTCGGTGGTGATCGATTTACCCCGATCGCGTGAGTCCGGGGGGCTAGTGCCACCCTTTGAACTAGCCGATCCAGAGGCGATCGACCATGAACTCAAAATTTTGTCGAATTTTCTGAATCAACGTTTGCGGGGGCAGCAGTTGACCACCCTGAGTACGATGAAGCCCCAGGCATTGGATCAGGAGTTTGCCCAATATGCGGATTTCCTGCGGATGCTGGTCTCGCAACTGAAGTCATTGGCCCAATCCTGGACCGCTGCGCCCGTACTCATTGCCGGGGTATCGGAGGTCTTGCGGCAACCCGAATTTTCCGAGTTGGAGCAGGTGCAAATGCTGATGCAGTTGTTGGAAGAACACCAGGAGCAACTGTCGCCACTCATTTTTGAAGCATCGGAAGACACTCTACCCGCAGGACGGGTGACGGTGCGTATCGGCACAGAAAATCCCCTAGAGCCAATCCGAACCTGTGCGCTGGTTTCGTCTACCTATCATCGGGGGGCGGTACCCGTCGGCAGTGTGACGGTCTTGGGACCCACGCGAATGGTTTATGAAACGGCGATCGCGACGGTGGAGGCAGGGGCCACCTATTTGTCGGAATCGTTACGGTAGCCTGTCGGGACGATCGTATCTCCTGGGTTAACGCTTATCCAATCATTCACAGCACTAAACGAACCCATTGCTTAACATTTGAAGCATGGCCTCTACACAGCCCGTCATGATACAGCCCCTAACACAAGTGGGGGGTAGCCTCAACCCGATCGTTTAGCAATACTGCGACCCATGTCGGTGCTTGCCAGCGATCGCGTCAGATAACTACCCCCAACGTGCTAGTTAGGCAGTTGGGCGAGATCGCCCAGCTTTGTCTTCTAGCTGGCTACCTGGCGACGGCGACGGCTATAGGCTAAGCCAGCCCCAGCCAATGCTAACCCCAACATAGTTGTCGGCTCTGGGACACCGGCTGATCCCCCAATAATCTTATAGTCGGGACCATTGTAGCTGGGTTGGCCTGTCACTCGAATCCAGCGGATCGGCTCTGTGACCCCCAACTCGGCGAGCCGAATACCCCGCGAACCGACGGGTTGCGCCCCCACAATTTCCGTTGTGTCGAGGTCAAACCCGGCGTAATCAAAGTCACCACTGAACAGACTCAAGGCCGTTCCAATCAGATTGCGATCTTTGTCTAGGGCTTGAATTTGTATGCGGCTGTTCATCCCCCGCTCCCAGAAGAAGAGGGACTCAATCCTCCTGTCAAACCTGAAGTCGATCGTGAATTTGCCTCTATCTTCCGTATCAACAATATTGTTCAGGTTGAGGTTGCCGAGGATAGCCACTAGATCGTCAGGCGTCGGATCTTCCACCGCAGTCCCGTCCGCATTATCGCCATGATCGGAACTAGCGGCTCCCGAATTACCCCCGGTGTAGGGCGGCTTGAACACAATCTTAGCTTTGTCAATCAGGACAAAGTCCGTGAAGGTGATCCCATCAAATTCAACCGACTCCAGCCAAATATTGCCCTGAGGTGGACCGCCAGTACTATCCGTTGAATAGTTGGTCGTAAAGGAAAATGCTTGGGCCGAGGGGGCTGCACCCACCAGGGCCATTGTGGTGGTGGTTGCTGCAACCAATCCCGCCATCACCAGAGACTTCATAGTGTATCTGCTCCGTAAAAATTAATCATGGACAAGGGGGGAAGGGTTTCAGGTCCAATTTCTGTAAACCTAAGCCCCAGTGAACTCGGGCTCATACGTTCATTTTTCTGGGGCCAACCCTAATGGCCAGTGCTCGCACATCAGACTTCCAAGACTACATTGCGGTTCGAGCAGGTAGCTCTGCCCAGAAGCTGGCAACAAAGTATTCCTACGTCGGAACTACATCCATATGTGTGTTCCGTAGAATCCCCCGCGCCAACCAGCAGATACTCTACCTTTCAGCATTTTGGCAGGTGACTTTACGGCGATGCCAGCAAAACACTCGTGGGTTTGATAAAGTTTTCATGAAGAGTTGGGGAGAATTATAAAAATCCTTCCTGCTCCAGATCCTCAATCATTTGGAGTGCCCGCGAGTCACCAATCTTGAGCAAGGAGGCTTTGGCATCGGCTTGAACCCCTAAATCGGGATCTTCGACGAGGGTTTCGATCAAGGCATCGACGGCAGTGGCATAAATGACATTGGAGGGCAGTTCGCGGCACAGTTGCCCCAGGGACCAGGCGCAATTGCTGCGCACAACGGCAGCCGGATCTTTCCGCAGGGCTTCAATCAGGGGGGGGACTGCTGTGATCGTGGCATCATAGCTCACCTCGGCCATCTGTCCCAGGGCACTGGCGGCCCACAGGCGCACCGCCGCAATATCCGTCTTGAGGGCATCAATTAAGGGCAATAACGATCGCTCATCGTGGCAGTTGCCCAAGGCCCAGACCACGCCTTTGCGGACATAGCCATTCCAGTCTGCCAACTGGGTAATTAGGGCATCAACTGCATTAATACTAGGATTGCGCCCTAGGGCATAGGCAGCACTAACCCGGACGAGGGGACACCGATCGGCCAAGAGACGAATCAGGTACGGGATGGCCCGTTCATCTTGCAGATCGCAAAAGGCACGGGCAGCCAGCATTCGTTGTTGCGAGTCGGGCGAGTCGAGCAATAGCAACATGGCCTCCGGATCAGGCTTGGGCGGCGCATTAACATCGATCGCATCCAAGTCATCCAGGGGGCTACCCAGGGCAGTATCTGGGTCAAGAACTAGCAACTCGTCGTCATCGTGCATACGTGTAATGTACAGCACGGCGGCGATCGACGCATGACAAGTTGGGATTTTGTTGCATAGTTCACGGCGATTTAACCAAGGGGAGAGCGGGGGGACCGGGGGATAACACAGCGGTTGGGACCTACCTCCAGATTGGATGAGTGGCAGGTGTCGTGGGTAAGGCGGTATCCAGCAGTCCCAGGGGGGCTGGCGCAGCTAAGTCATTGGGCAAAAAGATGCGGGCACTCACCGCAAGCAGGGCGATGCCAAACACTAAAACGAGCAGGAAGGGCAGAAGAATTTGGCGCAGGCAGGACATGGCAGTTAGAGCAAATGAGGGCAAGTTTAGAGCGCGTTTAGAGCGCGTTAGCGCAATTAGGGCAACTTAGAGCGATTAGAGCAATTAGCGCACGTTAGAAGAATTGAAGCTAATGGCCAATCAGGGCAGGGGAGCAGGGCCGATCCCCAAGGACGGGACCTTCCAAACTTTCTCAAAACAATGCCGCCTCCCAACCCTCATCGTAAGCGACGGGCGGCTTATTGCGGTACCGAATACGTTCCGATCGCGTGTCGCAGGGACAACAATGATTGGAGCGATCGCAGGGGCATCGTGGCCAGGTAAGCGGCGCGATCGTCCAGGCCAAAACTAATCAGCAGGGATTGCTGATCCGGGGTCAGGCTCAGGCCGCAAACGTATTCAATGGATTTTTGCTTGATATAGAACAAGGGCGAGATCTCAGCGACCTCAAGTTGGGGATATGTACACATTTCGGGCGGGCGTTGATGCTTGAGATAGACAAAACGGTGGAAGTAATAGCGGCGATCGTTTTGCCAGATCATTTCATGGATGAGGGTCAGGTAGCCTGCTTCGTATGCGATCAGTTGACTGCCCCCGCGATATTGACCCAGGTTCAGTTCGATGTGACTTTCATGAACCCGATCGCAGTGCCCTGTGGCTAAGTTAGGTTTCAGGATCGTCAGGGGTTCCATTTGGTAAATCAAATAGAGTTCATCTTTGAAAATTAAGGGCATCCAGTTCTTTTGATGTTTCGCCGCTTCGTACCCTTTGAGGACTATGGCTTGGTCAGTCGCTATACCCACTTTTTCCCCGGTAGCCTGGGTGTCCCTGACTGGCTCTCCGCTGGGTAGTGCAATCCGGAAGAGGACCATTTCATTGCGATTTTCATCATTGGTCATCCGAGTTGTTGCCAAACCCCAAAGCTGATCCTGCCATTGGATCAGTCGCATATCCTCATAACCGAGCACAAGACCACGATAGGTTTGGAAAGTGGGTGTATCTTGAGGTTCAAGAATTAAATATTCCCTAATCAACGAACTTTGGGCGGCATACAGGTGTTCCAGGTTGGCAATGTGATCGGCCTCGATCGCTAAGAGATGGTTATGGGTCATCGAGGCATCGCCATCCGGAATGTGTAAATTTTTCTCGATATCATAGGTATAGTTAATCTCGCGAACATTGATGATATAGTGATTGTTTTTAGGATCAAAGACAATAGATGGGTTAACGAGGCGATTAGTTCCCTTGACTTTTTGAACAGTTAAATTTTGAACAGTAATTAAGGATGCCTGATGATCCAGTTTCTGAAGGTGACTCTCCAAGGATTCAATATAGAATAATAAATTGGCATGGATGTTCAAACGAGTGGTGTCATTGATGCCCCGATCGCGATCGTGGATTAATACCTCTGACAGAAGATAGCCCTGTTCCTTCTCACTACGATAGTAAAGAAGAATACTTAGTTCATATAAGAACTTATAGTTATAAACAGCACGATCGACAAAGAGAATATCCTCTTGGGGATAGGGAATGGATAGCCCCCATTGGGCAAAGCGATAGGCTAACTTATATTTCTTTAGCCTCCGGTAGACCTGGGTAATCTCATAAATTGATTCCGATCGTTTAGGATAGTATTCATAGGCTTCGAGATAATAGGCTAGTGCGGCTGCTCCATTGTTCAGTTCTTGATAGCAACGACCTAGCATATAGAGCGAATAGTACATTTCCTCTGGCCATTCTTTTTCTTTGAAGGCAACTCCTAGTTCTAGGCGTTTCTTATAGCAGGGAATCGCTTTGTTATATTGCTTCAGATCCTTATAGCTTTGGCCCAGATAGAACCAGTATCGCTCATTGTCCGGTTCGGATTGCAGGGCAGCCTCCAGTAACTCCACATCCCTTTGGAACTTTTCAGAGCGATTTCCTCCATCAAAATGCTCAATAAATTTGAGTCCGGCGAGGGTGTCTCTTTGCGCATTAGGGACATGAAGATACTCATGGGTTACGCCTCGGTATTCAGCGTCTAAGGAACCCTTGAGAATGCGGGGATTCGCATAGGTGAAATCGGTTCCCTGGTAGATAAAATATACGTCGCCTGTTAATTTTTCCTTAAAATCTGCATCCTCAACGATCAAAACCATATCCGCATCCATGAGCAGGATATAGTCGGCTTTATTCTGGGCTTGTTTGAGCGCTAAAGTACGGTTAAAACCAAAGTTTTGCCAGGGTGTTTGGACGAGTTCGCCGGGAATCTGATGCGTCTGGAAAAATCGCTCAATAATGGGTATGGTATCGTCCGTTGAGCCGGTATCCGCAATCACCCAATAATCGATATAATCCTTGACAGATATCAGTGCTCGTTCAATAATTTTTGCCTCATTCTTAACGATCATATTTAAGCAAAGGGTCGTCATCACCTAGTCCCGCTGCTACTATCGATTGCCAACATTCATAGAATACCGCATCGATCGTCCCATGTTGACCAGTATGACACTACTGCCATTGCTCTGATTCGTTTATCTCGCTTTTTATGACATTTTTATCTCCATCTTCTGCTAAATTTTTCCCTAAGTACACTGCATATTGCGCCGAAACCCGTTCGCGTAGCGTCTCCGCAGGAGAATCGCCTCCCCTTAGCACCTCCCCAAAAATGGAACCAACTTCATCGCCACCCCTGACTTCCCCCGCCACCCATAGAACGGAAACCGATAGCATGGGAGAAATTGCCGTCCCCCACGATCGCTACTGGGGCGCCCAAACCCAACGCTCGCTGATTCACTTTGCGATTGGTCAGGATGTGATGCCACGGGAGATGATCCGGGCGCTGGGGATTTTGAAAAAGGCGGCGGCGATCGTCAACCGTGATTTAGGGAAACTCTCCGCCGACAAGGCAGACCTGATCATTAGTGCCGCCAATGAGGTGATCGAGGGCTATCTGGATGACCACTTTCCCCTGCGGATCTGGCAGACGGGCAGTGGCACCCAAACTAACATGAATGCCAATGAGGTGATTGCCAACCGGGCGATCGCGTTAGCTGGGGGTCGGTTGGGCAGCAAAACCCCGATCCATCCCAACGATCATGTCAATATGTCCCAGTCGTCCAATGATACGTTTCCCACGGCGATGCATATTGCAGCCGTTGAGCAAATCCAGCAGCGTTTATTGCCGAGTGTGACAGGCTTGCGCACGGCGATCGCGGCCAAGACCGAAGCCTTTAGCGATATTGTTAAAATCGGGCGGACCCATTTGATGGATGCGGTGCCCCTGACCCTGGGCCAGGAGTTTTCCGGCTATGGGGAGCAACTGGATAAGGACCTGGCACGAATTCAAGCAACCTTGCCGGATTTATATGAACTGGCGATCGGGGGGACTGCCGTGGGGACAGGCTTGAACACCCACCCCGATTTTGCGGAACAGGTGGCGGCGGCAATTGCCACGTTGACCGGGTTCCCGTTTGTCAGTGCCCCGAATAAGTTTGCCGCCTTGGCCGCCCATGATGCGATCGTCATGACCAGTGGGGCCTTGAAAACCCTAGCCTGTTCGCTGATGAAAATTGCCAATGATTTGCGCTGGTTGGGGTCAGGGCCGCGTTGTGGGCTGGGGGAACTCTTACTCCCGGAAAATGAACCAGGATCATCGATTATGCCGGGAAAGGTCAACCCCACCCAATGCGAAGCGATGACAATGGTGTGCGTACAGGTGTTGGGCAATGATGCCGCGATCGCGATGGCTGGAACCCAGGGCAATTTCGAGTTAAATGTCTTCAAGCCCCTGATGATTTTTAACCTGCTCAACTCGATTCGCCTCTTGGCCGATGCCTGTCACCTATTTACGGAACATTTGATCGTCGGATTACAACCCAACCGGGAGCGAATTCAATTTTTCCTGGACAATTCCCTGATGTTGGTGACCGCCCTCAATCCCCATATTGGCTATGATAATGCGGCCAAAGTGGCAAAAAAAGCCTACGCGGAAGGGACGACCCTGCGGGAAGCTTGTGTGGCCTTGGGGCTATTAACCGGGGAAGCATTCGATCAGTTAGTCCGCCCGGAAAAGATGATTCGCCCGGATGCCTCCTAACTATCTAATACAACGTGAGTTCGATCACAGCCCCATTGCCCTCATCCCCCAGGCTCCTCTCCCAAACGGGGCAAGGGGGAGTCCGGCATCATCAAGGTTTTAGGCCCCTCTCCCCATCCCCCCGTTCGCGGGGGGCCAGGGGGGCAGGGTTGGGGTGAGGGTTATCGAACTGACGCTAATGCAGTAAACATAAAGTTTTGCAACGTTTGTAGTAACGACTTCAGTCGTTGCAGGCTAAAGCCAGCACTACAAGCGTTGCAGGATTTTCTGGTCAATCTACTAGGTATGGTATCCCAACGATTCATGCGGGGTTAGCCAAACTCAGCTTGAAGAGCCTCATCGTGATCATCCGCGATCGTGGCCACCACCGTAATCAACCGGGAAATTTCCGCAGCGGAGAGATCTTCCAAATTGCGACTGGTGACCACCACCACCTCATAGTTGAAAATGGAAAACCGGGCCTCGAAGGTGTCCGCCCAATTCATCTCCAATAGGCGCTGCATGAGTTGGGGTTCATTCTTGGCGGGCAAGCTCAACACCGATGACCACACCGTCAGGATATCCTCCGGTGCTTCCCCCGATAGCTGGACAAACACCTCGACAGTGCCATAGGTAAACCGCCATAGGTGCCCCGTATCCTGGGTGAGGACCATCGCACTCCCTTCCTGCCCCAGGCTGGCAATGACGGTTTCGATGATCTCGATGTAGTTGGTTTCCGTGAGGGGTTCCATAGGGGGGGCCGATAATCTCCCTTCCTATTTTAGCTGCCCAGTCCCCAGCGATCGCTTCACGATGCCAAAAGCGGATCGCTCACCGGGCCATCAGCGACGGCAACCAGCTAACCAGAATCGGAAACCGCACTAATAAGGCCAGGACCAATAATTGGATCAGGATAAAGGGAATCACGCCGCGATAAATATCCTGGGTGGTCACCTCCGGGGGGGCAACATTGCGGAGATAGAAGAGGGCAAAGCCAAAGGGTGGCGTGAGGAACGAGGTTTGCAAGTTCACCCCCAAAAGAACCCCAAACCATACTAGGTCGATCCCTAGGGGACGGGCCACCTCTGCGCAGAGGGGTACGACAATAAAGGCGATTTCAAAAAAGTCGATAAAAAAGCCAAGACCGAAAACGATCGCCATCGTCAGGGCCAAAAACCCCCATTCGCCACCGGGCAGGTTGCTGAAAAAGCTTTGGACCACCCGTGCCCCCCCCAAGCCCCGGAACACTAAGCTGAAGGCTTGGGACCCGATCAGGATCAACATCACCATGCTCGTGGTGCGCAGGGTGGTGTCACACACCTTCCGGATCGCCTCAACCGTTAAGCGCTGGTTAAACGCGGCTAGGACGATCGCCCCCACACTGCCCACGGCCCCTGCCTCCGTTGGCGTTGCAATGCCGAAAAAGATACTGCCCAGGATGAGCAAAATCAGGACCAGGGGGGGGAGCATGACCAGGAGTACCTGTCGTCCCAAGTTGGGAACTTGCCGGACACTGGCGGGTAGGGCGGGGGTGAGGTCGGGGCGTAACCAGGCCGTGATCAAAACATGGAGAATATAGCCCCCCGCCAGGAGTAAGCCAGGGAGCAGGGCACCGATGAACAGGGCACCGACGGGAACCCCCAACTGATCCCCCAGCACCACGAGGACAACGCTAGGCGGAATGATTTGGCCCAGGGTGCCAGAGGCCGCAATCACCCCCGTGGCAAGGCGACGATCGTAGCCATAGCGCAACATGGTGGGCAGGGAAATTAACCCCATTGCGATTACCGTCGCTGCAACAACCCCCGTTGTGGCCGCCAAGAGGGCACCCACCGCCACCACCGCGATCGCCAAGCCGCCCCGAATGCGGCCAAACAGAATCCCGATCGTCTCCAGCAGTTCCTCGGCAATCCCGGATTTCTCCAGCATGGAGCCGATGAAGATGAAATAGGTCACCGCCAGGAGGGTAAAGTTATTCATCGTGCCGAAAATGCGATCGGGGGTCGCGGACCACAGGGCTGGGTTGAACAGCAACGTGGGATCAATCAGCTTCACGACCACCCCAATCAGGGTAAATAGCAGGGCAATGCCACCAAAGGTGAAGGCCACGGGATAGCCCACTGCCAGCAGCAACAGGGCCACCCCGAACATCGAGGGTCCCAGCCAGTCATAGCCCATCCTCACCCCCCGCCGGCAGGGGCCGGTCACCGCGCCAAGCGGCGTAGTGTTTAATGGCCTCGGCAATCCCCTGGAGGAACAGCAACGCAAACCCCACCAGAATCATGCTTTTGATCAAATAGCGCGGCAGGCCCCCCGGATCGGGCGACATTTCCCCCATGCGCCAGGATTGGGCGACCGCATTCCAGGAATAGATCAGCACCATGAGGCAGAAGGGCAGCAGGAACAGCACCGTCCCCAGGAGATCAATGAGAACCCGACGGCGGGGGCTGAAGCGTTGATAGAAAAAGTCCACCCGGACGTGCTCGTTGTGCTTGAGGGTGTAGGCTGCCCCCAGCAGAAACAGGATGTCGAAGAGGTACCATTGGGCCTCGATCAGGGCGTTGGAACTCAGGTTTTGCCCGATGCCGCGCCCCAGAAAGCGTCCGACCACATTCCACGTCCCGATCGCGACCATTGCCAAGGCTAACCAGGCTGTCCCACGCCCCACCCATTCGTTCAGGGTATCAATCCACCGGGCTAATCGGAGTAGTTGCTGCAAGTCTGTGTCTCTCCCGCTACGCACCGATCAGGATTTTCCCATGTTTCCTTGCTCGACAGGTCTGGAATTCAACCGGTCTGGGACTGGGGGCTAGGACTGGGGGCTAGGACTGGGGTCTGGGATTTCAATCTGGGACTTAACGGGCCTGGTAGATGTAGTAGGTGACCATCGGAATTACCGTGGCCGCAATCAGTAACCCAATTACGACGATCGTTGATCCCTGGGTATCCGTATCCTCTGCCTTGGTGAAGGTACTTTCGGCCTGGATGGTTTCCTGCTCAGCGGGGGGGCCGGGATCGGGTTCACCAGAAATCACCGCAATCAGGCGATCGGTCGCTTCCGTCAAGGCCCGATTGTACTGGTTACCCTCCCGTAGCCGAATCAAGATACTCTCATTGGCCACGCTACTGGCAATCTCATCGGGTAAAACGGTCTTCACCGAATCCCCAGTGCGAATGGCCACATCATTGGTCAGGTTATCCAATAACAGGAGGATTTGATTGCTTTGGGCCTCTGGGGTGGGGAACCAGGTCTTAAACAGATTCTCGGTGAGGGTTTCTGCGGTTTCGCCATAGTCAAACCGGTAGATGGTGACTAGGTGAACTTGAATGCCCTGGGTATCCGCCAGGGTTTGCAAGGCATTGTTTAACTTGGTTTTATTGGTACGGCTGATGATATCGGCTTGATCAATCACCCAGGGGGTGCCATCGCTGGCAGGGCGGGGAATGTCGTACACCCCCGTCGCTTGGGCAGGCGCGATCGCCCCCAGTTGGCAGGCCATCACCAAGCCCAACAGTAGCCCAAGTCGCAGTAACTGCCGCCGCCAGTGCTGAAAATAATTGCGCATCGATTGCATGGGGCTTATAGATAGATAAACGGTTGTATTTCCCCCATTTTGCCACTCCGGTGGCGTATCGCCATGCTCCTTGGGTCCCGATCGTCCTCCCTGCTCCAGCAACGTGCCCAAATCCTGGACCAACTGGCTACCCTGTTAGCAGCAGGTATCCCCCTGCAACGGAGCTTGGGGATGGTGAAGCTTCCTAGGAATGGCCAATGGGGGCAACTCCTCCAGCAAGCCAGCCGCAGTATTGATGGGGGGGAAACCCTGGCGGCGGCGATCGCAGCCAACCAACCCCAATCCAGGCTAATGCCGCCCTATTTCGATGTGTGGACCCTGGGAGTGTTGCGTCTGGCGGAAACCAGCGGTGCCCTAGCGGCGGGCTGTCGGCAATTGGCGATCGCGGCGCTCCAGGAACGGGACCGGCGGCGGCTAGAAACGGCGATCGGGCGATCGCTCCTTGCCCTGGTGATCGGGGGCCTGACCCTCGGCCTGCTGCTCTTAACCTGGAGTACCGCCTTTGTGATGCAAACCGGGTTTTGGATCGTTGTCATCACCGTCGGGCTGGGGTTCAGTTGGGTGTGGCAACAGGCCTACTATGGTCCGCTGCGGGCAACGCTCACGCCTTACCTCCGCCAATGGCCCGTCCTGAAATCCCTCTGGGAAGCGCAAGCCTGTCTCTATCTGAGTGAATTGGCCACGCCGTTACGCTGTGGGATTCCGATCCTCGCGGGGCTGGATCTGATGCGTCGGCATGTCCCGGACCCGGAATGGGCGAAAACGCTAACGCTGATGATTCATGGGGTGCGATCGGGCCGGAGCTTGAGCCACATCCTGGCGGGGCGGATGCCGGAATTGGCGCTGCAACTGATTCGCACGGGGGAAGAGGCGGGGGCGTTGGATGAAATGCTGACGAAGCTGGGGGAATACGGGCAGGAACGCTTGGCGATGACTTTGCGGCAGGTGGAAACGCTCCTGCGGCCTGTGGGGATTCTGGCGATCGGGGGGACGGTGGCGATCACGGCGATCCAGCTATTTACGGGGACGATCCAGCAGTTGCCAGACTAGATCGGCGACTTTAGTCGTTAGGGTCGATACCCTGGTCAGGAACCACGAAGGCCCGAAGGACACGAAGGGGCACGAAGGGGGCACGAAGGGGGGGTTAGGTGAGTTGTAGGGCGACGGCATTGTCGATGAGGGCGAGGTTGCCTTCGGGGGTGAGGGCGCTGAAACGGTGAATGTAGCGCTGGACGGGAAGGGGTAAATGGGGGAATTCAAAGAGGGCATCCCCGTCGGCAATGTCGGCCCAGAAGTAGCGGAGGTCGGGGGCGATCGCGGTGGCTTCGCCGGGGGACAAGCTTAAGGGTGGCTCGGTCAGCAAACGCACCATAAACCCCAGGCTGCGATCGCCCATCCATTCCCGTGAGTGGGTTTGCAAGTAGCGGAGTTCTGGCACCTGGGTGACCCGGTGGGATTCGACTTCCAGCCACGAGCGACCGTGACGATCGCGGTGCAAGGTCAGTACCCGATAGGGATGGGGATAGCTGACTAGGGAACCGGTGGTAATCTCGTATAGTCGCCCCTGGGTGGCAATATCCTGGATATGCAGGTGGCCGGTAAACAGCAGTTGCACCCCCGCCGATCGCAGGAGTTGGAGCAAGGCCGGGGCGTTCTCCAGCATATACCGGCGACCCATGCCATGCCGCGACTGACCGGGAATATGCTCCAGCACATTATGGTGGATCATGACGAAGACCAACTCGTCCGGGTCCAATGTTGCGAGGACCGCTGCTAACCACTGCAATTGGGCCGCATCCATTCGCCCTACCTGTTTCCCCTCGGCATCAAACTGGTTGGAGTTGAGGGCAATGAGCCGTACCCCCGGTACCAGTTCGCAGGTGTAGTACAGTTGGGTTGGGTCCGCATAGCCGCAGTGTTGGTAATAGTAGGGAAACTCATGCAGACCGATCGCTGTCTCCGTGGGCTGGGGCGCAATCACGTCATGGTTACCGGGAATCACATAGGCCGGGAAGGGAAGCTTGGCCAAGCGATCGGCCAGCCAGCGATGATTGTCCGGTTCGCCGTGTTGGGTTAAATCCCCCGGCAGCAGCAGGAAATCTAGGTCGAGTGCCGCCAGATGGTCCAGAATAGCCTCCAACGCCGGGATGCTCACCTCCACCAGATGAAACCGACTGGGGTGATCCCAAATCGTATGGGGGAGGGCAATGTGCGGATCACTGACGATCGCAAAACGGAAGGCCACAGCCATAGTCTTCACATCCGGTCGCACAACTAGGGATCAACCGTAATGGGCAGGAACGAACGCATTTGCAGCGATCCCCCTATACTCACCATACCGTTTAAGATCCTAAAGTTGATTTGCCGTCGTTACTCCCCTTTCTGCCTGTGGCTGCTGTGCGTGTCCGTCAACATGTTAATCCCCTGAGCCAACGCTACCAACAACCGCTGGCCTTGCCCGACTGGTCAACCGTCTTCGCGGCCCCCAATCGGCCTCTTTGGCTGGATATCGGCTGCGGACGGGGCTATTTTGTTGAGCAAATGGCGCAATCGGTGTACGCATACAACTTCCTGGGGGTGGAAATCCGCGAACCCTTGGTGGAGCAGGCTAACCAACGGCGGGCAGCGCTCCAACTGACGAATCTCTATTACCTGTTCTACAACGCCAATGTGGGGCTGCGGGACCTGCTCGACTCGTTACCCGTGGGCACCCTCCACACCGTCTCGATCCAATTCCCCGACCCCTGGTTCAAAAAACGCCACCAAAAACGCCGGGTCGTGCAACCGGCCCTCGTCGCGGCTCTGGCGGATACCTTGGTACCGGGTGGACAGGTCTTCCTGCAATCGGATGTGGAAACAGTGGCCCAGGAAATGGTCGATCGCTTTCTGGACCATCCCGCCTTTGAGCGTCAGGGACCCCAGTGGTTACCCGACAATCCCTTGCCCGTGATGACGGAACGGGAGCGATCGACCTTGGCGCGCGGGGAACCGGTTTACCGCATCCAGTTACAACGCCGCCGTCCCTAGCCCTTGGGGCAGGAGACTGTCACAATAGGCCGTCCCCCTTGCCCAAACCCTTGCCCAAACCGAAATCTATTGCCCCTACCGAATCTATTATGCAAGTCGAGTTTCGCGAATTTAATCCCTTTGATGTCTGGCTATGGTTAGAACTGGAGCAGCCGCCCCAGGAGATGGAACAGCAATATCTGGAAACCCTGTTCGACTCCTGGTTCTTCCTGGGAAAGCTGGGAGGCTTCAATGCCGAAAACCTCCAGGTCCAGGAAACGGGTCTAGAGCTAAGCTACCTGACCTATGACGCGGACCAGGCCGAAGGCAGCTTTATGGCCTTGATGCACAATGCCAGCGATCTGGAATATCAAGACAATTGGGCACGCGCCTGGTTTGACCTGGGCACCAGCGACGCGATCGCCCTCGATGTGCTGATCAACGCCCTCCAGCAACTCAGTGCCGAGTATGTCCCGATTCGCCGCGTCATCGTGGGGGGGGAAAACGAGGACTGGCCGATTCCCGATCGGGAGGACGACTTTGCCAGGGAGGCCGACTGAGATTGGGGATATAACGCCAGGATACTGTCGGGATACTCCCCCTAATGGTGCCTAGTTGCCCCGATCGGTCCAGCCTGAGCGGCAGACCGGCCCTTTTCGGGTTAATCTGGATACCAAAACATGCCTTTAATGCCTTCAGGATCGGGCACAAACCCCAATCCCCGGTAAAAATCAACGACATGGGGATCGGCAAACAGCGTAATGTTGCTGATGTCCTCACTCCGTAATTTCTTGATTACTTGTTTCATCAGGGCTTTCCCAAATCCTTTTCCTTGGTAATCTGGGTGGACAACCACATCCCAGAGGGTAGCATTGAAGGCGTGATCCGATGTGGCGCGGGAAAAGCCGATGAGTCGTCGTTTGGGTCCCCGTTGCTCCCACATGGAAACGACCAGGAAGCTGTACTGAAGGGCTTTTTTAACCTTCCGCAGGGGACGACGCGACCAGCCCACAGCATCGCAGAGTTCCTCCAGTTCGTAGAGATCAATGTCGCGATCGGTACTGAAGAAGATATGAACATTACGATCTGTGCTGTGTTGCAGCACCTCAACCGATGGATGACTGATGCCACCAGCGTTGTGGCGCTGGGCCTGAGCCGCATTGGGCATCGAGGTAGAGTTTGGGCTGCTAAACCAGCTTTTCCAGAAGACCATGCAGGCAGCGTTGGGTGGTAAACGTTTCGGATGACAGTATCTAGATAGTATATCCTCCCTACCCTCTTCCCAATGGCGGCCCCTGGTCTTAAAGCATCGACTCTGGAACTCCTCAAGCGCTTCAACCGAGCGTTTCCCCAGTTTTATGAGCAATTTGTGAGTAGTGAGATCCAACTCCAAAACCTGCGACTAGCCTATCAACTCTACAAAAGTCGACAGGCGGTGATTGAACTGAAGCCAGAGGGAAGTAAAAGTGCGCTCCAGTTTGCCTACCGAAACCAGTCCTTTCTGCTCAGCGATATTTTTGGCGTGTTGGCGGCCTACGGGCTGACGGTCCACAGCCTTAGCCTCTACGGCCAGATCTATCCCCCGATGCTGGTGTTTGTGAAGCTGGTGGTATCCCGTGGGGGTAAGGCGCTGACGGATAAAACCTCGGAAAATGTCTGTCGGGCGATCCGAGAAGCTCTAGCGGGCCACTTCGAGGTGGAGGAAATGCTGGCGGTGGAGTTCAACCTGGATGCGGGGTTGGAACAGGTGGAAACGGAGTTTTATGTGGACCCGGTGTTCCATCTCCCGGCGTTGCTGATCGAAGCGGATAACCAGCCGGGACTGTTCTATAAGGTAATGTATGCGATCTGGCAGGAGGATCTGCTGGTGGTGAATGCCAACTTGTTAGTCTGGCGAGGCCGTACCCGTCTGATTCTTTACCTGTTGGGTCCCAATGAAAGCCTGATTCCAGAGTATTTGGGGCAGAAGATTGCGGAAGGGGTGCGCTTGCGGTTGATGGGGCGTTAGCAATGCATGGGATGGTTAATGGCGTATCGCGATCCGGTATAGGATTAAGCTATGGATATTACCCTTCTCAATGGCACCCCCTGTGCATACGAGTTAACGGCTGCCCGATCGCAGTACCCAACCCTGGTGTTTGTGCATGGTTGGCTGTTGAGTCGTCACTACTGGCAACCGGTGGTTACCCGCCTGTCGGACACCTATCGCTGCTTGACCTATGATCTGCGGGGGTTTGGGGATTCCCAGTTGGCGAGTTCTGCTCCTGGTACGCGTCGATCGCACCCTAACGGTGAGTTTACCCCAGGGTCCCCCTATTCGCTCCAAGCCTACGCCCAAGATCTGATCGACCTACTGCACGCCCTGAAGTTATCAGAGGTGTGGCTAGTGGGCCATTCCCTGGGAGGGAGCATTGCCCTGTGGGCCGCCCAACAGCAGCCAGCGACGATCGCCGGGGTGATTTGCCTGAATGCCGGGGGAGGAATTTACCTCAAGGAAGACTTCGATCGCTTTCGGGCTGCTGGAACCCAGTTGGTCAAATATCGGCCTCGGTGGCTGACGCGAGTCCCGTTTTTAGACGCTGTTTTTGCGCGGCTCAATGTGGCCCGCCCGATCGCGCGTCCTTGGGGTCGTCAACGTATCCGGGATTTTGTTACCGCTTGTCCCGATGCGGCCCTGGGTAGCCTTCTGGACTCGACGACTGAAGCCGAAGTGAACCGCCTCCCCCGCCTCGTCGCCCATCTGAGCCAGCCCGTGTATTTTATTGCCGGTAGTCAGGACGACGTGATGCAGCCCCAATACGTCCGGCACCTCGCCAGTTTCCATCCCCTCTTTGCTGAAACGGGCCAGAATGTGCTGGAATTGCCCAATTGCGGCCACCTAGCGATGCTAGAACAACCCGATGCCGTGGCCAACCAGATCGCCACGATCGTCGCAGCCCGTTGCCCCAGTTCTCAAATTGGCTAAACCCTATCGGTCTGATTTCCCGCTCCCTATGGTTGATCCGGTCGATCGTGCCACCCTAACTGCTGCTAATCACAACCCATAGAATTTCCAATCGCGGGTGATTCAGTTTGCCAGCCGTCGGACGTTATACTAGCGGTTGGTTTAATTAATAGTCTGTAACGATCGATCGGCAACGATCGCTATCGAGTACCTGTTCCCGGACGATCGCGGCTCACCCGAAGTGGGGGATTGCCCGGAGTCGTCCTCAGGATTAGCGATCGAGATCCTCGGCGACCCTACAGGCAGGACACACTGAGCAAACCGCTATGAACTCAGGAATCGACTTACAGGGCAGTTTTCTTCAGATTTTCGAAGGGTTGGGACTGCCGCCCGGTTTGGCCAAAACCCTCTGGCTCCCCTTCCCCATGTTGTTGATGGTGACCGTGGCTCTGGTGGGCGTATTAGTCGCAGTCTGGCTGGAGCGTAAGATTTCCGCAGCGGCCCAGCAACGGATCGGCCCGGAGTTCATTGGTCCCTTTGGGCTATTGGCTCCGTTGGCGGATGGGCTAAAGCTGGTGTTCAAGGAAGACATTGTCCCCGCCAAGTCGGACCCCATTCTCTTTACGATGGGGCCAGTGTTGGTGGTGGTACCCATCTTCCTGTCTTATCTGATTGTTCCCTTTGGGCAGAACATGGTCATCACCAACCTGGGCGTTGGGGTGTTCCTGTGGGTGGCCCTGTCCAGCATTGCCCCGATCGGTCTGCTGATGTCGGGCTATTCGTCCAATAACAAATACTCGCTGCTGGGGGGCCTGCGGGCTGCGGCCCAGTCGATTAGCTACGAAATCCCGCTGGCACTGGCGGTGTTGGCGGTGGTGATGATGTCCAACAGCCTGAGCACGATCGATATCGTCAACCAGCAAGCGGGTTACGGCATCCTGAGTTGGAACGTGTGGCGGCAACCCGTGGGCTTTGTGATTTTCTGGATTGCGGCCCTGGCGGAATGTGAGCGGCTTCCCTTTGACCTGCCAGAGGCGGAGGAAGAACTGGTCGCGGGCTACCAAACTGAGTATGCCGGGATGCGCTTTGGTCTATTTTACGTGGGTTCCTACGTCAACTTGGTGCTGTCAGCCCTGTTTGTGGCGATTCTCTACCTGGGAGGTTGGGAGTTGCCGGTACCGATTACGGCGATCGCGAGTTGGATCGGGGTGAGTGAAACGGTCCCCTGGTTCCAGATGATTGCGGCCCTCTTAGGCATCCTGATGGTGCTGTTCAAAGCCTATCTGCTGGTGTTCCTGGCGATCCTACTGCGTTGGACCGTACCCCGTGTGCGGATTGACCAATTGCTGGATTTAGGTTGGAAGTTCCTGTTACCCGTGGGCCTCGTCAATTTGCTCCTGACCGCCGCGTTGAAGCTAGCGTTTCCGGTGGCATTTGGGGGTTAGGGATGAGGTGATAGGTGACAGGTGACAGGTAAAAGGATTTATTGGGTGAGCGATCGTTGATCGGGTCAAACCCAGTGCGACTCAATACGCTCCGAAAATTTTTGAACAGGGAGGGTTATCGCTGATGATGCGGTTTTTGAAACAAGTTGGGGACTATGCCAAGGAAGCCACCCAGGCGGCCCGGTATATTGGCGAAGGGCTATCGGTGACCTTTGACCATATGCAGCGGCGTCCGATCACGGTGCAGTATCCCTACGAAAAACTGATCCCTTCGGAACGCTATCGGGGACGGATTCACTTTGAGTTTGATAAGTGCATCTCCTGCGAAGTGTGTGTGCGGGTGTGTCCGATCAATCTGCCGGTGGTGGATTGGACCTTTGACAAGGAATCGAAGAAGAAAAAACTCAACCACTACAGTATCGACTTCGGGGTTTGCATCTTCTGCGGTAACTGTGTGGAATACTGCCCCACCAACTGCCTATCGATGACGGAAGACTACGAACTGGCCACCTACGATCGCCATGAACTCAACTACGACAGCGTGGCCCTGGGTCGCCTCCCCTACAAGGTTACCAATGACCCGATGGTGACCCCCCTACGGGAATTGGGCTATTTGCCCAAGGGGGTTCTCTCGCCCCACGACTTGCCCCCAGGGTCCCGGCGGGCCGGGAAGATGCCTGCGGAAATTGTGGCGGAGGAACAGGCAAAGGCGGCGGCTAAGGCACCCGAAGCCTGAGGGGTATCGACCGAATCCTGAGTCATTGGTCAGTGAGTTATTGGTAAACCTGCGTCCGTTATGAGGAGCGATCGTGAATCTAGCTGAAGGTGTGCAATTAGTTTCGTTGGCCATCCTCTCCCTGATTGTGATCGGCGGGGGGTTAGGGGTGGTCCTGCTCTCCAACATTGTCTATTCGGCCTTCCTATTGGGGGGCGTGTTTATTGGTATTTCTGGGCTGTACATTTTGCTGAACGCGGGGTTTGTTGCAGCGGCCCAAGTGTTGATCTATGTGGGGGCAATCAACGTCTTGATCCTGTTCGGGATCATGCTGGTCAATCGCCAGCGGACCTTTATCGACTCCCCCCGTCTTTGGGCGCGTCGCCTCCTGACGGGGGTTGTTTGCCTGGGCCTTTTTGCCCTACTGGGGGCCGTGGCCCTGACCACGCCCTGGGCGATCTCGACCGCCGCGATCGCTGGGGATGATGCCACGGTCCTCATTGGCCAACACTTCTTCACCGACTTCCTCTTACCCTTTGAACTGGCCTCTGTCCTCCTGCTGATCGCAATGGTGGGGGCGATCATCCTGGCCCGTCGCGAATACCTCCCCGATGAGCCACCGGAGCAACTGGTGAGCGAGTTAGCCCTAGCCGAACGCCCGCGGGAATCGGTTCTGGCCAGTAAGCAAGAGCAACTTCCGGCAGGCGGGAATTAAAGGTCGGGTCTGTAGGGTTTGAGTGTTGAGTTTTCTGGGACTTCTATGCAACTGCAATATTTTCTACTGATCGCCGCCGCCCTGTTTGGCATTGGGATCTATGGCCTCGTCAATAGTCGCAACGCCATTCGAGTATTGATGTCGATCGAACTGATGCTGAATGCCGTTAACCTGAACCTGGTGGCGTTTTCCAACTACCTCGATCCCCAGGAGATTAAGGGGCAGGTTTTTAGTGTATTCGTGATTACCATTGCGGCGGCGGAAGCGGCGGTGGGGCTGGCGATCGTGTTGGCTATTTATCGCAACCGCGATACGGTCGATATGGAGCAGTTCAATCTCCTCAAGTGGTAGATGGGTGCAACTGAAGCAAGTCATTATTGCCCACAAGGCAGGAGAACCCAGTAGCCAGCAGTTGGCCGAACACTATGCCCGACTGCTAGAGTCCCGTGACTGCCATGTACTCATGGGTCCCAGTGGTCCCAATGACAATCCCTACCCGGTGTTTCTGGCCTCAGTCCCCCAGGCGATCGCGCAGCGTCCCCAAGGGGGAATCGACCTCGCCCTCGTCTTTGGCGGGGATGGTACGGCATTGGCGGCGGCTCGTCACCTGGCCCCGGCGGGGATTCCCATTCTGGCGGCGAATGCCGGGGGCCATTTAGGCTTTCTGACCGAACCGCTGGATCAGGTACAGGATTTAGAATTGGTGTTCGATCGCCTCACCAACGATCGCTTTGCTGTCCAGCGGCGCATGATGCTCCAGGCCGTCCTAGGGGAGGGAAACCTACCCCATCCGCGTCCCCATACTCCCGCCCAGCCAACGTCGGGGGCACCCTTTCTGGCGCTGAATGAGATGTGCGTTAAGCCCGCCTCCGCCGATCGGATGCTCACCTCGGTGTTGGAAATGGAAATCGATCGCGAAGTGGTCGATCAGTATCAGGGAGACGGCTTGATTGTGGCCACCCCGACCGGCTCCACCTGCTACACCGTCGCAGCGGGGGGACCCATCCTGCATCCCGGTATGACCGCGATCGTCGTTACCCCCCTCTGTCCCCTCAGTCTATCCAGCCGCCCGATCGTCCTGCCCCCTGGTTCCACCGTCAGTATTTGGCCCCTCCACGATCATGATTTGAGCACCAAACTGTGGACCGATGGGGTTTTAGCCACCTCCATCTGGCCGGGGCAACGGGTCGATATCCAAGTTGCTGACTGTCAGGCCCAATTTATCATCCTGCGTGAGAACTATTCCTACTACCAAACCCTACGGGAAAAACTCCAGTGGGCAGGGGCACGGATTCGCTATAACAACCTACACCGCCCCGAAAAAGGCAGCTAGCACAGCGTTTTGAGTGTAGGATTCATTACAGTTTATCGCTTCTGCCCCAGGCCAGAATGGTGGATTACCCCTGGCACCTTCCAAATCCATGCACCCCAACATCATCGTCTGTGGGCTAGGTCAAACTGGCTACCGCATTCTCACCTTGCTGCGTCAACAGGGGGCACAGGTGATGGGTGTGAGCGATCGCCCCCTCCCCACTGCCGATACCGACATTCTGGTTGGCGATATGCAAACGGCCAGTACCCTCCTCGCGGCTGGCATCCAGAAGGCCCATACCCTCGTCTTGGCGGGGGATAACGATGCCGTCAACCTGGCCATCCTCACCCAAGCCCGCATCCTCAACCCCCGGATTCGCATCATCAACCGCCTGTTTAATACCAGCCTGGGCGATCGCCTCGATCGCACCCTGCCCAATCATGTCTCCCTGAGTGTGTCTACCCTGGCGGCTCCCCTCTTTGCCTTCACCGCCCAGGGCAACCATTCGATCGGGCAATTACAATTACTCGGCCAAACCTGGCCCATGCAGGAGGAGTACATTGATGCTCAGCACTCCTGGCTCGGTCGTCCCCTGCGTGACCTCTGGGACGATCGCAATCGAATGCTGATCTACTACCTTCCTGTTAACCACCAAACCGATCTGATTTCAGCGATCGAGGCTAACTTGACCCTCCAGCGCGGCGATCGCCTGATCCTGGGTAAGCGCTTAAGTCGGCGGTCCCCCCAGCGATCGCGACGGCCCCCGTGGCGGCGTTGGCTCACGGCCCTCCAGTATTTTCTGCGCCACGGCCAACCCATGTTACTGGTCTCCTTGGCCCTGTTATTCACGATCCTCGTGGCCACCTTCACCTATGTCTGGACTGATCTGCGGACCTCGATCGTCGATGCGCTCTACTTTGCCGTGGGCATGATCACGGGGGCGGGGGGGAATGAAAAGGTGGTGGAAATGGCATCGGACCAGATCAAGCTATTCACCGTGATCATGATGCTGGTGGGGGCGGGGGTGATTGGTATTTGCTATGCCCTGCTGAATGATTATGTCCTGGGCACCCGTTTCCGCCGCATTTGGGAAGTCGTGGCCGTTCCCGATCACGATCACTACATTGTCTGTGGGTTGGGGGGCATTGGCAGTCGCCTTGTCAGTCACCTTCATGCCAGTGGTCACGAGGTGGTTGTGATTGAAAAAGATCCCGCCAATCGCTTTCTCTACGAAGCCCATGCCCTGAAAGTCCCCGTCATTCAGAGTGATGCGAACCTCTCCAGCACCCTGGCTGCTGCCCATCTGCCCCAAGCCGCTGCCCTGATTGCCGTCACCAGCGATGATACGGTGAACCTGGAAATTGCCTTGACCGTGAAAAGCTTAGCGCCCCATTTACCGATCGTTGTGCGCATTCAAGACCCCGCCTTTGCCCAACGGGTGAAACAGGTGTTTGGCTTTGATGCCGTCCTGAGTCCCACGGAACTGGCGGCTCCTGCCTTCGCGGCGGCGGCCCTGGGCGATCGTATTCTGGGCAATGGCCGAACGGGGAATAGCCTCTGGGTGGCGCTGGCCACGGTGATCACCCCCGAACATCCCTTCTGCGATCGCTCGGTGAAGGACGTGGCGATGACAGCAGATCTGGTGCCTCTTTATGTTGAGACCGCTCAGAATCTTGAGACCGCTCAGAATCTTGAGACCGCTCAGATGGCGGGCAGTCGTCTAGGGACCCATCCACTTGAGGCGCGTCCAACTACGGTCCACGGTTGGTTTCTCCTCGATCATGTGCTGCGATCGGGTGATACCCTCTACCTAACCCTTCCCGCCCAGCGACTCCAGGAGTTGGGCCGGACCCCGGCCACGGGGCCTGTCCGCTACCGAGAAAGTGCGGGGATGCTGCACACAGTCCAGCCCTCCGTATAACGGCTTCCCCCGGTTGAGGGCCATCGTCAACCCTGATCTATAGCAATCCCAGATGATTCATGAGAGAAGCCAATCCTATATCTACTGATAGAGATTCACTATGTCCCTTCCCATTCTCATAAATGACTTGGGATTGCTATATCCCTCATCCACCCATGCTCACCGTTGATGCCGCCTGTGCCACGCTGCTCGACCTGGTTCAACCCCTAGACCCCCAGCACGATCGCGAAACCCTACCCCTGCTGGCGGCAACGGGACGGATTCTCGCCACGCCTGTGATCAGCCCGCTGGATTTTCCCCACTGGGATAATTCGGCGATGGATGGTTATGCCGTGCGCTATGAAGATGTGCAAACCGCCAGCCCCGATCGCCCGGTTCAGTTAACGATCGTCACGGAAGTACCCGCCGGGTCCCAACCCCAGGTGACGGTGCAACCGGGACAGGCCGCACGCATCTTTACCGGCTCTATGCTGCCATCGGGAACCGACACGATCGTCATCCAGGAGCACACCCAACGGGCCGGGAACACGGTCACCATCCAACACGCCCCCCAACCCCAAGCCTTTGTCCGTCACCAGGGCAGCTTTTGCCGCGCCGGGGAGGATCTGCTACCAGCGGGGATTCGCCTACAAGCGGCGACGATCGCCCTCCTGGCTGCCGCTCAGTGGGTAGAGGTGTCGGTTTATCGACGGCCACGGGTGGTGATTTTGTCCACGGGGGATGAGTTGGTGCCTCCTGATCACCCGCTTCAGCCGGGACAACTGGTGGACTCGAATCAATATGCCTTGGCCACGCTGGTCCAGCAATTCGGGGCGGAGCCAATCCTAGGCGGCATTGTGCCGGACCACCCAGAGGCCCTGCGCACGGCGATCGCGGCAGCTTTGCCTCAGGCGGATCTGGTCCTGTCGTCGGGGGGCGTTTCCGTGGGGGACTATGATTACGTGGCCCCGGTTTTAACGGAATTGGGGGGAACGATCGCGGTCAAGTCGGTCGCAGTGAGGCCGGGAAAGCCCCTGACGATCGCCCACTTTCCCCAACCCGGCGGGCGGCGTTGTCTCTATGTGGGGTTACCGGGCAATCCGGCATCGGCCCTCGTCACCAGCTGGCGCTTTGTGCAGCCAGCGTTGCAGAAACTGGCGGGACTGGCAGCAGATTGGGGACCGGCGTGGGTGTGGGCCACCAGTCAGGCGGACCTCCAGGCCGATCGGCAGCGGGAAACTTATCTGTGGGGCCAATTGCGCTCTGGGGCTGGAGGCTATGATTTTCAATTAGTGGCGGGGGGGCACAGTTCGGGTAATCTGGTCAATCTGGCTCAGGCCAATGCGCTGGCGATGGTTCCAGTGGGGGCCACGATCGTGGCCGGTGACCCGGTGCGCGTGATGCCCCTTGACATCTAGCAGCGTTGCACGGGTTCCTAAGCGCGTATCACAACATCAAATGTCATTAAGCTCTATGAAGGAATCAGTGTGAACGGATAGAACCGGGAATTCTGAGAATAGAGTGTAAACGGAGAACCCTGCGTTCGCGTAGCGTCTCCGAAAGCGAAATGCTGGGAGGTGCCCATGCCTGTTAGCTCCCCTGAAGTCCCGGTTGTGTTAGCGGTGGATGATAGTCCGGTCATTCACACAATGGTGAGACGGGCACTGGAACCCGATTACCGAGTCATCTCGGTGGATAATGGCGTTGAAGCCCTATCGCGGATTTACCACGAAACCGTCGATCTGGTTTTGCTGGATGTGTCCATGCCCGGTGTGGATGGTCTCGAAGTGTGCCGCACGATCCGCACGTTGGAACAATTCCATTCTTTGCCGATTATTATGCTCACCTCCCGCGATCGTCCCTTTGACAAAATCCAGGGCCGGGTCGCTGGGGCGACGGAATACCTAACCAAGCCGTTTGAGGCCGATCGCCTGCGCGAGGTGGTGGCCAAGCTGGTGAAGCTTCCATCTTGTGGGTAACACTGCCCATAAAAAACTCCCCATCGGTGATGGAGAGCATAATTGAGGATGGCATGAACCAGTAGCTTGGGCCAATGCTTAGATTAAAGCTGGAGTGAGCGAGACAGGCGTGATAACCTGGGTGGCCCCATAGCGCACACCGCGATAGGAGAAGAGACGGGTGAGGGGTTGTCGGGGGACATCGGTCACCCGTGTGATTGCAAACTCAGCGCCGCGATATTTGCCCCTAACCGTTGTGGTCGAGATCGCTAGGGTATTCGCCGGAACTTCGTAAGCAACGCCGCGATAGGAGTAAGACATGGGAAACACCTCAGTGTGTGGGATAAATCTTTGCTGTCCTTATCGTCGCGAAATAACCCAACTGTCGCAGTGACGGGGGGCGGCGATCGCCGTGACAATTCTTCGCTGTGGCGGTGAGGGGAGATCCCCTAGGGTGTGATATGTCTTCACGGGAGGTGTGACGAGCGTCAATAGCGAATGCGGGGATCAATATAGGCGTTGAGGATATCGATGAGGATGCTGACGATCGTGACGATCGCGGCAAAGAACACCATCAAGCCCTGCACGACGGGATAATCCCGTTGGGAAATGGCTTCATAGAGCCGGTTCGCCAACCCCGGCCAGGAGAAGGTGACTTCGGTGAGGACGGCTCCCCCCAGCAGCGAGGCAAAGGTTAACCCCAGGACGGTGACCACGGGGATGAGGGCATTGCGCAGGGCATGATTGAGCACAATCCGGCGTTCGGGAATGCCTCTAGCGCGGGCGGCTTCCACATAATCGGCTTTCAAGGTTTGTTGCAGATTAACCCGCACAATGCGTTCAAAAATGCCGCTGATCAAAATACCCAGGGTCAGGCTGGGAAGGGCGAGGTAGTAAAGGGTAAGGCCAAATTGTTGCAGGTTGCCCGCAAGCAGGCTATCGACCAGATACAGTCCTGTGGGTCCCTGGGGGGGCGATAGATTCAAGGGAAACCGGGTCCCGATCGGGAACCACCGCAGTTGTACCGCCAACAGTAATTGCAGGATCATGCCAAACCAGTAGACCGGCACGGCATAGGTCAAAATCCCAAATAACCGGCCCCCGGCATCCCAGCGCGAGTTGGGTCGTGACGCGGCCAGCACCCCAATCCCAATCCCCACACTGCTGGCCACCAGCATTCCCCCCAGGGTGAGTTCGACGGTGGCCGGGAAATGGGCACCAATAATTTGCCAGACGGTTTGGCCCTGGCTGGCAAGGGAACTGCCCAGGTCAAAGCGCAGCAGGTCTTGCAAATAATTCAGGTATTGGGACCAAAGGGGAGCATCGAGACCCAACTGTTGCCGCAGGGCATCCTTGGCACTGGCGGGGGCACGGGGACCCAAGAGGGCATCGATCGGATCACCAGGGGTCGCCCGCAGGAGCAGAAATACCAGGGTGGTAATGGTCCACAGCATCAGCGGGGCCAGCAGCAACCGGGCCAGGATGTAGGAGCGCAGGGCAGTCGATTGCGACATAGCTAGGCAACAACAGCAAAGGGATAGGATGCAAACGTATCCAAAAGCCTACCGTACCGAGTCACCCTTGCTCACCTGGAGGCCAATATCTCCATCACCCAGGCTAATGCTGATGCGCTGGCCACCCTCACTTCTAGGACTACCGTAGAAGTACAGATAAGGCAACGGATAAGGCAACAAAGCTTGACAAAGTTAGCTATTGGCGTGGATAACGCAATGGATATACCGCTTGGATAAAACTTGAATAAAACTTGAATAAAACTTGAATAAAACTTTAAATTAAATGAAGTTATGCCTGCTAAGTTAAAAGTAACTTGCATTATACCTTTACAATGTCAGATAAATGTCTTAAGACATATAGTTTGACAAGGTCACGCATTAGTTGGCTTTTTAGTTGGCTTTTTAGTTGACTTTGGACCCAGATTGGGGCGAGCCGGAGTGGTAAGGCGATCGCAATGCCCAGGTTAGGGCTAGGGACCGCTCAACCCTGGCAAAACCCTATCTGATGCGGCCCAGTGTGACCTTGCGGCTGCTTTTGGTCGGGGGGAGTCTGGTTTGGGGATGTCATCACAGCGAGGTGAGTATGAAAGTACGGTTTAAGGGCTGGTTGCGGTTTACGGCCCTCACCCTAAGCGCCTGTCTGATGGTCACGTTGGCCGCCCGTGTGCTGATCGCCCAGGAAAATTTCCGGGCATCGCCCTACTTTCAAGCCTTGGCTGTGTCCGATCGCTTTTACCGGGAAGGTAACCTGCAAATGGCTGAGCGCCTGGCCAGTCCGGTTAAACCGCAATTTTCCAGCAGTCAGGTTCCCGCGCAACCCTTTAGTGATCCCAGTCGTCTGTCGGGGGCCGCGAATGTTTATCTCCGGACGGCACGGGAAGGATTAGGGGCAGGCAAAATTGGCCGAGCCGGGGAAGAGCGCTTTATCCATGAAAGTAAGATTTATGAACCCTTACAAAAGCTAACGGAAAATTATCCTGACTTCCTGCCCGGTCATATCCTGTTAGCCCATGCCTGTGAAGAGGACCCCAAAGCCTGTCGCGACAATTCCAGAACCGATCAACCCCGGGATGCGGTGTCAGTGATGGAGCGAGCTTCTGCCCTGTTCCCCGACCAAGCGGCCATTATCAAGGAGAAAATTGCCGTCCTCGATCGGGAAGCAACCCGTGACGATCGCCGGTTTATCTACTGGCTAGAGGCGGCGATCGCGGCGCGTCAATTTGCCCTGACCTATCCCGATGATCCCGCTGTGGGGGAATTTAACGCCCTTGCCGAGCAAAATATGCGTCGTTTCCAGCGGGAACTCAACCGCTACCGGCTCGAAGGTCGCTTGTTGCGTGGGATGGCCGCACGGCAGGGGGGAGACACCTTCCTAGCCCTGATCGAATTAGGTGAGCGAGACTACGGAGATCAGATTATTGCACCCCAAATGCGCCGCCGCCGGGACTTGGTCACCGATCCGGTTCTCAACGACTACGTTAACCAAATAGGCCATCGGTTAGCGCGGGCTTCAGGACGAACTGACCTGAATTATGAGTTTTTTATAGTTGATGATCCGAGCATTAATGCCTCCGCCTATCCAGGCGGGAAGATTATTGTGCATAAAGGGGCAATTTTGGCGGCGCGATCGGAGGCGGAGTTGGCAGGACTCCTGGCCCATGAAGTGGCCCATGCTGCCCTCTCGCATGGTTACCTGCGGATGTTGGAGACCAGTAAACTCGAATACTTTAGGGCCATCTTCGGTCGGTTTCCCATTTTTGGCGGCTTAATTGGTGATTATTTTCGCGGTGCCCAAGCGGAATTTACCCGCCGCAATGAACAACAGGCGGACATTCTAGGCACCAAGCTCTTAGCAACCACGCCTGTTGAGTCGGGTAGCAGTAGCCTGCGCTATTCCGCCGATGGATTATATGGCTTTATGGAAGTCTTACGACAGCGATCGGGTCGAACTCAGACGGGTTGGCTCGACAGTCATCCCGCCCCACCCGTGCGGGTTCGCTATTTGGAGCATCTGATTCTGACTAATCGCTATAATCGCTATGCCTATGAGGGTATTGAAAGACATACCGATATTCGGGAGTACCTGGTGGGGGGCAAGCTCCCTACAGATATCGCGTCCCGTTCTCCGGGTGTCGCTGCGGCCCCATCCCCTGGGGTGACCACCAGTGCCCCGGAACCCTTATGGGGATTGCCCACAGACCCTGACCCACTGCCATCGCAACCCGGTCCTGCCGTGGGCGATCGTCCCGCCCATCCCGTGGGTCCGATCGCCCTTAACATTAGTCAGAATAATGACCAGGTGCGGATTGAAATCACTGGGGCGGAGATTAGCCCTTCGGGTAGCTTTTCCCTGCGCTTTACGGTGTATAACAACAGTCGGCGACGGTTTGCCTTTGTGCCGGTTTATTCCCAAGTGCTAGATGCGAATAATCAGGAAGTCAAAGCCCGCTTCTCCTTGGTGGATAGTTCATCGGGTGAAGCCTTTGCTGAACCGGGGGGAAGCCTTCAGGCCCAAGTCCAGGTCATCGGTTATCGCTGGCAGGGGCAAGGTCGCCAAGGGCTAAGTTTGCTGATTAAGGAAGCGACTGCCGGTGGACGTGTTTTTCGGATTGCTTTTTAAGGTCTAAATCTGAGTTGAAATTAGGGTTGAAGGGGATGAAATTAATCAGAACAGTGATCCTCGGTCTGCTGTGGGTGATGTTAGCGATCGCGGCGTCTACCCGAACGGTGATGGGGTTGAGCTTGGCCCAAATTGAAGCCCTCGCCCGTCAACTCACGGTCCGGATTTGGGGGCCAGGAGATCCGGGTTCAGGGGTGATCATTGCCCAGCAGGGTAAAACCTACTATGTTTTGACGGCTGCCCACGTGGTTAAAGATATCGCTCCCGGTGAAGAGGCCGAAATCGAAACCCCCGATCGCCAACGTCATCTCTTCTCCACCGATCGCATTAAACCCATTGGCAGTAATACGGATCTGGCCCTCGTTACCTTTGAGAGTAACCGTGAGTATGCGATCGCTAGTCTGTCTAATTTTCAATATCAACTCTATGAAAATCGCTTCTATGAGACCGACCGCGATCGGGTGCCGTCCAAATTACAAGCTTCGCTGAATGCGCCAAACCCACCCTTTGTTTTTGTCGCAGGCTTCCCGAATGTTGAGGCCCAGGGCTTGGTGATTAACCCCGGCTTCCTGGTGGATACCTCCGCCTCTGCGATTACCAATCCCCTCACCCGTCATCAAAACTATGAATTGGTCTACTCCAACCTAACCCATCCCGGCATGAGTGGCGGGCCAGTGTTGGATACTTTGGGGCGAGTGATTGGTATCCACGGACGGGCGGATGGCAAGGGCATTGATCCCAATGATCAGATCATTCAGCAATTTTTAGAAGATGTTGAAGCGGTTGAGCGCATTAAGATTGGCCATAGTTTGGGCATCCCGATCCAAACCTTTCTGAACCTAGCCCCCGCCGCCGGGGTGAACCTCAACCTTAAACTCAGCAATAACCCGCCGCCATCCCTAGCTGCCCTTGATTTCAGTCATATCTGGCGACCTCCCCTCAGTGCCGATAGCCATAACCCGCTTTACTGGATCGATCGCGGCAACCAACAGTGGCGCATTGGCCAAATTCACGAAGCCCAAGCTAGTCTCGATCGTGCCCTTCAGATGCGTCCCAACCTCTATTTAGCCTGGTTTGCCAAGGGGTTTATTTTTGGCTTTGCTCAGGACTATGCCAATGCTCTAACGGCCTGTAATCGGGCGATCGCGATTAATGCGCAGTACTACGATGCCCTGCGGTGTCGGGCGGGTGCGCTCCATCAATTAGGGCAATTCCCCGCTGCCCTGGAAGCCCTCAACCAGGCCATGAGCCTGCAAGCCCAGCGTCGGCAAGCCCAAAACCCCAGCGATCTGCTCACCAAGGCGGAACTTCTCTATGCCCTGGAGCAGTATCGGGGTGCCCTGTTGACCTTGGAAGAGGCGAGTAGTTTACGACGACATTATCACTTACCCCCCTCAGCACGGCTTCAAAATACCCGTGGCATGGTGCTACTGGCGATGCAAGACGCAGCAACGGCCCTGACGGCTTTCCAGGAAGCGGCTCGTATCGATCCCCACTACGCCACAGCTTGGGATAACCAGGGGATTGCCCTGAAACGTCTCGAACGGTATGAAGAGGCTCTAGTGGCTTCCGATCGCGCGATCGCCCTTGATGCCCAGAATCCCAATATTTGGAATAATCGTGGCACCCTTTTAGCCCTCTTAGGCAGGCGATCGCAGGCAATAGCCGCCTTCAAAGAAGCGATTAAACTTGATCCTAACTATCAGCCAGCCATTGATAACTTGCATTTTCTGGAAAACTAATAAAGCCTTTTAATGCGTTTTAATGCGTTTTAATTGACAGGGGTAGTATTCCCAAATAGACTCGTCCCAAAACTCAAGAAGCATTAGTGGATAAGGGTTTGCGGGCAATTCGGGTAGAGCAGAAATCCTCCGCTTCCTGATGACCGAACGTGAACTGACCGAATCAGATTTATCCGAAGCTGCCTGCCAAGAGATGCTCACCAAAATCCTCAATAGGCAACCCGAACTCAATATTCAGTCCATACCGACTAAACCGGAGCCGTGAGCGTTGGCAACTCAAGAGTGCTACTAGAGACCGTCATTCACTGCCATTCCTAACTCACTCTCTTAGCACTGCATGAAACTCTGTATAAATATCCTGATTTCAGGGTACTTTAAGTCATCTGGAATTACCCTAGGGATTGTCTTTTAGAGAGACTAGATAATGCTCCAGAAGCGTCTTCGTATAGGAATTTAAAGGATAAAGGAGCGCTTCTTCCGGCAGAAGCCAGTCCCATTTGACAATTTCCTCATTAGGCACGATCGTCTCCGTTGCACTTGTTGCCCAATAGTTCAACAAAATGAAGTGGGCCTTGCGATAAAACTGGGGATCTAAAATGGCCTCTTGCAAGAGTGCAAACTCAATATTTTCTAACTCTAAACCCACTTCCTCGCGAAACTCCCGTTTAAGAGCCGCTTCCACGGTTTCACCCCAGTCCACCTTACCCCCAGGAACTCCCCAGGTTCCACGCCATTTGGTAGTTCGGACAATCAACACTCGTCCCGACGGTCCCCGCACCAGGGCACCAACAGTCGTCAGGGGAAACGATCGTTTAGGGAAAGACAGTTCACTCATAGTCGGAGTCAAGGATCAAAGGAAACATAAACTGAACGAAGCTGATCAAATACTTGCTGAGGATGGGTTATTTCGCAATTACTAATATTAGTAATTGCAATGACTACCGTATTGTCAAGTACCTCTAACTCATTGGGGTTGAGACTACTAACAACAGTATAGCGAAAAGAGTATAGCGAAAAGAGGACACACAGATTAATTTTAACAGACGCGTGAAATCTTGAGAAGAAAATCTCTTGTAAGCAGCAGATAAAATTGGATCAGCTTGCTTAACTCGAAATAATTCGATTTCCTGGATATAGGATTGATTTTCTGGAGTATCGCGCCAAAATTCATCATTAGCATTACCTAGAGCAATAAAAAGGCTACTATAGCAATCCTAAGTCATTTATGAGAATGGGAAGGGACATAGTGAATCTCTATCAGTAGATATAGGATTAGCTTCTCTCATGAATCATCTGGGATTGCTATATAGTTTTCAAGTTGATCCAGCAACTGAAAGGCTTGTTGGGCATTCGGCTCTTCCGGTCATAAGGTGATAAGTTTCACTAATGGGAGCAGTCAGTCGTTGTGTGTCAGAGATGCTTGCTCACGATGATCTCGAAAAGGCAACAGCCACATCTCGACGTAGCACCCAACCATTGGGACCCTCAATCCGGCGCGGCAGTTGGGCTGGATCGAGTACTTGCAGCGTTCTCATGTCATAGGTGGTGTAGGCAGTCGTTGCCGTCGCCCGATGAACATCCACCACCGTTAAGGTTTTACGCGGGGGCAGGTTGCTATTGAGCAAAGGGCGGGGACCACTGCCCAGCGGACCCGCATGGAGCAGATCCAGGTCGCCGCGATGGCCAGGGAAATAGGCGTGGTGATGGCCGCTGATGTAGGTATGTACCTGATAGCGCTCCAGCAACGATCGCAGACGATCGGCCTGATTGAGAAATTCGCCGGGACGATCGCGGCCCACCGCAACGGCATACAACGGCAAATGACCGATCACTATCCGCAAACGGGCCGATCGCGCCGCAGGGCTGGCTAAACTTTGGGCCACCCAGGCCAGTTGCGACTCCGAGATCTGGGCTGTCGAAGCATCCCACACCAGGTAGAAAATCTCCGCTTGGGCAAAGGTGTAATAAAACGGGAAATGGGCGCGATCGATAAAACTTAATCCCGGATCATGGGCCGGATCTCGCCAGTAGGCCGCCGCCAGTTGCCGCTCCTGGGCAAAGATCAGATTGCCACTACTCGCCAGGGCACCGGAGGCATCGTGGTTACCGATCGTGAAGCCAAAGGGAATCCGCGCCCGTCGCAGGGGAGCCGCCACATGGCGATCGAAGGCCGCCCACATCGCCTGAATTTGGGCCACCGTGAGGGACGTTTTCTGGCCCGCCACCATATCACCGCCACAGAGCACCAGATCCGGTTGCCAATCGGGAATCAGTTGGATGGCGCGATCGACCTCCGGTTCATAGTCCACCGAGCCATACTGACTGTTGAGGTCACTGATCACCACCAGCCGCACCTCCCCCCGCTGGGGCGCAAACAAACCCGCCGGAGCCGGAGCTATTGCCAGCCTTGCTGTGGGAGCCGGATCGATTCCCTTGGGGCTAGGCGACGAAGGCAAGGGGGCTGGATTGACTGACAAGGCACGGTGGGCGAGGACCGCTAAACCACTGCCGCAGAGGAGTCCCCCTAGCGCTAGAAATTGCCGACGTTGCCAAGCCATCATCCTCTCCCGTTGATCATTGACTAGCTTTTAGCGGCATATTCCTCCGCCAATCTCACCTCTTGGAGGATCTCTAATCCCGCTAAAAATTGCCGATCCTCACTCAGGTGGGGAAACTTGAATTGGGCCGCCCCCACCCCGCGATCGAACAACCGCTGTTGCAATTGGGCAAAACTCCCCGGAGCCAGAATCCGCAATCGAGGGGACGGCACCTGATCAACCCGTTTGACCTGGTAGAGCACACTCACGTCCTTAAGCGTGCGATCGAAGGCTAACAAAAATTGCTCCGGATCGGCCAGGGTCGAACCAGGTGCGAGTTCGATATTCACCAGGTAATGGGCCGGAATGCGATCGTCCGATAGGGTAATACAGAAATTTTCCAGGGTAATTTGAAACGTTTGCTGCAAGGTCTGCATCACCTGGATCACATGGTATTCATTCGTCTTTTCTGTACTTGATGACAACACCCCGCCCTGGCGATGGCGAAAGATAATCAGCGGTGTACTACCCATAAACCCATCAACCTCCACCACATCCCCCACATCATAGCGATAGAACCCGCTGTAGTTCGTAAACAAGATGCGATAACGATCGCCCGGTTTCACTTCCCACGGCAACAGGGTTTGCGGTTGCTCCAAATGCCATTGATCCTCTGGAATAAACTCATAGAACCCGCTCGCGATCGCGAGGGCGACACTGTCCGTATTAAACGCTCGGTGCATCCCGAAAATGGCTTCGGCACACGAATAAATCCCACCAAAAATCGGCGTGTCGCCAAAGAACGCGGGAAAGCGCTCGAAATAAAAATCAGAACTGCCGCCCCTAGCCGTGATGATAAATGACAGATCGGGCCATGCCTGGGCCGGAGTCAGGGTACCGGTGGTCCGCAGGTGGGATTGAAGTTCAGCCGCGCGATCGGGAGCCGCAGACCATTGGCGTTCCAGGTGTTGACGGATCGGGGGATTGATCGCTAGCCACGGGGCGATCGTGCCAGTCGCGAGATCCGCAATCAAGGACTCAGCGTGGTGGGCCAGGAAATTCGCCAGTTGAATCCCCAGCACGGGGAAGGTCGCCGAAATCACCCGCAGTTGGGTCTGGCGTAAGGCAAACAGCAAACAAATATAGGTCCGGGCTGTGGTATCGGCAATCTGAAACGCGGCGTAGGGGTAGGCAACGGCCTGCCGATAGAGGGAACCCAATAGCTGGACATCGCTATTGCTGATGAAGTTATAGCTAATCCCGCCCGCTGTGCGCCCCTGGCTGCGGGCCGAACTGACAAAGAGCATTTTCCCCAGGGGCACCCCCCGTTCCCGCGCGGCCTCACAGGCAAACCCCGCCGCTACCAGATATGCCCCCAACAAGGCCTGACGCGATCGCCGGGTCACTGGAATCAGTTTGCGGTTACCGGTTGACCCACTGGAAAGGTTCATGTGGATCACGGGATCGCTAACGAGCAGATTACGTTCCCCATTGGCGATCCGTTCGGTGTAGGCCGCAAAGCCACTGTAGGGTTGGATAGGCACCCGCCGCCGGAACGCATCGATCGTGTGAATCTCCCCCAACTGGTACTGTTGGCCAAATTCCGTGTGTTGATGAGCCGTCAGGAGCGATCGCAGGAACTGGGTTTGCACATATTCAGTCTGTCGGGTTTTACGCACGAAATCGGCTTTAACGGCCAGCGCCACCGCTGACAACAGGGAAAAAAATAAGTTACTCATACACACACGCAAAGGTCCGACAGCTAGCTTGACATAGGGATGGCGTGGGCTGTCAATAAGCTAGGGACTCACAAAGCTAGGGACTCACGGTTTCGCGCAGCAGGATCACATTGCGGCTATCGACGAGGGAGGCCAAATATCCCTGACTGTTGAGCGATCGTAGGGTGGCCGCTGCTGCTGCCGGATCGGTGGTGTGAATCGCTAGCAGATAGGGCCGTTGCCCGTAGACCACTAACCCCACGCTGCGGCCCAAACTTTGTTGTAAGCGGGTGGCCACCTCTGGCCGGTTGAAATAATGGACCACCACCGCATAGCCCTCCCCCAATGCTTGGGGGTTGAAGGCGATCGTGGCCGGTGGGGTCGCGCCGACCGTCGGAAACCCGGTGGTGGGGGCCGTGACCGCCTGGGGGGGACGGGCCACAAAGGTTGCTAAACCTGTCGAGTCATGGACAGCCTTCGCCCACGCATTCGCGGCTTCCAGGTGGGAGAAGCCCCCCACCCGCGTCACCGGGTCATTCAGATAACGGCAAAAAACCGTATTCACACTGCTGGGCAAAATGCGCCGAACTTGGGCCTGTTGGCGATCGCCCGGGGTGACGATCAACACCAGATACTCATTAGCCGCCGGGGGCTGGCAAGCAGCCAGGGCACTGGGGGTTTGGGCGGCGATCGGTGGGGCAACGCTAGCCAAGGGCAAGGCCAGACCTATCCCCAACGCCAGGGCAGCACGAATCGCGCCATCGATGCCCCCTGCCCCCGCGTGCGGGGGTTGGGGGCCTGCCCCCGCGTGCGGGGGTTGGGGGCCTGCCCCCGCGTGCGGGGGTTGGGGGCCTGCCCCCGCGTGCGGGGGTTTGGGGGCCTGCTTAAGGGCCAGTGAGGGAGGACATCCCAGCCATTCTCCTACGAAGACGCTTCGCGAACGACGGCGGGGCATCAATGGGACAGAAGGCGATTCGGGGCAGGAAACGCAACGCGAACGCATGGTGGTGTTGTGATAAGCAGCACGGCTGGGCAATAATGCAGCCGGAAATTGGGTTAACCATAACACCCGATCGGGGATTCGGCGAATCTCCCTGATGACAAGATAATCCCGCGTGGCTGGCTCCCGTGAGGGCGATCGGGATTGTGATTACGAAGTTATTACGAAATGTATATCAATCTTTAAGAAAATCGATCATTCTGGAGTATTCTTGACCGGCTATGATCGGGTCTTGTAGTGGAGAATACAAATCTGGCAAAATACTTCTCCTACTGTAGCGATCGTACAAGCACAGGCTTCATGCGATCGAACGGGTAACCAGTGGTCTATCCAGCTTGATTTTGTAGCTTGGGTCAAACGCCGTGCGCCCCAACCAAGCGTTTGAACGTGTTGGGTCTCGCAGGCTCGACACCAACCGACAAGTCTACAAGTCCTTTTCCTAGGCATGGCAGACCACCCGGGCAGGGCACAGCGGCGCGTATTAGGACAACGAGGTGGGTATGCGCTTAGAGCAATTGCAGGCATTTTTGGCGATCGCGGCCACAGGCAGTTTCCAAAAAGCGGCCCATCAATGTGGGGTTACCCAATCGACGATCAGCCGCCAGGTACAGGCCCTTGAAGCCACCCTGGGCACCCCCCTCCTTCACCGTGGCCCCCAGGTCAAACTCACCGTGGCCGGGGAACAGGTCCTCCCCCGTGTCCAAAAAATCTGTCAGGAGTGGGCCAGTGCCACACAATCGGTGGCCGATTTGTTAACCGGTCAACAGCCGGAGTTGTGTATTGCGGTCATTGGTTCGATCTGTAGTCAATATTTGCCCCCGGTCATTGAGCAATTTTCCCGCGACTATCCCCAAGTGCAACTGCGGGTGACCTCCCTGGGCAGCGATCGCGCCCTTAAAGTGTTGCGCGACGGTCTCGTGGATCTGGCGATCGTCATGCATAACCGCTTTCTGACGGCCACCCCTGAGATGGTGGTGGATTCCCTGTTGATCGAACCCATCGAAGTGTTGATGGCGGCCAACCATCCCCTCAGCAGTTATGCGCAGGTGCCGTGGCCCGTTTTGGCTGCCCATCCCCAGGTAGTGTTTAAGGACGGTTATGGGATGCAACGGCTGGTCCAAGAGCAATTCCAACGGCAGGAACTCACCCTCAATGCGGTGTTAGAACTGAATACTCTCGATGCCTTCCGGGGGATTGTGCGCCAAGGACGCGCGATCGCCCTCCTGCCCCACTCGGCCCTACTAGATGCCATTCCGGACCCCAGCCTCACGGTTCGACCCACGGCAGCTCCCGTCCTGAGCCGGGAAGTGGTCTTGGTCACAACCCACGATCGCCTGCAAATCCCGCCCATTTGCCATTTTCGGGAACTGGCCCAACACCTGATTCCTGAGCGCGTCTTGGCACCCTTACCGGTCACCATAGGATAGTAGGACTGGAATCGTTAGGACTGGGCACGGATAGGACAGCAATATGAGCCAGGTATTTCGGGACTTGTTGCGCAAAATCGGCAGTGGCGAACGCACCAGCCGATCCCTGAGTCGGGAGGAGGCGCGTTTAGCTACGGAGTTAATGTTGCGCCAGGAAGCGACCCCAGCCCAGATTGGGGCCTTTCTGATTGCCCATCGGATTAAACGCCCGACATCGGATGAGTTGGCTGGGATGCTGGATGCCTACGATGCCCTGGGGCCTGCCCTCCCGGCGATCGCGGCGGACTATCCAGTCATGGTCTTTGGTTCACCCTATGATGGGCGATCGCGCACGGCTCCCCTGAGTCCCTTGACCAGCCTGATCCTGAGTGCAGCGGGTTGCCCTGTCCTATTGCATGGCGGACGCCAGATGCCCACCAAGTATGGGGTGCCCCTCGTTGATCTTTGGCAGAGCCTCGGGGTGGATTGGACGGGCCTCAGCTTGGCCCAGGTACACCAGGTATTGGCCACTGCCCACTTAGCCCTGCTGTACCTCCCCCAGCACTTTCCCTTGGCCGATGCCTTGGTCACCTACCGGGACGAGATTGGCAAGCGGCCCCCTCTGGCAACGGTTGAGTTGATCTGGTGTCCCTACCGGGGTACGGCGACGATCGTGGCTGGGTTTGTCCATCCCCCCACGGAAGGTCGGTTTTGGGAAACCCTGGCCCTGCGCGGTGGGGAACGGTTAATCACGGTGAAAGGACTAGAAGGCAGTTGCGACTTACCCCGGCAACGCACGGCGATTATTGCCACGGGAACACCGGGGACGGAACCGACGCGCCTGCTCCTCCAACCACGGGACTACGGCATGGCGGGACCGGAACTGCCCTATACCACTCTGGCGGCGTGGACCGCTCAGATCGAGGCGATCCTCCAGGGCCAAGGGGGCAGGCCTCCCTGCCCCCGCGCGCGGGGGTTGGGGGCCTCCTGTCGGTGGAATGCGGGGTTTTACCTCTGGCAGGCGGGAATTTGCCGCGACCTGGTGACAGGGATGGCCCTCGCGGATACCTTGCTGCAAGAGGGACGCGTGGCGCAACAATTAGCCGATCTTCGTCAACAAATCGCGTGTTGTGTGCAGAATAGTCCCCAAGCACTCGTATAAAGTACTGCTATCCAGCAAAAGACTATGCAGCCCCTCCACCCACGACCGCGCAGCATCTCCGTAGGAGAATCGCTGCGCTCCCAGCTTCAGTCTCGGCAACAGCGGCCCAACTTCACCCGCTGGCGCACCCTCATTTGTTTTCTCCTGGGGACAGCGCTCGCCGTTAACCTTCAGCCCGCGATCGCCCATCCAGGACATAGTGCCTTCACGGAACAGTTAGTCCACCAAGTCTTGACTTCCCATTTCCGATTCATAGGCTTGGGGATTGCTTTCCTGTTTGGTATGGCCCACGCCCTGAGTCCTGGTCATGGCAAAGCAATGGTGGCCGCCTACCTGGTGGGTGCACGGGGCACGCCTAAACACGCCGTGCTCCTAGGGCTGATTACTACCCTGACCCATACCCTGGGTATTTTTAGCCTGGGTTTAGTCGTCCTGTTCGCGACCCACTACATCTTGCCAGAGCAGATTTATCCCATTCTGAGTATGCTGAGTGGTCTTCTGGTCTTTGGCGTTGGGTTTTGGCTCCTCGATCAACGCTTGCAGGCTCTAAGGTCACGTCAGATAGACGGGCAAGACCCTGACCCTACTCATGCCCATGTTCACCCCCATGCCCATGTCCCCGATCATTGGCATGATCACCCGGTGGACCCCGCCTGCATCACCGTAGCCCCCTCGCCGACAACGATCGACGTTACCTGGCGATCGCTCTTGGCCCTCGGTATCTCCGGTGGCATGGTGCCTTGCCCCTCCGCCCTGGTCTTATTGCTGTCGGCGATCGCCCTGCGACAGGTAGCCTATGGCATGGTGTTAGTTACCGTGTTTAGCCTGGGTTTGGCCGTCGTGCTGATTGGCCTGGGCCTCCTGGTCATTTACGCCCACCAATGGCTCGATCGTGTCACAACAGCCTGGGCCGATCGCTGGCCCGCTGGTCCCCGCTTGGACCGCATCCAACGCTATTTACCCCTAGCCAGTGCGATCGCGGTGATTGCCGTGGGAGCTGGTCTAACGCTCAGTAGTCCCCTCTGAACAGTCCCCTCTGAACGAGGGATCGGCAGTGTGGCCTCATGCCTCCCCAGTCCAGTTTGCCCTGTGGGTCAATCGGTAAGTTGGGTCCCCGATGGATAGCATAAGGCGGAGCGGGTGTTGACCAACGGCAGGGCAGAAAGCGAGTCAGTCATTGGATCAGGGGCAGAGACGGCCAAGGATCGCGATCGCGATTTGCCGCTTCAGTCTCGGTGGGGAGTGTGTCAGTTTCTAAAGTTGCACGGAACCTCTCCTGGGATTCCCCGTCCTGACTCTAGGCTTAGGCTAGGATCGAAATCAGCCCTAGAACTGGAAGGTGGGTATCGTGCCATGAAACTGAAACAGTCGTTGTTCTGTCTGACTTCCCTACTGCTAATTAATACGGCCTATGGAGTCGTTACCAGTACCCCCAGTTTGGCCAGCACCTTTCGGGCCGATGAGCAAACCAATATCAATGTCTATCGCAATGCTAGCCCCGCTGTGGTGACGATTATCGGGGGGAACAACACCGGGTCGGGTAGTATTATCAGTCCAGAGGGGTTGGTCATTACGAATGAACATGTTGTGCGCATGGCGCGGGGCGGGTTGGTGAGTGTGCAAACCAGTAATGGCCAACGCTACAACGGCCAGGTATTAGCCACCGATGCCACCAACGATTTGGCTCTAATTCAATTGCGGACCAATGAGCGGTTACCCTTTATTCGTCTCGCGCAAAGTGATGGGATTCAAGTCGGACAACAGGTCTTTGCGATCGGTAGTCCTTTTGGTCTATCTGGCACCCTCACAACGGGCATTCTCAGCCGCATTGCCAATAATGGGGATCTGCAAACCGATGCGGTTCTGAATCCGGGGAATTCCGGTGGTCCTTTGCTCAACTCCCAGGGGGAATTGATTGGCGTGAATAAGGCCATCTTGGCGAACCAGGGCGGTAATACGGGGATTGGCTTTGCCACGAGTGCGACGATCGCCCGTCAGTTTGTGGCCCAAGTGCAACCAGGCCGCAGCGCCAATCCCACGATCGCAACTGCCCCCGCTCCAACTCCAGCCCCGCGATCGTTCCCCCCGCGATCGGTGGCTCCGGCCTCCCCGGCTCCCCGTCCCTATCCTCAGGGGGGGATTGCCCCGACTCCTAACTTCCCGGCCTATCCAGGGGGATACGAAGCGGCGACCAGCCCGCCCCGTCTGGGGGTTGTCCTGAATGCAGCCACGATGGTGGTGGAACAAGTCCGACAAGGGTCGATCGCGGCTACTATTGGCCTGCGACCGGGGGATCAACTGGTTGCCCTCAATGGCCGTCCGCTGCGCGGTTTTTCCGACTTGGAGCAATTTTTGAACCGCTATCCGAGTTCCGTGATCCTCACGGTGGGCCGCAACCAACGGCTTGCCCATGTGCGCGTGGATTTCTAAGCTGTCTGGATTCTAAGCTATCCGGATTCTAAGCTGTCTGGATTTTAAGCTGTCCGGATGCATGGGAACCGAACGTGATTATGATCGTCAAGCAGCTTGCGTGAGGGGAGAAATATCGTGATGGAAGTTCAGCGATCGTCCGTTTTAGCCTTAGTTACACCGTTACTGCTCTTGGGCCTTGGGGGTCTGACCAGCGATCGGGCCGAGGCCCGCACGGTGGAGATTTCTGCCAATTCCCCCGATCCCCTGACTCTCAGTGGCACAGCCGGGGGCCAACGCCAGAGTGACTGTGGCTTTATTCCCAACACCCCCAGCGAAACCCTACGCCTCACCCAGGCATTTCCCTTCCTGCGGCTGAAGGTGGATGGGCCGCGTTCGGTGACCCTGTTGGTGGATGGGCCAGGGGGGCGGTTTTGTATCCTGCGGGACCAGATGTCCAATGGTCAACTAGAAATGTCGGGGTACTGGGGGCCGGGCAACTACAATATTTACATTGGCGATAGTGCCAATGCGCAAAGTAGCTATGTGTTAACGGTCTGCCGGCGCAATTAATGTTGGGGGCAACGATGCCAACTCATGGCGAACTCATGGGAAACTCATGGCGAACTAATGCGTAAATGCTTGACCGAGGGGAGATAACCAGAAGTCCTGTTGCAATCGTCCTGTGCTGGCTAAATAACTCAACCGGAGCGCATGGTAAATCAGGAGTGCTGCGAGGGCACTCAGGGCATAGCGACGATCGCGCCCCCATTGCTGTATCCAGGGACTATAAAAGGCGTGTAGCTTGCGTCCAGACCTAAGTTCGATCGCGAACTGGATAATACCGACCAGTAACACCAGAAATAGTAACGGGCCAAATAAATGGTGCATCACGGCCTGGCTCCAGTCACCCCGAACTACCGCCATCAGCGATCGTGTTAGACCACAGGTGGGACAGGGAACGCCCGTCCAGTGACGTAGGGGACAGACGAATCCCGGAATCCACCAGCCCAGGTTATAGAGGGGGGCACCGATCAATGGTGCGGTCATGAGTCCCAAGGCACCCCAACGCTGTTGGCGATCGCGCTGGGATAACTGGTGTGACGATAACTGCCAAAGGGGTTTCACGGTATCACTGCGTGGGGACATCGTTGCGGTTCAGGAGGGAGAGGTGAGCCATTTGCTGTTCGAGGGCGGCGAGTGCCTGTCCCCGATGGCTCACGGAGCGCTTGAGGGTTGGGGCCATTTCGGCAAAGGTTAACCCGTGCTCTGGCACATAGAAAATCGGATCATAACCAAAGCCACCCGTTCCACGGGGCGATCGCAGAATTTCCCCCGAACACTGGCCTTCGGTTTGGATCGCGATCGTGCCATCGGGACGGGCAAGGGCAATGGCACAGATAAATTGGGCACGGCGATCGGGCGTATCCCCCAACGCTGTTAAGAGGCGTTCAATGCGGGCCGTATCGCTAGCACCGTAACGGGCAGAATAGATCCCTGGTGCCCCGTTGAGGGCATTGACGGCTAGGCCAGAGTCATCCGCGATCGCCCACTGACCCGTTGCCTGGGCCACCGCGATCGCCTTCAGGCAGGCATTCGCCGCAAAACTATCCCCGGTTTCTTCCACCTCTAGGTCTTCAGGTTTCAACTGCAATTGCCAGCCCCAATCGCCTAGGTGGGCTTCTAATTCCTTGAGTTTGCCGGGATTACCGGTTGCGACAACAAGAATGGTCATGGTTCAAAATGCGGCTTCTAACGCAATATTGAAGTGAGGTGAAGTGAGGTGAAGTGAGGTGAAGTGAGGTGAGGTGAAGAATAGCAAATAGGTCCGGCTAAGCCGTCGTCAAGGCCCATTCCTTGGCCCAGGCCAGGGTTGCTTCGACTTGGGCTGCCGTCGGGGCTTCGCAATAGAGGCGCAGCAAGGGTTCGGTGCCGCTAAACCGAATGAGCAACCAATAGCCATCCCCCAGGCGAAACTTATAGCCATCGATCGTCTGGAGCGATCGCACCGCTTGCCCTGCAACCACCTGGGGCGGCTGGGTCTGCAACTGCTGCAGCAACCGGGCGCGGACCTCTAAACTTGCGAGGGGCAGATCAATGCGATCGTAGACCGAGCGTCTAGTTAATTTTCCCAGGGCCGTTTGGGCCACTAACTGGTCGTAGAGCGTACTTAGATCTTGCCCGGATTGGGTGCAGGCTTCCAGCAAATAAAGGGCCGATAGCAGGGCATCCCGTTCCGGCACATGGGTGCCATAGCCAATCCCGCCCGACTCTTCCCCCCCCAGGAGCACGGGTTGTTGTTGGGTGGCCCGCTCCAACATGCGATCGGCAATGTATTTATAGCCGATCGGGGTTTCATACACAGGCAGACCGTGCAGTTGGGCAACCTGGGGAATCAGATCCGAGCCACTGAGGGTTTTGATCACTTCCCCCTTGCCCTGTTGGCGGGTCACCAGATGATCGATTAACACCGGAATCAGAATTTGGGGACTCAAGAACTCACCCTGCCCATTCACCGCCGCAATCCGATCGCCATCGCCATCAAAGACTAGGCCAATGGCCACGCTGCCATCGGTGACCGTTGCCGCCCGCTGACGCAGGTGGGCCAGGAGGGTCTCCAGGTAACGGGGGAGAGGTTCCGGGGCACCGCCGCCAAACAGGGGATCGCGATCGCTATGCAATTCGTGAATTTCCGTACCCAGAATGCGGGCCAGTCCACCCGCTGCCGCCCCGTGCATAACATCGGCAAACACCTGCAACCGTCCCGCCACGATCGCCGCGCGGATGGCGGCAATATCCACCTTCGTGGCCAATGCCCGACAGTAGTCCCCCCAGGGATCGAAGGTGGCAAAGGTTTGGCTAGTAGCAGCGGGGGTAAGCTGGAACTGGGGATCGATCGCCGCTTCCACCTGTTGCGTCACCTCCGGCGGCACCGACCCCCCAAAGGCTCCCTTGATCTTCAGGCCAGAGTAGGAGGCCGGATTATGGCTGGCCGTAATGACCAGGGCACCCAGGGCACGCCGTTGGTGCGCCGCCCAACTTAAGGCCGGGGTGGGGGCATAGGTCGCCGCTAGGAGCGGTTCCAAGCCCTGGGCGGCGATCGCCGCAGCGGTAACCTGGGCAAAGACTTCTGAAAGGAACCGGCGATCGTACCCGACCAGAATGGTGCGACTCTGGGTTTCGGGTCCATAGGTTTGCTGGAGAACTTGGGCTGCCGCGCTGGCCGCTTGGGCGAGGCGATCGCAGGTAAAGTCAGCGGCAATCACCCCCCGCCAACCATCCGTCCCAAACTGAATCGGGGTACTGGCACTGGGGATCGAAACAAGAGCACTCATAGAGACCAATTGGGGTAAAGGGAACGGAACAGGGAAGCCAGCGTTCGCGCAGCGTTCCCAACGGGGCATCGTGGGGTCACCTAGCTCTGCGGGGGAGAGGTGGATCGGGGGGAAAGGGGCAGAAATCCGTTTTTTTTGGGGCTGATATCGTTACACTGGGAAGGGAGAAGGGTGCCACCGCGACAGCATGGCTAATTGGGTTATAGCCAGTTGGGCGGTTTCTACCGATGGCGTGTTACCACTACGAATAAAGAATGTAGCGCCCTTAAGCCACCGCTTCTACTAGATTACTGTCTTATGTGGACTGGACATACCCAGAAGTTAGCCGCCGCCAGCCGCCCGCTCGCCGTTAATTCCCCAGGGCCGACCAAGCCGGACATCACTGCCGTATCTACCCCAACACCCGATTCTCACGTTACCCTGGCGACCGATCAGCACGTACCTGTTCAGCAATTGCAACACCAGATCCAACGCATGGATCTGCTCAACCGCATCAATGCCACGATTCATCGCAGTTTGGACTTGGAAACGGTCCTCCAAACGATCGTCCGGGAGGTGCGCCAATTCCTCCAGACCGATCGCGCTGTCATCTACCAATTTCAGGCAGACTGGCAAGGGTTGGTGGTGGTGGAAGCTGTGGAGGGGGGTTGGCAGTCGGTGCTAGGCAGTATCGGTCAAGATGATTGTTTTTCGGGGGAATATGCCCACCTTTACCTGGAAGGCCGGGTGCGGGCAATCGATGATGTCGCCAACTCCACCCTAGGGGAATGCCATATTAACTTCCTCCAACGCTTGCAAGTCCAAGCCAATCTGATCGTGCCGATTTTAATTGGGGATGCGCCCGCCACAGCCCCCCAGGAACGCCTGTGGGGTCTCCTGATTGCCCACGAATGTCGCGGTCCCCGCCATTGGCTTCCCGATGAGACGGCATTCTTGCAACAACTGGCCGCCCAGGCCGCGATCGCGATCCAACAAGCTGAACTCTACACCCAAGTCCAAGAGGCAGCCGTCCAAGCCCAGCGACAGGCGGAGCAACTAGAAGCCACGTTAGAGGAATTAAAAGCGACCCAGGCCCAGTTAATTCAAAGCGAAAAACTGTCGAGCTTGGGGCAAATGGTGGCGGGCATTGCCCACGAGATCAATAATGCCAACACGTTCGTCCATGCCAACTTGCCCTACGCCGGTCGCTATTTTGAGGTGTTCAGCCGTCTGATCGATCACTATGATGCTGCTGGACTCACCCTGCCCAAGGCGGAGCGGGAAACACTAGTGCAAGCGATCGCCCATATCCTCGATCTGCCGGAGGCAGATACGGCCTCCCCACCCGAACTGGCTGCCCTCGTCGCAACCGAACTGGACTATATTCAACAGGACTGTGCCCAACTGATGCGATCGATGGAAGAAGGCAGTCGCCGTATTCGCGAAATTGTGTTGTCCCTGCGCAACTTTTCGCGTCTGGACGAAGCTGGCTATAAAGTCGTTGATCTCCACCAAGGCTTAGACAGTACCCTGCTCATCGTGCAACACCGGCTCCAGGGGAACATTCGCCTGGTGAAACAGTATGAACCCCTGCCCCCGGTTGGGTGCCATCCGGGACAAATTAACCAGGTGTTTCTCAATCTTTTAAACAATGCGATCGATGCGGTCAGTCTCCCCAGGGATACCTCGACCCCAACCCCAGCGGTGATCACCCTGCGCACCTGGCAACCCGATCCGGACTGGGTGGTGATCGCGATCGCCGACACCGGACCCGGCATTTCCCCCGCCGTGCAAGCCCGCATGTTTGATCCCTTCTTCACAACCAAGGATGTGGGGCAAGGGCGCGGGTTAGGGCTAGCGATCGCCCGTCAGATCGTTACGGAAGGGCATGGGGGGGAATTGCGCTGTATCAGTGAACCGGGGCAAGGGGCCGAGTTCCAGGTGTGGCTCCCCGTGCAGTCTCGTTTGCTGACCACTCCCAACCATTAAGGGGGTACAAGCTAGGGGATGACAAGCTAAGTGATTACACTGAGTACTCCCACGGCCTAGCTGGGCATGATCACCATAGCTGACAAGTCGTCAGGGTGCTCACCCCCGGCGCAGGTGCAATTGCAGACCGGTGGTGAGCTTGCTAATGTCCGGGGGAGCGGGGCACGGGGGCAGATGGGTAAGCCATAAATGCCCTAGACTGGGAGAAATTCCTAGATTCTGTGCACCGTTCCCCCTATGAGTACCCTTGAGACGCAACTGCAAACCCTTCAACAGGATGGCCAAGCCGCGATCGCCGCCGCCGCAACCTTGGACCAACTGGAACAATTGCGTGTTAAGTATCTAGGGAAAAAGGGCGAACTCTCCCAAATTTTGGGCGGCATGGGCAAGCTAGAGGCCAGCGAACGGCCTCGGATTGGGTCCCTCGCCAATGAGGTAAAAACCATCCTTCAGCAGGCCCTCGAAGACCGACGGACGGCTCTGCAATCTGCCCAAATTCAGGCCCAACTGGAGGCAGAAACCCTCGATGTGACCATGCCGGGGGTCTACCGGCCCTTGGGACGTACCCACCCGCTCACCGCCATGACCGATCGCATGATCGATATCCTGGTGGGCATGGGCTACACCGTCGCCGATGGGCCTGAGATCGAAACCGACTATTACAACTTTGAAGCGCTAAACACCCCCGCTGACCACCCGGCCCGCGATATGCAGGACACCTTCTACCTGCCCGATGGTCACCTCCTGCGCACCCATACCTCTTCAGTCCAAATTCGCTACATGGGTGACAACGAACCGCCGATCCGGATTGTGGCTCCCGGTCGGGTGTTCCGGCGTGATACGGTAGATGCCACCCACGCAGCCACCTTCCACCAGTTGGAAATTCTGGCGGTGGATGAGGGGTTGACCTTTACCGATCTGCGGGGAACGTTGCGGGTCTTCCTGGAATCGGTGTTTGGTGAAGATCTCCCGGTGCGATTCCGGGCCAGTTATTTCCCCTTCACGGAACCCTCGGCGGAAGTAGATGTGCAGTGGCAGGGCAAATGGCTAGAGGTGATGGGCTGCGGCATGGTGGACCCGAATGTGCTCAAGGCGGTGGGCTATGATCCGGAGGTCTATACCGGGTTTGCGGCTGGGTTGGGGATTGAGCGGTTCGCGATGGTGTTGCACCAAATCGATGATGTGCGCCGCTTTTATGCCAATGATCTCCGCTTCCTGCGCCAGTTCTAAACGCAAGGGTTTCTTAGGGGAGTGTTAACGTCAGTTTAATGACCCTCACCCCAACCCCTTTCCCCCAAGGAGAGGGGCCGAAAACCTTGATGATGCCGGACTCCTGCTCGCCCCGTTTGGCAGAGGGGGCTGGGGGGTGAGGACAATGGGGCTGTGAGCCAACCCACGTTAACGATCGTCGCCTTGGCATGGCCTTGCCGCAGAAGCATCGATATTGCACTTGCCGGGGCCAATCACTGCGACGATGTGGTGTGGGGAAAGCCTATCAGTCCTCAACGAGGACTTAACTATGGCGACGGGCGATCGGCAACTTCAGCACATCACACAACTCATATGCTAACCAGTCCAACTCCCCTTCCGATAGCTGCCCACCCCCCAATTCAAAATGCTGATCCTTGGCATGAATAATAATTTCCGGTTCCACCGCCGCATCCTGGCTGGCTGTATAGCTGGGCTTGATATATTCGATTTGCTCAATGTCCCGCCGTCGGGCGGTTTTGGGACGGCTATAGCGCAAACCAAACATTTGCTTGCTCAGGGAAATCTGCTGGGCCGTAATTTCCAACCGGGTTTTCCCCAACGAGGAGGGGATCACCAGTTCCAACCCTTCCCCCTGCCGTAAATATTGGATTTTGCTATCGGCGGGTTGCGCGATCGCTTGGGGAACCGGCGGCGCGCTCGGACGCGGATCCTCTAGGGCGGTCAATGCCTCCTGGGCTGAGGTAAAGCGACGGGCCAGATTCGGCTCTGTCAATTGGCTCAACCATTCCCCTAGCTCCAAGCTTAGGTTAGGAATCTGCTGCATATCAATCCGCATCCCCCGTTGGGGCAGGCTGGAGGGGTGAGTTCCCGTCAGGAGGGTGAGGAGGGTCGCCCCCAAACTATAGAGATCCGATGCCGGGATCGCTCGACCGCTGAACTGCTCTGGGGGCATATAGCCATAGGTGCCCACTACCGTGAAAGCATTGGAGTCTTCGTTGTCACTAAAGCTTTTCACCGAGCCAAAATCGACAAGATAAATCTGGCCAGTTTCACCCTGGGCCGAGGTCCCCAGCAAAATATTGCCCGGTTTAATGTCGCGATGGATTACCGGGGGATCTTGGCTGTGGAGATAGACCAGGATGGTGAGCACGGCACGGGCGATCGTCTTCACTTCCGCTTCACTAAACTGGCGATCACTGGTGACGATTTCTTCCAGGGACTTCCCCTGCATATAGGTTTGCACTAGGGCTAAGCCCCGACCGGAACGGGCGTTGAGTTCAAAATAGTCGATATATTGGGGGATTGCTGGGTGGGACAGGGACTTGAGGGTTTCCGCTTCCCGTTGAAACAGCCGCAGGGCATCGCCCTCTAGCTGCTGGGCTAAAGCAATGAGCTTAATGACAACCTGCTGTTGGGTTTGGGGGTCATAGGCGAGGAGGGTCCGGCGTCCCGGTTGCTGTCCCAGTTGGCGAAGTACCTCATAACGATCGGCCAAACGTGTTGCTGCCATTACTGATGCCCTGGTAGTCGATGTGATGTATTTTGAGCCGTGATCTAACGAATACACTAAAATACCAGCACCCCTGCCTGCATTTTATCGCTGAATTTTTATCCAGTAAGGTCATGACTGCCTCGCCCCCTTCGTCCGATCCCGCTTCTACCACTCCGCCCGCCCCCGCAACCTCGCTGCGTCCCCATCTGCATCCATTGATTCGCGACTTGGCTGATTGCATTGAGTCGGTTTGGCAGCAGTATTTAACGCTGTCGCCCTACCCGCTGCCGCCTGAGTTTGGCTATGTGGAAGGTCGGATGGAGGGGGAAAAACTGACGATCGACAACCGCTGCTATCAAACCCCCCAATTTCGTAAACTCCACCTAGAACTGGCGAAGGTGGGGGCCAACCTCGATATCCTCCACTGTGTCATGTTCCCCCGCCCGGAGTACGATCTGCCCCTGTTTGGCGCGGACTTGGTAGGCGGACGGGGCCAGATTAGCATGGCGATCGCCGATCTCTCGCCTGTCAGCGGCACCCTCCCGGCGGGTTACCTAGAAGCCCTGGGCGACCTGCCCCCCTTGACCTTTGCGCAAACCCGTACCTTGCCCGATTGGGGCACGATTTTTTCCGATTTTTGCCTGATTATTCGTCCGGCGGATCAGACCGAAGAGGCACAATTTTTACAACGGGTAACCGCTTTTTTGCAAATTCACTGCCAGCAGGCGATCGCGGCCCAACCCGTCCCCCCGGCCCAGCGGGAAACCATCCTGGCTGGTCAACGACACTACTGTACCCAACAGTTACAGAATGATAAAACTCGACGGGTGCTCGAAAAAGCCTTTGGTGTTGACTGGGCCGATCGCTATATGACCACCGTTCTGTTTGACACGATCGCCTAAGATCAACCCACAACTGCCGCGAATCGGGTGTGCAGGTATCTGGCTAACCTGCCATCCCGGTTACCCTTCCATCTCAGCTTTCCAGCGAGGCATCCCGTGAACATTGAACGGCTGGATCACCTAGTCCTAACAGTCCGCGACCTCAATGCCACCTGTACGTTTTATACCCAGGTGTTGGGCATGACCCTGGTTACCCTAGCGCCGGAGCACCCCTACCTCGTTTTTGGCACCCAGCGCATTACGCTCCATGTCCAAGGTCAAACCCAGGCCCTGCGGGCTTTACAACCAGTTCCCGGTTCTGCCAACCTGTGCTTGATTACCGCCGTGCCCGTTCCCCGGCTGATGCAGCGCCTCCACCACTATGGCGTGCGAGTGATTGAAGGGCCGCTGAAACGCCCTGGCGCCTCGGGTATGCTGCTGTCTATCTACTGCCGTGATCCCGATGGGAATCTGCTGGAATTGGCGAATGAGGTGGGCGATCGTCCCAGTGACGTAGACCTCTCCTAGGGGGCTGCCCGCCGTTAACAATTTGTTAACACACCGTTAACAGTCGATCGTAAGCGCAAAATTTGTATTTTCCGAGACACCCACAAAGCTTTTGAGGGGATAGTCTGAACCGATCAGACGCAGTTCGATCGTCAATCAACTAATGCCCCGCCTAATGCCCCGCAGGCAGTGCCATTGGGCCAAGACATCCGGTGCCAGAGAAATGGCTTCCACGGGATCGAGCAGGCCAAATATTATACTTTCTTGACTGAGAATATCGACAAACTCGCCAACATGGGACAGAAAGATCATATACATCTGTCCCATTATAGCATCTTGAAACCGCTGATGTCAGCGTAGTTGCACAGCCATTGCACGGCTATTATTAACAAAATCGGAAGATGTTTTATAAGGAATTTTTCATGTTTATTGTCTTATCACTATGGCAATATTATTGCAGTATCACAGCGACAGAAGTTAATCACGGTAGTCCCTAATTCCTGATAAGAATTACATCAATTATCAGGAGTTCAAAAGGTCATCCTCAAAGAACTGTCCTATGAGGTTTCCACGATTAAAAGATGGGATAAGCCACCTGTGAATCCTTCCTGAATTGATTGGCCGATTAGACAGGCTATTCGACAGATAGAATTTGGAGAACTGTTATGGTTCAAACACCCTCTCGCGAAACTACAGCTGGTCCTGCCTCCAAGGACACAGCCCTGATCCTTTGGTTCCAGGAAGTGGGCATTGCCGATATTCCCCAGGTGGGGGGCAAGAACGCCTCCCTGGGTGAAATGATTCAGCAATTGACCCCTAAGGGCGTGAGTGTGCCCGATGGCTTTGCCACGACGGCCTATGCGTTCCGCTATTTCATCGAAGAGGCGGGGATTCAGGATGAACTGCGGCGGATCTTTGCCGATCTGGATGTGGAAAATGTCCAAAACCTGCGTGAACACGGCAAACAAGCCCGGCAACTGATTCGCCAAACCCCGTTTCCGAAGCCGTTGGAAGATGCGATCGTGCAAGCCTATGCCCGGATGTGCGATCGCTATGGCAAGAACACTGATGTGGCGGTGCGCTCCAGTGCCACGGCGGAAGATTTGCCCGATGCCAGTTTTGCTGGACAACAGGAAACCTACCTGAACGTCCACGGAGCCAAGGCGGTGTTGGAATCCTGCCACAAGTGTTTTGCATCGCTGTTTACCGATCGCGCTATTTCCTACCGGACGATCAAGGGCTTCGACCACTTTGAAGTGGCCCTGTCGGTGGGGGTGCAAAAGATGGTTCGGTCTGACCTGGCCTCTTCTGGTGTGATCTTCTCGATCGACACGGAAACGGGTTTCCGCAATGCCGTGCTGATCACCGCTGCCTATGGGTTAGGGGAAAACGTGGTCCAGGGGGCCGTCAACCCGGATGAATTCCAGGTCTTCAAGCCGACGTTGCAAGAAGGGTTCCGCCCGATTCTGTCGAAGCGCTTGGGCACCAAAGAGATCAAGATGATCTACGACGAAGGCGGCACCAAGCACACCAAGAACGTCTCGGTTCCCCCCGCCGAGCGTAACTGCTATGCCATCAACGACGACGAAATCCTGCAATTAGCCAAGTGGGCCTGTCAGATTGAGCAGCACTATTCCACGGTACGCGGGATGCCGACACCGATGGATATTGAATGGGCCAAGGATGGCATTACGGGTGAACTGTTCATCGTCCAGGCCCGTCCCGAAACCGTCCAATCCCAGAAGAACCAAAGCGTTCTGCGTTCCTATCACTTGCTGGAACACACCAATGTGCTGACCAGTGGCCGCAGTGTCGGTGAAGCGATCGGTCAGGGCAAGGCCCGCGTGATCATGAGCGTCAACGAGATTGATGTCTTCAAGCCCGGTGAAGTACTGATCACCACCCGCACTGACCCGGATTGGGAACCGATCATGAAGCAGGCCAGTGCGATCGTCACCGACCAAGGTGGACGCACCTGTCACGCCGCGATTATTGCCCGTGAAATGGGGATTCCGGCCATTGTGGGTTGCGGCACCGCAACCACTGATGTTAAGACGGGCCAGGATGTCACCATCTCCTGCTGCGAGGGTGATGAAGGGAAGGTTTACGAAGGGCTGCTGAAGTTTGAAGTGGAAGAAACGCCCCTCGACAACGTGCCGGAAACCCGCACCAAAATCATGATGAACGTGGGCAACCCAGAGGAAGCCTTCAGCCTGTCCATGATCCCCAACGATGGCGTTGGGCTGGCCCGGTTGGAATTCATCATCGCCAACCACATTCAGGTTCACCCGCTGGCCCTGGTCAAGTTCAATGAACTCAAGGATCAGTATGCCAAGGCCAAGGTGGCCGAATTGACGGCCCTCTATGAGGACAAGCCCCAGTACTTTGTCGATAAGCTGGCCCAAGGCATTGCCACGATCGGTGCGGCTTTCTATCCCAAACCAGTGATTGTCCGCATGTCCGACTTCAAGAGCAACGAGTATGCCAGTCTGCTCGGCGGTCGTGAGTTCGAGCCAGAGGAAGAGAACCCGATGATTGGCTGGCGCGGGGCCTCCCGGTACTACGATGAGCGCTATCGTGATGCCTTTGCCCTGGAATGTCAGGCGATGAAGCGGGTGCGCGATGAGATGGGTCTGGCCAACGTGATCCCGATGATCCCCTTCTGCCGTACCCCAGAGGAAGGGCGGCGGGTGCTGACGGAAATGGCTAAGCATGGGCTGCGGCGCGGTGAAAATGGCCTGCAAGTCTATGTGATGTGCGAACTGCCCAGCAATGTCATTAACGCCGATGAATTTGCTGAAGTCTTTGATGGCTTCTCGATCGGTTCCAATGACCTGACCCAGTTAACCCTGGGTCTCGATCGCGACTCGGCGTTGGTGGCCCACCTGTTTGATGAGCGGAATGTCGCCGTCAAGCGCATGGTCCAGATCGCCCTCAAGGCGGCCAAGAAGTACAACCGCAAGATCGGTATCTGTGGTCAGGCCCCCAGCGACTATCCCGAATTTGCCCGCTTCCTGGTGGAAGAAGGCATTGACTCCATGAGCTTGAACCCGGATTCTGTCCTCAAGACCATCCTGGATATTGCCAAAGTGGAGTCGCCGGACAGCGGTTTGATGGATACGGTCATGGATGTGGCCCAAGTGAAGTAGTGGGTTCTGTGGGACCGTTGCCAATGGGACCGTTACCAATGGGACCGTTGCCAAGCTTGGATTCCCTGAGTGGCCCAAAAGGTTTAGCTTAGGCTAAGTCTGAGTCGGGTGGGCACTGCCCACCCTTTTTCGTGTCTCTCATTCCTGAAGCACCCGACTTTAACGTGAGTTCGATAACAGCCCCATTGCCCTCTCTCCCAAACGGGGCGAGGGGGAGTCCGGTATCATCAAGGTGTTCGGCCCCTCTCCCCCAGGGAGAGGGGTTGGGGTGAGGGTCATCGAACTGACGTGACTTTACCCTGGCACAAGCTTTGGCGGTAGACTAATCGCCACTGGGCTGGTCATGGGCAAAGGCCAAATATTAGACTAATTAGACTAACTGTAGGCGAGGCATTGGCTCCCCAGCCTTTGCGCTGTTACCTAATTGCACGGGTAACTGATTGCACGCACAGATTGCACGCACAGGTAGCTGATTGCACGGGAACTGATTGCATAGGTAACTTATTGCGCCGTTAGCAAAACAGCTTGCAGATCTCGCTGGCGTAACTGGTATTGGAGCGCTCGCGCTTGGTCAAGCTCATACGATCGGAATAACCCTGCTTGCAGCACCACCTGACCGTTATACATCACCCGGAAGGCATCGGGAATCAACGATCGCACCGTTGCCTGGGCCTGGGCCGTATCTGCATAAACAATCAACCGATAGGCAAATCCCGTCGCCGCAACAGGACCTGCTGGCAGGGTCGCGGGGGAAGGAGGGGGATTGACAGGGGGTGCAGGGGGTGCAGGGGGTGCAGGGGTTGGGGGTGGGGATGCGAGGGGCGGGACACTACCGGCAGTGGGTGCAATCCGCACAGTGGGAAGATTCGCCGTAGCGATTAGGGCAGCAGCCTCAGGCACACCCTGGGTGGGAGGGGGAGCCGCCGTCGTGGGCGGTGGGGTGGTCGGGGTGGCGAGGGGACGGGGGATGGCCGTTGCTGCCTGTCGTGGGGTTACTGGGCCACCCAGCCCCGTATTGAGTGGCTGGGAATAACCCGGTGCCATCGGTCCCGATTCGGGTGGAGGAACAGGAATGATAATGGGCTGATCCGCCTCGCTCAAGGCCATCTCTGCCGCTCCCCCCGTAGGGGCGGTGCCCCCTGGCTGAGCCGGTGTTGCCCCCGATCGGGCAGCTTTGATGGCGGCCCTGGCGGCCAGGATCTCTTGTAGGGCAGAGGGAGCCGCTGTCGTAGGTGCGGCTGGGGTAGGCGGGGGTACCGCTAACGTAACGGACGGTTCAACGGGTCGTTCAACGGGTCGTTCAACGGGGGATTCAGCCACCGGTCTGGGCACAACCGGAGCTGTCATCGTGGGAACTGTTCCAATGGGAGCTGCTGCAATGGGAGTCACAACCGTTGGGATTGCCGCTGGGAGCGGGGTGGGAAGTGTCGCGGCAACCGCCGTATGCGTCGAATTCGGAGCGATCGGCGACACTATTGGGGCGATGGGTTCTGGGACAGCAGCAGCGACTGGCGAAGCGGGCGGCGCGAGTTGGGCGACTTCTTGCAGGCTTTGATCGCGGGTTAGGTAAATATGGCCCAGGGTTTTCCCCCCAAAGGCCCGTTTGGTAAATCGCCAGCCTGGATCGAGATCTAACCGCACAAAACCAGTTCCTACCCCGTGGGCACGGCCAATCTCCAGTTCCGGTGCACCCTTATCGCGAAAGGGGGTCGCCACAAGCACGAGATCCTGCCCCCGTTGTTGAACCCGCAGGCTATATTGCAAGCCATAATCTTCCCCCGCCAAGCGCACAGAGTAACCGTTACTATCGGTACTGCGGCTACAGATCCCCGTGAAATCGAACTGAAGCAACAGCGGGTCAACGATCGCGGGCTGACTGCCCTGTACCTGCCAGCAAAGCCGACTATCGGTTACCTGCTCCAGGATCAGCAATTGATACCCATGATTACCCACGGGGGCGGCGATCGCAATTAGCTTGCTCTGATCAACTTCCGTTTGTTCAAAGCTGGCTGCGAACGCGGGTGCGGCCCAAGGCCCCAACACACCACTTAGCAGCACAGTAGCCACGCAGGACAAAACCGGGGAGAAGCAGGATGCACTGTTCATAGCACGGCACCAGAAGGCAGCAAGGCAAGAAGGACGAGGCGCGATCGCACGGTAACGTTCCCCTCATCGGGGGAGGCACGGGCAAATCCCATCGGGCAGCAGCATGGGCCGACACGGATGGGACGACGCTGAAATTTCTAATCGCTAAGGATACAGCAGTTTCCCATTCTGTCGAGTCCCTACCCCCGCAGTTCTCCCCCCTTCGCACGCCTTAACCTCGCGTCCCCCCGCCAGCCGATTGGTCAGGCGATGCTGCACCTACGTCCTAAAACCTTAAAAGCGAACATCAAAGTTTACAAATTTCGGCGATCGTTCCCAGGATCAGCCGAAACCGGTGCCTGGTCATTAAAGTCGCGCTATTAAAATCGCGCCATTAAAACGGACTGAGCACGATGGAGAAGTAAATGCCTTTTTCTTGGAGGGTATTGTCTCCCTTATCGACTGAAATTAAGGGAATGCCGTAATCCAAGCGCACCGTGAGCGCATCCCCCTGTTGCCAGCGTAAGCCTAATCCGGTCCCCAGTAAGGTGTGGGTACGCAAGGGGAGATTACCGCTTTGATTCCAGGCCGTACCAAAGTCGATAAAGGGAACCAATTGCACCAGGGTTTGCTCACGGGGGACCCGCAGGATTGGGAAGCGCAATTCTGCCGAAGCAAAGACTCCGCTATCACTCAGCAAATAATTCTGGGGATAGCCGCGTACCGTGTCCTGTCCCCCTAACCCAAATTGCTCCAGGGGCACCAGGGGGTTGGCCGCCAGCTGGAGATCCGATCGCAGCAATAACAGCGTATCGGGCGCTAACAACCGTAACCATTGGGCCTGTCCCCGCCATGCGAAAAATTGTCCATCGGGACCGTCATCGTTGACTGTGGCATTGAAGAGGTTGGTGCCCAGGCTGAATTGCGATCGCAGGGCCAAGACACTGCGGCGGTCACGATCGAGCCATTCCTGGAAAAAGCGGGCGATCGACAATCGGGTTTCCCCCTGATCATTCGCCCCTGGGGAGAGGGGAAAGGGCGTATCCAGCAAGTAATTAAAACTTTCGCGGCGGGCTAGGGTTGCGCCCATCGCCAATTCTTGACTGGGGGTTTGGTACACCGGTTGGCGATAGGTTAATTCATAGTCCCAGGAGTTGGATTTAATATCCAGAACATCAAAGGGCGGCGTAATCACCTTGCTGTCATTGTAATCGACATAGAAACCCAAGGTGCCATTGCGGGCATTGATCGGCAGCGTGTAACGTCCCTCAAACTCATCACTGCCATCGGTATTGGCATAGGTGAGGCGAATTTCATCCCCCAAGCCCAACAGATTGGCCTCGGTGACGGTTCCTCCCCGCCGGAAGGTGCCCACACTCGGGTTACGAGCATTGTCCACCTGGAGATCCACATGAAAGGAATCGGCTTCTGTCACCTGCACCTCAATCACACTGGTTCCCGGTTGCACCCCTGTGGCCAGTTCGGCGGAAATATTGGCAATCAAGGGATTCAGTTGCAATAGTTGCAGGGCTTCCACCAAACGATTGACGTTGAGCGGGGCCGCCGTTGCGATCGCCAGCCGACGGCGAATATATCCCGGCCTTAACCGTCGCGTTCCATTAATGTTAATGGTTTCAACTGAGCCTTCCAGGATTTGGATCGTCACGGTTCCTTGGTCCAGGGTTTGGGGTGGGATCAATGCCCCGGAGGTAATAAAGCCGTTGTCAATATAATGCTGGGTGATGGCCGATCGCGCCTGGAGCAATTCGGCAAAACTGAGTTCTCTGCCAATAAAGGGGGCAACCACCGCCGCCAGTTCGGCCTCGCTAAACACCGTATTCCCCTCAAAGGCAAAGGCATTGACCACGATCGTCGCTGGCACCGCTTCTGAGGGCAGGGTCTCCGGGGTAGGCGGGGGCACTGAGGGGAGCGCGGGTTCTGTGGGCGGGAGCAAATCCTCGGTATCTAGGGCCGGGGGCGTGGGTGGGTTGACCAGACGCGGGGGTGTGCCGGGAACGGCGTTGGGCGATAGTTGGGCGATCGCGTAGCGTCTCCGCAGGAGAATCGTCGTGGGTGGGGCAATGGGCTGATGATCTAGGGTGTTGGTTATGGCGTTGGTTATAGTGGGGGCGATGGATGCTGAAGGCGGATTTTCGTAGGCGATCGCGGCGGGGGGCTGACTGAGCCAACTGCCGATCCCGATGCCCGCCAGGGTTAAACTGATCTGTAAACTTAGCGCGTAGTCTTTTCGATTTACCACATCACTCCTCCCTGCCCCGCGAATGGCTAGTCTGCTATCTATCCAAGTGCTATCCAAGTATTGAAGATGCAGATCAGCATAGCAGGCGCGACATGACCAAGGCGGGGAAAAGAGCGTCGTGCGCCAACGCACATTGCCAATCTTGGACCGCCGCGTTTTGCCCTTGCGGGAACTGCCTGAAAGAGGGCAGGTTTATCTAGTTAATTGGTGAGGCCGCATAGATCTTCGGTGAACCTGCCCCGACAAGACAACACCCGTAGGGTAGGTCAAAAACCGTGCGACCCAACATTTCTCGGTAGTAGAAACCACGTAGGTTGGGTCAAACGCAGTGCAACTCAAATTATCCGTACCCCCGTAGATTGTTGGGCCTCGCAAGCTCGACACCAACCGACAAGTCCCCAGTTTAGGCATAACAAACCCCTAGGCCGCTATTCCTGATGGTCAGCAACTTGATAAAACCCTAGGGCCGTACTGCCATACTGCTTTTGACGACAGAGGATCAAGCGAGTCCCTGGGCCACTCACTTGCGAGGGCGGTTGCCATGCGTGGGGCGTATATTCAACCGCAAGTTCCCCCTGGGTACTTAATAGCCGGTAGGTGACGATCGCGCTCAGCACCGCATCATACAACCCACTGGCATAGGGCGGGTCGAAATAAATCCAGTCAAACCCTTGCCCCTGAAGCTTGGGCAGTACATGCAGCGCATGTCCCCTCAGGATCGTGAACGTCTGGTTAGGGGCCGCGATCGCCTGCCAATTGGCCTGAATCACCCGACAGGCACGGGCCGATTGTTCAATGCCGACAACCCGCCGCGCCCCCCGACTCAGGGCCTCCGCCCCGATCGCGCCACTGCCCGCACAGATATCCAACCCATCGCGATCGGCAATGCGTCCCTGCCAGATATTGAATAGGGCCGCACGCACCTTAGCCGCCGTCGGTCGTGTGTTGCCCCCCGCAACGGTTTTAAGGGCACGTTTACCCGCAATCCGGAGGGCCATGTCCTTACCGGGCTACTAATTGCTGGGCACGGACATAACTCACAAAATTCGCCAGAATTTTGAGGCCCACCTGCGCCGACTTTTCCGGGTGGAATTGCACCGCCATCAGGGAGTCCCTAGCGATCGCTGCCGCTACCTGCTGACTGCCGTGGGTCACCGTCGCCGCCGTTACCTGGGGATCGATCGGGTCCACGTAGTAGGAATGCACGAAATAGACCCAGGCGGGGTGGGGTAACTCCGTCCAAAGGGGAGACTGGGGTTGGGTAAGGGCCAGTTGGTTCCAGCCCATGTGAGGGATCGTTATCCCTGGCTCTGAGCGAAATCGCCGCACAGTCCCCGGAATCACCCCCAAACCCGGTTCTTGTCCTTCCTCGCTGTTGTCGCAGAGAATCTGCATTCCCAAACAGATCCCCAAGAAGGGCTTCCCACTGGCAATCACTGCCTTCAGGGGCGCAATCAAGTTCCGCGATCGCAGGTGTTGCATCGCCGGGTCAAACGCCCCCACCCCTGGCAGGACCACCGCATCTGCCTGCTCCAGATCACGAGGGCGATCGGTGACGATCGTCGTGGCTCCGGCATTTTCCAGCCCTTTACACGCTGAGTGTAGGTTCCCCATGTCATAGTCCACCACCGCGATCGTCAGGGAAGGTTCCGGGGTTGGCCCATTCGTAGTGTCTGGGCGGATGGGTGACGCTACCCCATTGGCCCCTGGCGTTGTCAAGCGATCGCCGATCAGTGTCATGGCACGACTCTCCCAAAATCAACCCCCACCCCGCAGGGTCGGAACCTTCATTCTATCCTCATTCGAGTTTGTGCATTGTCACCCAATCTTGAGCAGGGAATGGGGGTGTCACAATGGGAGTGTTGTGGCTTAACCAAATCGACCTTGACCGATCCGTCTACTGATCCGTCTACTGGACCGTCTATCGGGCCGTCTATCCCGGCTGACCCTGACCGTGAATCGCCCACCCACCGCGATCGCGCCGCGTCTCCGCCGGAGAATCGCCCTGCCTGGTTCGATCGCACCCGCATGAGCCTGCGACGGCTGATCACCCGCTGCCAGCAACGCCTGCGCACGTCTGAGTTGCCCACCCCTGAGGCCGAGGCCACCCGCTTTACCCAAACCCTCCACCAGGCGATCCAGCAGCTAACGACAGCTAATGAACAGCTAGAGCAACAACGGGTGCGAATTGCCGCCTTTGGACTGGTCAGTCGCGGCAAGTCTGCGGTTCTGAATGCCCTGGTGGGCCAGAAACTCCTGCCCACGGGTCCCCTGAATGGGGTTACCCAATCCCCGCGATCGGTCCTGTGGCACCTGCCCGTTACCGATGCTCACCCCTGGCCCAGCGTGATTGAACTGATTGATACCCCCGGCCTAGATGAAATTGAAGGACAGGCACGGGCAGAGATGGCCCAGCAAGTTTCCCAGGCAGCAGACTTAATCCTATTTGTCGTGGCTGGGGATATCACGCGAACCGAATACCAGGCACTTCTAGAACTGCGCAGAGCTTACAAACCTCTGCTCCTGGTGTTCAACAAAATTGATCTCTATCCCGATGCCGATCGCGCCCGTATCTACCAAAAACTCCAATCCCTGGACCAGACGATCGCTGCGACTGATGCAACCGATGCTCTCTCTGACAAACCTCTAGATGGGCGGGTTTATCAAGGCGATCGGTTCCCCAGTCAGAGGGATGCGCAACCCGCCCCTACCGGGCAAAACTCAAAACTTCCCTGTCTCACCCCCGACGAAATCGTCCTTGTCATGGCCGAACCTGTGCCCCTGCCCATGCGCATCGAGTGGCAGAACCAGGCTGTTACCTACACATGGGACCAACCTTTGCCCAATGTGGAACCCCTGCGCCAGAAAATTTTGCAGATCCTCCAGCGGGAAGGACTGGCACTTCTCGCCGTGAACGCGCTGCAACAGGCCCGCCAAGCCGAACAGACGATCGCTCGCACCACCCTCACGGCCTACCAAGTCCAGGCAGATCAACTCGTATGGAATTACGCCAAATACAAGGCGATCGCCGTTGCCCTCAACCCGATCGGTCTATTGGATGTGGTCGGTGGGTTCCTGATTGACCTGCTGTTAATCCGTGCCCTTGCCCGCCTGTATTGTTTACCGATTACCAGCTATGAAGCGGGGAAATTATGTAAAACCCTGGGCCTGAGTGCGGGGGGCCTATTATTGGCAGAAGGGGCGAGTAGTGCCTTCCTGGGCCTTGGCAAAAGTGCCCTTAGCCTGGGGGCCGCAGGGCTAGGGGATGTGGCAACCGGCATCTTCAGCAACCTATCGATCGGGGCAGGGCAAGGAGCGATGGCGGGCTATGGCACCTATCTGGTGGGGCGGGCCACCCAGGTCTATCTGGAGCAGGGCTGTACTTGGGAACCCCTGGGTCCCAATCGCGTGTTGCGGGAAATTCTGGCCCAGGTCGATCGGCAAACCTTGCTCGATCGGCTGCGCCAGGAGTTACTCGCCTCCCTCACGCCCCGTCAATAGGGTGTCCGCGTGGCTCGGAAATGGAACTGCGAGTCCTTTAGCCCAATCGCGATCGGCTTGTTGGTACCGGTAGGTTCACAGATGTCGTTTGATAATCTTGGCAAGTTGTTAGCGGAGAAGTATCCAGAACCGTTTGCGGCTTGGATACTGGGTCAAGCTCCAGGCACCGTGCATGTGCTGAAGACGGAGTTGAGTATTGAGCCGATCCGGGCAGATTCGCTGGTGTTTCTAGGCACCCAAAACCGCATTCTCCACCTGGAATTTCAAACCCGCTGGCCCTCGCAACCGCCCATCGAATTTCGGATGTTGGACTACTGGGTGCGGCTGTATCGGCAGTATCAGGTTTCGATTATCCAGGTGGTGATTGTGTTGCTACCGCCCACGGCAGGCACCGTGATTCAGGATTACTTTCAAGTAGGGGAGACGCAGCATCGGTTCCGGGTGGTGAGTTTGTGGGAGCAGGACCCACAACTATTCCTCAATGATCCGGCGTTATTACCCTTGGCTCCGTTGGCGGCAACGAGTCAGCCAGAAGCTTTGCTGCGGCAGGTGGCGGCCCAGATTGGTCGGCTAGAATCGGAACAGCAACGGCAGGAGTTATCAACCTACACGCAGATTTTTGCGGGATTGAAGTTTAAGCAACCGTTGATTCGTCAGATTTTCCGGGAGGGCATGATGCGCGAATCGGTCATTTATCAAGAAATTTTGCAAGAGGGGGTCCAAAAAGGACTCGAACAAGGACTTGAACAAGGTCGCCAAGTGGAAGCGTCGGCCTTGACTTTACGGTTGCTGAGCCGGCGGTTGGGGGGAGTGGACCCCGCTTTGGCAATGAGGATTCGGGGGTTATCCGTGGAGCAGTTGGAGGCGTTGGCAGAGGCGTTGTTGGATTTTGATACGGTGGCGGATTTAGAGCGTTGGTTGGCTCAGCGGGACGGCTAGGGGCTGGCAGGGAAATGAAGACCAGCCCAAGCGTCTTACTGTCTAGAGGGCAAACCTTTAGCTTCCCGGTGCTGGCCGATCGCTGCTCCCCGTATCGACCGCCACTTCTGCGGGTTCCGGCTGACTTAGGACCTGGTTAAGCTTGGCCCGACTCACAGCATCCGGGGCTTTGAGATCCTCCCCTTGGGGTTCAGCCTCGGCGGGCGTTAAGGACTGGTGGATTGCGGTTTGAATCCGGGTGAGCACTTGATGCTCCACCGCTTCCTGGGCCAGACGAATGGCATTAAAGATGGAGGGAGCTTGGGAACTGCCGTGGCTGATAATACAAATGCCATCCACCCCTAACAGGAGTCCCCCGCCATGCTCAGCGTGATCGATCCGCTGCTTAATCCGGCGCAGGTTGGGTTTGAGCAAGGAGGTGCCCACCTTGCCATGTAGGCCCTGGGGCAATTCCTCCCGCATGATTTGCAGCAGGACACCCCCGATCGCTTCAGCAAACTTGAGCAGCACATTCCCCACAAAGCCGTCGCAAACGACCACATCAAACTGGCCCGACAGAACATCCCGCCCTTCCGCATTACCAATAAAATCAAGATTACGGTTGTCTTGCAGGAGTTGATGGGTCCGAACCGCCAGATCGTTCCCCTTCGAGGCTTCCTCGCCAATATTCAGCAGCCCCACCTTGGGATTCTCGACCCCCAACACATATTCGCTATAGATCGCCCCCATCAAGGCAAATTGCTCCAGGAATTTGGGGCGACAGTCTACATTAGCCCCCACATCCAGGATGATCACGGACTGACCCGGTACCATTGTGGGCAAGACGGCCCCGATCGCGGGTCGATCGATGCCCCGCAGGCGACCCAACCGTAGCAGGGCCGAGGCCATTGCTGCCCCTGAATGCCCCGCTGACACGACGGCATCTGCCCGCTTTTGCTTGACTAAACTCATCGCCACATTGATCGAGGCATTGGGTTTACGACGAATTGCCCCTAGGGGTTCCTCGTGCATCTCCACCCTGTCCTCAGCCGGGACAATCTCCACCGCAGGCCGATGGCTATATTGCTTCAGGGCAGCCTCCATTTGGACGGGAGCACCGACCAGCAAGACCTCAATCCCCAACTCAGCCTGTGCCCGGACGGCCCCAGCAATGATCTCGGCGGGCGCGTGGTCACCGCCCATAGCATCAACTGCAATTCTTATCCGGCTCGTGGTGCGACTCGAATCCATCGATGTCAATATTTAAAGAAACCTAAAACATCTTAGCAGAAGCTTTCGAGGGTGGCGCAATTCCCTCAACCTTACGGGTTGTCTCAGCGATCGCGTGGTCTCGCCGATCGTGGTTGGCGAATCGGGCGATGGGGAAAACATCTAGGGGAAAACATCTATTTGCTGGCAAAAACCGAGGGGGTTAAGGTCGCGATCGGATTTTCCTGCCGACATCCCGTGGATTAGACGTTACGATACAATCAAGGGATTGTTAAAATCAGTAACGAAATCTCAGGCATTTTCGCTAAGGACACAGAACATGGGTCGGGTTGGAGTACTGCTGCTGAATCTAGGTGGGCCGGAGCGGCTTGAGGATGTCCGTCCCTTTCTGTTTAATTTGTTCTCTGACCCGGAAATTATTCGCCTATCCTTTCCCTGGCTACAAAAGCCGCTGGCCTGGCTAATCTCTACCCTGCGTTACCAGAAGTCCCAGGCAAATTACCGGGAGATTGGCGGCGGCTCCCCCCTGCGGCAAGTGACTGAACAACAGGCCCAAGCACTCCAAACCTCGCTTCAGCAGCAGGGCCAAGAGGCCCGGGTTTATATTGGGATGCGCTACTGGCACCCGTTTACAGAGGAAGCGATCGCGCGGATTGAGCAGGATCGCATTGAAGAATTGGTGATTTTGCCTTTGTATCCCCAGTTCTCGATTAGCACCACGGGATCGAGTTTCCGGTTGCTGGAACGTCTGTGGGAGAGTCACCCCAATCTCCAGAACTTGCGCTATACCGCGATTCCTTCTTGGTATCAGGAGCCGGGATACTTGCAAGCGATGGCTGATCTGATCCGGCAGGAGTTGGCGAAGCTGCCCGATCCCGATCGCGCCCATATTTTCTTTAGTGCCCACGGGGTGCCCGTTAGCTATGTGGAAGAGGTGGGTGATCCCTACCAGCGAGAGATTGAGCATTGTACGGAGTTGATCATGCGAGAGTTGGGGTTACCCAATGCCCATACCCTAGCCTATCAAAGTCGGGTGGGGCCAGTGGAGTGGCTGCAACCCTATACGGAGGATGCTATCCATGCCCTAGCGGAACAGGGAGTAGAAACACTAGTAGTGGTGCCGATTAGTTTTGTGTCGGAGCATATTGAAACGCTGCAAGAAATTGATATTGAGTATCGCGAAGTGGCGGAGGCAGCCGGGATCAAAACCTTCCGGCGGGTGCCCGCGTTGAATACCCATCCCCGTTTTATCCAGGCATTGACAGATCTGGTGGTTGATTCTTTGGCTGCGCCTCCGCGTCTGTTGACGGATGTGGTCCATCCGGGGAAGGAAACCAAGCTCTATCCGCAGGAACGGTGGCAATGGGGGATGACGACGGCGGCGGAAGTTTGGAATGGTCGGTTAGCGATGATTGGTTTTATTGCCCTGATCATTGAGTTAATTAGTGGGCAAGGTCCTTTACATTTTGTAGGTTTATTGTAGAGTCGTTTGCCAGGACTGCGGGCAACAGTTTGTCGAAAAAATGCCAACCGTCAACCCCTTGATGCTACAACCCGTCAATAGATCGATCAGCTGTTGATCGGGAAAACCAACAGTGGATTTGGTTAGCGATTGATGCCGATAGCCGCCAGATGGTCAGCATGGTTGTTGGTGAGCGATCGCGACAATCGGCTTAAAAACTTTGGCAGTCGCTACCGCCTGTTTACCGTTAATGTGCTGTCTGTGACACCGATTTTGGGCAGGCTTACGAAAAAATGTCACCGAGCAAACGACATCGGGCGGTTGGCAAGGAGAGCAGTTAGGACTAATTATATTGAACGTTTTTAACTCGCCCATGACTTGCCCAGTCAGCCAAGGTGCTAGGCTAGGGAGATACAAGTACTTCCCCCAAGGCAGCTCACCTCGGCGGAAAAAATGCCTGCATCTGTTCAGTTGTGGCAATCTGTGGCAATCTGTGGCAATCTGTGGCAATCTGTGGCAATTTTTGGTAATCATTGAAAGCAAGCGTTTAGGGTCATAACGTCAATGTAGGGGTTGGGGTTGTATGGAAACGCATCTAGTCCCTTTACCGGGGGGCACGCAATCCTTGATCAAACTGCCGCCGTTAGAAAGTGGCGATCGTCTCAGTCGCACTGAATTTGAGCGACGCTATACCGCCATGCCCCAGCTTAAGAAGGCGGAATTAATCGAAGGCGTTGTGTACGTAGCTTCCCCCTTACATGCACAGGCGCATGGTAAACCCCATAGTAGTGTGATCACTTGGTTGGGGGTCTATAGTGCAGCAACGCCGAAAGTCGGATGTTATGATGCCCCAACGGTTCGCTTGGATGCGGATAATGAACCCCAACCTGATGCCGTTTTGCGCTTAGAGCAGGGTGGACAATCCCGGATTAGTGGCGATGATTATATTGAAGGGGCACCGGAGTTAATTGTTGAAATTGCTGCGAGTAGTGCATCCTATGATTTGCATGACAAGTTGCAGGTGTATCAACGTAATGGGGTGCAGGAGTATATTGTTTGGCGCACCTATAATCAGGCGATCGATTGGTTTTATCTAGAGGCAGGAACCTATCAAACCCTAGTGCCTGGTGAGGAGGGGGTTTATCGCAGTCGGCAATTTCCAGGACTGTGGTTAGCTAGCGATCGCCTTTTGGCGGATGATCTCGCGGCAGTGCTCCAGATTCTCCAGCAAGGCATTAATACCCCCGAACATCAAGCCTTGGTAGCGCAGTTAAAATCCCTATCGAATGATGCCCCTTAGGGAAATTGCGAGCGTGCCCGTTCCCCCGGTAACGAGTCGGGTCACGCCCATTCTCCAGAAAAGGGCAGGTTACGGCCAGAAAAGCCCCTAGAGAAGCCCGTTTAGAAATGTCAGCGTTTCCGCGATCGCGCCGTCAGGATATAATCAACGCTTCTGACCCCCACGGCTGCAAACATCAGCAATTCTGCAAACTCTGCATCGGGTGGGTTAGTGCTGCTCTTGGCCCGCTCCGCTCTGCGCCCTTGCCCTGAATCTATGCCCGTGTCCTGCCAACCTGTCCCTGCTCTCCTGTCGCCCCAGACGTGGCCCTTTCGCTTGTCCGCCCTACCGAGTACAGCAGTGTTGGTGGGGGGAGCCGTGCGCGATGCCTTGCTAGGACGGGATATGGGCTATCTCGACCTCGACTTTGTGCTACCGGATCGCGCCGTGGAGGTCGCTCAACAATTGGCCCGCCAATATCACGCTGGCTTTGTCGTCCTAGATGCAGCCCGTCAGATTGCCCGTGTGGTCTTTGCCCAGGCAACGGTGGACTTTGCCCAGCAAGAGGGCGATTCGCTGGAAGCTGATCTACGGCGGCGGGATTTTACGATTAACGCGATCGCCTACAATCCCCATACCCAAACCCTGATCGATCCCCTCGACGGTTGCCAGGACCTCAAACAGCAGCAATTACGCATGGTGGCGATCGCCAACCTTCAGGCCGATCCTCTGCGAGTATTACGGGCCTACCGCCAAGCCGCCCAACTGGGATTTACCATCGTGCCGAGTACCCAAGCCGCCCTGAGCCAACTCGCCCCGTTACTCTCCCAGATTGCCGCCGAACGCATTCAAACCGAACTCAATTACCTGCTTAACCATCCCGATGGGAGCGACTGGTTGGTGCGTAGTTGGCAGGATGGCGTACTGGCCCAAGTGATGCCCCTGGCGATCGCCCAACCCCAGATCGCGGCCTTGCAAGCCATTACCCCCACCCTTGGCTACTTGGCGGAACACGGGCTTGATCTGCGATCGTGGCTAGCGACTCCCCTGCGGGAGACAGACAAACCCGGTAGTTATCGCGGCACCGACCCCCGATCGCAAAGTTGGCTAGGCATTGTGCGTTTAACCACCCTGCTGTTGCCCACCCCGACCCTGACGATCCCCCCTACCCACCTGGAAGCAGTGGCCCTGACCCTCACCCACCTCAAGTACAGTCGTGCCGTGAGTCGTGCCGTACTGCTGCTGTTGCAAACCCTACCCCGGCTGATCGCGACACCGGATACCCTCCGCGCCCAATATTTGTTTTTCCGGGAAGTTGAAGGAGCCTTTCCCGCCCTAGCCGTGGTGGCCCTCGTTGCTGGCTGCCCCTTGGCCACGATCGCGCCATTGCTCAAGCGCTTTCTTGACCCCAGCGATCGCGTGGCCCATCCCCAACCCCTGCTGAGTGGTCGGGACTTAATTCAACACTTACAGCTTCAACCGGGTCCCCATATTGGCCACCTGCTCACCGAACTCCAGATCGCCCAAGCCGAAGGGAAAGTCCACACCCCAGCCACCGCCCTCGACTGGATTCGCCAATACTGGCAACTATCCTAGGGGCAGGTTGCCTGCCTAGACACCCCGATTTTCAACTGATTTTCAACTATTGTAGTAAAAGCCTATTGTGTAAAAGCCGGGTATTCCCCCCTGGGGCGATCGCCGTAAGCTGGTTTCGGTCGTGCTGACCTGGATTTTGGAGGACTCACTATGCAAGATGCTCTGACCCTAGCCTTTGACATTACAGCTGTGGCTGCCGTCGCCTATCTTTCAACCGAGTTTTGCCTAGGCTTGGCCGATCGGGCGGCCCATTCCAAACCGGCCCCGGTCCCGGCGCTGCCCGACAGCACGGCTACGCCCGTTCCCACTGCCGTTACGTCCGCGCCCCCCCTCATCACCCCTGCCCCAGTGTCCTCGGCCCCCGCGACCACATCCCCAGCCCCCTCAGCCTCGGCAACGCCAGGGTCAATTCCCGGTTTGGTTCAGCCTTTACCGAACCTCAGTGCAGTTCCCAAGGCCGAACCGGAGTATGTGCCACTGCAACCCCTGCAACCCGATGTACCGGCCAACCGCCCCCTGCCAGCCGATGACTAAATCCTTAGGGCCATGCGCCTGAGAAGCTTCCCCTGGTTAGTCCTGATCCAGATGGCGGCCCTAGCGGTTTTGTTGGCCGTGATTTTGGATGTGCTGCTCGTCCTCCTGCTGACAGAGGTTGGCCTGTTGCGATCGCTGATCTTGCCCTGGTTAACCTTTTCACCCCCCATCACCCAATTTCTAGTCGGTGCGGGGGTGGGTGCCCTGACTGTGGACTTATTTGAACGCCTCCATCCTGAAACTAGGCTGACGGCGGGTTTGCTCTGGGCCTTGGTTTTGTGTGTTGCGATCTGCCTGGGGTTGAGGACGCTGTTCCCCCTCCCCCGCTTCCTGGTGGGGCTTGACTACGCGCAATTTGTGGGGCTATTGGTTGGGATTTCCTATCGTGGCCAACGCTATTGGCGCTGAGGGGTGAATGCCCTAGTACAGTAAACATACAGTAAACATAAAGTTTTGCAATGTTTCCCCTAAGGAGATGCTACGCGAAGGTAGTAAGGACTTCAGTCGTTGCAGGCCAAAGCCCGAACTACAAGCTGATCGCGCCCTGAGCAAATACTGCAAAGACTATTACAAAAACTTCACATCTTGACCCTAGTTTCTATCAAATTATGTCGGATGGGACCGTAAAACCGCTAGGGGTAAGGGTTTTCTGGTAAAAATACTTAATCAAGTTATGATAACCGGTCCCCTGATGCCAGCCTGCTGTTTCGGACCCTTCCGGCGGTAGGCTAGACAGGGAGAGAGTGCGTCCCTCGGTTTGGCTGACTGGCGATATGCCCTAGGCGTATTGTATCCAGCCCCCTAGATGCGCCCGTGTTAACCCCCAGTGCTTTGCAAGGTCAAGGAGCTTAACTGCATGTTCACCCACGTCAAGCCCACCGTCCGCCATATTCAGCCAGACGCGTTACAAGGACGGGCGCTGATCAAGGTGGTCTATGTTGTGTTGGAACCGCAATACCAGAGTGCCCTATCGGCAGCGGTTCGTAAGATTAACCAGACGAATGCCAGTGTCGCGATCGAAATTAGCGGCTATCTGCTGGAAGAACTGCGTAGCCCGGAAAACTACGAAGCCTTTGAGCAGGATGTGGCAGCGGCCCATATTTTCATCGGCTCGTTGATCTTTATTGAAGACTTGGCGGATAAGGTCGTCGCCGCCGTCGAACCCCACCGCGATCGCCTCGATGCCGCCGTTGTCTTCCCCTCCATGCCCCAGGTGATGCGCCTGAACAAGTTGGGCAGTTTCTCGATGGCGCAGTTGGGCCAGTCGAAGAGCATGATTGCCCAGTTCATGAAGAAGCGGAAGGAGAAGGCCGGGTCCAGCTTCCAGGAGGGGATGCTCAAGCTGCTGCAAACCCTGCCCAAGGTGCTGAAATACCTACCGATCGACAAGGCCCAGGATGCCCGCAACTTCATGCTGAGCTTCCAATACTGGCTGGGCGGCTCAGCGGAAAACCTAGAAAATTTCCTGTTAATGCTGGCGGATAAGTACGTCTTCAAAGGCACCGACATCCACGCCACGCCGCTGCAATACCTCGATCCGGTCACCTATCCCGACATCGGCATCTGGCATCCCCTCGCGCCCCAGATGTTTGAGTCCTTGGAAGCCTACCTGACTTGGCACGGCCAACGGGACGATATTGCCGATGACTTGAAAGATCCCCTAGCTCCCTGTATTGGGCTGGTGCTGCAACGGACGCACCTGATTACCGGGGATGATGCCCACTACGTCGCCGTGGTGCAGGAGTTGGAATGCATGGGCGCGCGGGTAATCCCGGTCTTCTCCGGCGGGTTGGATTTCTCGAAGCCCGTGGATGCCTTTTTCTACAATGCCCAGGGCAGCGCCATTGTTGACACGGTGGTTTCCCTGACCGGCTTTGCCCTCGTCGGCGGTCCGGCACGGCAGGATCATCCCAAGGCGATCGAGGCTCTGAAGCGCCTGAATCGACCCTACATGGTCGCGTTGCCCCTGGTGTTCCAAACCACGGAGGAGTGGGAAACCAGTGATTTGGGCCTGCACCCGATCCAGGTAGCCTTGCAGATTGCAATTCCGGAACTGGATGGGGCCATTGAACCGATCGTCCTTTCCGGTCGCGATGGGGCGACGGGGAAAGCGATCGCCCTCCAGGATCGGGTCGAGGCCGTCGCGCGGCGGGCCATGCGGTGGGCCAACCTGCGCCGCAAGCCCAAGGTGGACAAGAAACTGGCGATCACGATCTTCAGCTTCCCGCCGGATAAGGGCAATGTCGGCACGGCCGCCTATCTCGACGTGTTCGGCTCCATTTATAAGGTGATGGAGGCCCTGAAGCACAACGGCTACGATGTCCAGGAGATGCCCGACTCGCCGATGGCCCTGATGGAGGCGGTGATCCACGATGCCCAGGCCCAGTACGCCAGTCCGGAATTGAATATCGCCTACCGGATGTCCGTGCTGGAATATGAGCGGTTTACGCCCTACTCGGAACGGCTGCATGAGTCCTGGGGGCCACCACCCGGTCATCTCAATACGGATGGCGAAAATCTACTGATCTACGGTAAGCACTTTGGCAATGTCTTCATCGGTGTCCAGCCAACTTTTGGCTATGAGGGCGACCCGATGCGGCTGCTGTTCTCGCGATCGGCCAGTCCCCACCACGGCTTTGCCGCCTACTACACCTACCTGGAGCATATCTGGCACGCGGATGCGGTGCTACACTTTGGCACCCACGGCTCCTTGGAGTTTATGCCCGGTAAGCAAATGGGGATGTCGGGCGATTGCTATCCCGATAACCTGATCGGCCACATTCCCAACCTCTACTACTACGCCGCCAATAACCCCTCGGAAGCGACGATCGCCAAGCGCCGCAGCTACGCCGAAACCATCAGCTACCTGACTCCCCCGGCGGAGAATGCGGGGCTGTACAAGGGCCTCAAGGAACTGGGCGATCTGATTGGGTCTTACCAAACCCTCAAGGATACGGGGCGAGGTCCCGCGATCGTGAATTCGATCATGGACAAGTGCCGCTTGGTCAACCTGGATAAGGACATTGACCTACCCGATGGCAACGCCCAAGACCTCAGCAGCGAGGACCGGGATACCCTGGTAGGTCGGGTCTACGGCAAGTTGATGGAGATTGAGTCCCGCCTCTTGCCCTGTGGGTTGCACGTCATTGGTCAACCACCTACGGCAGAAGAAGCGATCGCCACGTTGGTCAGCATTGCCAACCTCGATCGCCCCGAAGAGGAGATCCAGGGTTTACCGCGCATCATTGCCAACAGCATCGGGCGCGATATTGAGGAAATTTATCGCAACAGCGATCGGGGCGTTTTGGCCGATGTGGAACTCGTCAACCAAATCACCCAGGCAGTGCGGGCAGCCGTCTCGGCTCTGGTAAAAGAACAGGCGGATGCCGATGGCCGCGTTTCGAAGGTGACCGCGTTGAACTTCCTTAACATGGGTCGCAAAACCCCCTGGCTGGAGGCCCTCCACGCCGCTGGCTACGACAAGGTGGACCTGGAGGCGATTAAACCCCTGTTTGAGTACCTGGAATTTTGCCTGAAGCAGATCGTGGCCGACAACGAACTCGGTGCCCTGCTCCGCGCCCTGGAAGGGGAATACATCCTCCCCGGCCCTGGGGGTGATCCGGTGCGCAATCCCGACGTCCTGCCCACGGGCAAGAATATCCACGCCCTCGATCCCCAGGCGATTCCCACGGCAGCAGCGATCCAGTCGGCCAAGGTCGTCGTCGATCGCCTCCTCGATCGTCAACGCCAGGAAAACCAGGGTCACTATCCCGAAGCGATTGCCTTTGTTCTGTGGGGCACCGACAACATCAAAACCTACGGCGAATCCCTCGCGCAGGTGTTGTGGCTAGTGGGGGCGCGGCCGGTACCCGATTCCCTGGGCCGGGTGAATAAGGTTGAGTTGATCCCCCTGGCTGAATTGGGACGGCCCCGCATTGATGTGGTGGTCAACTGCTCCGGCGTGTTCCGAGATCTGTTTATTAACCAGATGGCCTTGCTCGATCGCGCCATTAAACTAGCGGCAGAGGCGGATGAACCCGTCGAGATGAACTTTGTGCGCAAACACGCCCTGCAACAGGCGGCAGAATTGGGCATCAACCTGCGGCAGGCGGCGACACGGGTGTTCTCGAATGCGTCGGGGTCCTACGCCGCCAATGTGAATTTGGCGATCGAAAATAGCACCTGGGAAAACGAGTCGGAATTGCAGGATATGTACCTGTCGCGCAAATCCTTTGCCTTTAACTCCGATAACCCCGGCATGATGGAGCAGTCCCAGCAGTTATTCGAGTCCAGCCTTAAGTCGGTGGAAGTCACCTTCCAAAACCTGGATTCCTCGGAAATCTCGCTTACCGATGTCTCCCATTACTTTGACTCCGACCCCACCAAAGTCGTCTCCCGCCTGCGTGGCGATGGCAAGCAACCGACGGCCTATGTCGCCGATACCACCACGGCCAATGCCCAGGTACGCACCCTCTCGGAAACCGTTCGCCTGGATGCCCGGACCAAATTGCTTAATCCCAAGTGGTACGAGGGGATGCTCTCCCACGGCTACGAAGGCGTGCGGGAACTGTCGAAGCGGCTGGTGAACACGATGGGCTGGTCAGCGACGGCCAACGCGGTGGACAACTGGATCTACGAAGATACCAACACGACCTTCATCAAGGATGAGGCGATGCGCAACCGGCTGCTGAACCTGAATCCCCACTCCTTCCGCAAGGTGGTAACGACGCTGCTGGAGGCCAACGGTCGCGGCTACTGGGAAACCAGTGAGAGCAACCTGGATCTCCTGCGCCAGTTGTACCAGGAGGTCGAAGATCGCATCGAGGGGATTGATTAGGGGAAGGGTCGCCCAACTGTCGTGCTGACGGTAGCCCCCGCCAAAGTTCCGATTGCCTGTCAACGGGGGCGGGTTTTATCAATTCTCCACGGCGTGAGACTCCCCTTGTCGGGACAGGGCGGGTTTTATCAATTCTCCACGGCGTGAGACTCCCCTTGTCGGTAAACCCGCCCCTACATTATTCCCCGGCGAATCGTGGCCGATCGCACTCTGTCTACGAGGAGAATTCCGCTAGAGTTAAGGAGGAGATCTCGATTAGCTTGATTGAAGCCCGTGACTGAAGCCCGTGATTGAAGCCCGTGATTGAAGCCAACGTTCACCAGCAACTCCATGCGTTCCTGCGGGCGCAGGGGGACACCCAATGGCCCCACCATCTGACGGTGGCACGGCTGGTGGCGCGGGCTTTGCGGATGGGGGGAAATGCGCTCCTCCAGGCAGGGGCACCCGCTGGCGATCATGGCCACTACCGGATTAGTTACCTCGCCTCCGCCCTTATCTGGCCCGGTCCGGTGATCCTTGTTGCCCCCCTGGAAACCCAACAGCGCTTGCTGCAAGTCGAAATCCCCCGCTTACAAGCTTGGTTGGGGTTATCCAAGGCCATCTGGCAGGGCGATCGCTGGCCCCAGGCCAACTTTGAGGGCCTACTGCTCACAACCCCCGATGCCTGGTTAGCCGATCGCCTGTTTGACACCGATGCCTTCCCGCCTCAGATCCCAACGATTATCGACGGCATTGATGATCTGGAAACCTGGACCCGGCAACAGTTACAGGTGGATTTAGGACCTGCCGATTGGCGATCGTTGGCCCTGGTTTATCCCGCTGCCCGCGATCGTATCCGGGATGCCCAAGTACAACTCACTCACCGGCTGTTCCAACATCCAACCAACCCTTACGACTGTTATTTGCTGGATGCGGAGGAACAGGTTCTCCTCCAGGACTTGTACTGGGACCTGCAACAGATGGGCAGTGACTACCACAGCCAACTCCTCGCCCTCGATCCCAACCGCCATCCCGCGCTCCCCGTCTTGCCGGATCTGGTCCATGTTGCGACCCGCCTGCCCCCCATCTGGCAACGCTTTTGGCACCAACTCCAACAAACTAATGCGATGGCTTGGGTGACCCTCCACCGTGACCAGGGGCAATTTTCCCTCCACTGCGCCCCCCTGCAAGTGGCCCCCGCCCTCACCCCCATCTGGCCCCAACAACCCGTGATTTTGATTAGCGGCGCGATCGACCTGGAACCGGAAGCGGCTACCTATTGCCAGCGCCTGGGTTTACCGGCAATGACCACGGTCAAATTTTCCCCCGATCGCCAGCGCGAACAAATCTATCTCTATTTACCTGAAGGGTTACCCACCCCCAACACCCGCGAGTTCCAACCGGCGCTGCTCCATGAGCTACACAAACTGCTCACCCTCCAGGCCACTACCCAGGGGATTGCTGTCCTTTTGATTGGGGATCTCCCCCTGAAGGCCCAGATCGGGTCCCAACTGGCGGCTGAATTTGGCTCCCGCGTGCAAGTGGAAAAAACCTGCCTGGAGAGCAATGGCATTCTGGTGACAGGTTGGGAATTCTGGCGCCAGCAGCAAAGGGTTTTCCCGGCACCGCACCTGATGGCGATCGCCACCCTGCCGATCCCCTCCCTGGAGCATCCCCTCGTGGCTGCTAGGGTCAGCGACTACAAACGCCAGCGCCAAGACTGGTTCCGGCTGTACCTCCTGCCCACGGCCCTGACCGATCTGCAACGGGCCATCACCCCCATGCGCGAATCCCAGGGGATCGTCGCCCTGCTCGACAGCCGCGTTGTCCGCCGGACCTATGGCCAACAGGTGCTAACCGCCCTCAGTCCCTTTGCCCGGATCAATTACCTTGATCCTGACCTGTTTCCGAACGGCGATCGTCCCGAACGGGGCAGGTTTATCTAGTTAATTGGTGAGGCCGCATAGATCTTCGGTGAACCTGCCCCTACACAATCCTCGATCGCTGGAACCGTTGCCGAATGCGGGCGACCAGTAGTTCGGTTTCAGGCAGCTTCAGGCAACTGGCTAAGAGGGCAAAAATGCCCAACCCGGCCAAACCGGCAAGGCTCAGCCGTCCCAGTTGCACCAGCAATCCAGCGGTTGGGGTTAGCTGGGCGAGGCCAACATAAAGGCCCCAACTGCCCACCCCAGCCAGAGTACTAAACAGGATCAGGGCGGCGATCGGCATGGCCCATTGGCGCAGGGGTAATCCCTGTAACCGGCGATCGAGCAACCACAGGAACATCAGCAACGAGAGGATATTCACCCCCACCGTGGCCAACACTAACCCCGGTGCGCCAAAGGGACCGATGAGTAAATAGTCGAGAAGGGCGTTGAGAAAAATATTGAAGACACTGATCCGAAACGGGGTTTGGGCATCCCCCAGGGCATAGAACACCCGCACCAGCACATCGCGTCCCAGGTAGACAAACATCCCCACCCCATAGGCGACCAACACCGAGGCCACCAACTGCGATGCCTCACTTTGGAATGCGCCCCGTTCATACACCACCCGCACGATCGGATCAGCTAAGACCACCATCAGCGCCCCCAGGGGCAGCATGGACAGGGCTGTGAGCATTAGCCCCTGGCGAATTCGATCCTTTAGCTCTGGCCAGTCCTCGGGATCGGTCAGCCGCGAGAATACGGGGAGCAGGGGGACCAGAATCATATTGGACAGGATACCCAAGGGTGTTTGCACCAGCAGACCCGCATAGCCCAGGGCCGATGCAGCGGGGGGAATAAAGGAAGCGAAAAATAGATCGGTGTAGACATTGATCTGCATCATGCCAGAGGCAAAGGTAGCAGGTCCCATGATTTTGAGAACCTCCTGGACCCCTGCCTGCCGGAAGTCAAACCGTAACCGCAGGCTACCCATGCCACTGCGCCATTGGGCAACCACCTGCACCAACCACTGCACGATCGCCCCAATCAGGGTCCCAGCGGCCAGCACAATCCCCCCCAGCAGGGCATATTCAGGAGCGGCAATGTCTTGGCCCAAATTCAGGGCCAGCACCAACAACCCCAAAATCACCGTCAGGCTGGAAAATAGGGGACTGATCGAGGGCAACCAATACTGATCCGAGGCATTCAGCGTACCAAAGCCAATACCGATCAACCCGGCGAACAGGGCCATTGGGGCCATTAGTTGCAACTGACGCACGGCGATCGCCCGAATTTCTAACCCCGCTGCGGTCTGGCCTAAGCCCGGTGCGACCAGTTCAATTAGGGGACCGGCAAACACAATGACGAATACCGTCACCCCCAACAGCACGCCACTCACCAGGGTGGTAATCGATTCCACGAGGGGAGCCGCCTCGCGCTGGTCCCGTTTGGCCAGCACACTCACCATCGCGCTATGGAAGGGACCATTGATGCCCCCCAGCAGGATCAGCAAAAAGCCGGGAACCACATAGGCAAAGTTATACGCCTCAAAGGCGGGACCGACCCCAAAGGCTGCCGCGATCGCCTGCTGCCGCACCAGGCCAAATAGCTTACTGATCAGGGTGGCAATGGCCACAATACCCGCAATTTTGGCCAGCGATCGCTGGGCTTGGGGTTGCTCAGTCACAAAACCTCCCTACACAAAACGTGTCCCGTCCCTGAATAAGTCCCGCCCTGGCATGAATCCCGACCCGGAATACGATGATCTGAATACGACGATCGAACGTCCATCCAGGATAGAGGACAATGCCAACAGGGGAAAGTCAATTTCGCCTTGGCAACTTGAGTAACCTGGGTTGTGTTGGCTAGCAGGGCCGATCCATTGTCTCCCAAGGAAAAACCCTACTCTCTAGGGAGCAGGGTCAGGATCAGGGTGAGTAGATTGGGATGTCCGCAGTGAGTTCCCGTCGTGGGTTCCCTCCGTTAAAACACCCCCTTAAACCTCCACCGATCTGGGTGAAAAGAGTAAGGGTGAAAAGAGTAAGGTCTAGGCCAGCACGGGCATGGCCATTGTTGTGTCAGGGGATTGGGCTTCCGCGAGGAGGGTTTGCAACTCTTCCCCTTCGATCACCTCGGTTTCGAGAATGCGCTGGGCAATCTTTTCCAGCAAATCCCGATTGTGCCGGAGAATGGCGAGGGCCTGCTGATGGGCCGTTTCGACAATTTCCTTCACTTCGGCATCGATCGCCTGGGCCGTTTCATCACTGACCATGCGGCGGGGATTGACCATACCGCCATCCCCCAGGAACGCATTTTGTTGGCCCTTTTCGTAGGCCAGGGGTCCCAAGACCTTGCTCATGCCATAGGTGGTGACCATGCGTTCCGCCAAATCCGTTGCCCGTTGCAGGTCATTGGCTGCGCCAGTGGTAATACTGCCGAAAACGATTTCCTCAGCGGAGCGTCCCCCCAGCAGGGTGGCAATTTGGCCGCGCAGTTCGCCCTCATCCAACAGGAAGCGATCTTCTGTGGGTAATTGCAGGGTGTAACCCAGGGCCGCCATGCCACGAGGCACGATCGAAATCTTGGCGACTTTGCTGCCCCCCGGCATCAGGGCACCAACCAGGGCATGGCCGACTTCGTGGTAGGCCACGATCGTTTTCTCGCGCTCATTGAGAACCCGGCTCTTTTTCTCCAGACCTGCAACCACGCGTTCGATCGCTTCGGCAAAATCGGCTTGGGTGACGGCTTCGCGACGGGCACGAGCAGCCAGGAGCGCCGCTTCATTCACCAGGTTAGCCAAATCCGCCCCGGCAAACCCCGGCGTCCGGGCGGCCAGTTCGTGCAGATCTACATTGTCGGCCAGCTTCACCTTTTGGGCATAGATCTTAAGAATGGCTTCTCGACCAGAAAGGTCGGGGCGATCGACCAGGACTTGGCGATCGAAGCGACCGGGGCGCAACAGGGCCGGGTCCAGGGTTTCAGGCCGGTTGGTGGCAGCAAGCACAATCACCGTGGCATCCCCGGCGGCAAAGCCATCCATTTCCGTGAGTAACTGGTTCAGGGTTTGCTCCCGTTCGTCATTACCACTAAAGAAAGCACCTGTGGCACGGGATTTACCGATCGCATCCAACTCATCGATGAAGATAATACAGGGGGCATTTTTCTTCGCCTGCTCAAACAAGTCCCGGACGCGAGCCGCCCCAGCCCCCACAAAGAGTTCGACAAATTCCGAACCGGAAATACTGAAGAAGGGAACCCCGGCTTCACCGGCTACGGCGCGAGCCAGCAGGGTTTTCCCGGTTCCCGGCGGGCCGACCAGGAGGACACCCTTGGGAATGCGGGCACCGATCGCGGTAAAGCGTTGGGGAGCCTTGAGAAAATCCACAATTTCGGACAACTCTGCCTTGGCTTCATCGGCCCCGGCCACATCGGTAAACTTCACTTTGGTTGCTTCACTGTCAACGTAAACCTTAGCCTTACTGCGGGTGAAGGACAACGCCCCCTGGGGACCGCCCTGTTGCCGCGACGCAAAGAACTGGAAGATTGCCACAAAAATCAGGGGCGGCAGCACCCAACCGAGGAGAGTGGTGAACCAGCGGTTCTGGGGTGGGGGAGCCGCTGCAAATTCAACCCCCTTACTCTCCAGGCGTTGGGGCAGTTCCAGGTCAAAAATGGGTGTGGTACTCAGGACTTGGGGGGGGGTACCCTCCTCTGCCTTGAGTTGATAGCGGATCTGGTTTTGGGCGACAAACACCCGTTCAACCTTGCCATCATTCACCTGGTCAATGAACAGGCTGTAGGGCACTTGCGGGATCTGCGGCCCCAGGATCAGGGGTAACAGCAGATTGCCGATGAAGAACAAACTCGCGAGTAGGAGCAGAATATTGCTCAGCCGAAAACGCGGTGGGCCTTTGGCATTGTCTCGAATCGCCATGATCTATCCCCTTGGCACAGTGACAAATTTTGCATCTCAGTTGGATCGGCGGGGCACGGTCAGCGCGGGGGTGGCTGGTGGTACCCAGTCAATCTATTACCATCAATCTATTAACAAGTGTAAACAGAAGCGGGATCATCGCAGGAGGATGAAAGCCGCCCTTGGGTTGCGGCTATTGCTCCTTGTCTCAAGGGGTGCGGGGGTGTGGGCGAATCTCCAAGCGTTCCGCTAGGGCTGAGGTAAAGCGATTGTCCGGATCAATGGCTGACTTCACCGCTAGCCACTGGGGGAAGTCCGGATACATGGCCCGAAAGGCGGCGGCACTCAGGCAGGCATCCTTAGCGAGATACACCCGCCCCCCATAGCGCACCACTAGGTCATCCAATTGTGCCAGAAACTCCCACAATCCCGGTTGAATTGGCATATCCAGGGCCAGGGTATACCCCGCCATCGGGAACGATAACCAGCCGCTTGCCTGCTCACCTAGACGCTTCAGCACCGCCAGGAATGATCCCCAGCCCTTTTGGCTGTAGAGGGTGAGCATCTCGGTCAGGGCCTCCCGGCTCACCGCTTGCGGAATGACACACTGGTACTGCACAAACCCCCGCTTGCCGTAGAGTCGATTCCAATCCCACAAAAAGTCGAGGGGATAGAAGAAGGTGTCGTAGTCAATCATTTTGTGGACTTCCCGACTACGTTGCCGATTGAAGTACAGACTGTTGAACAGGCTGACGGTGGTGTGATTTAACAGCGTATTGGGCGGATCAAAGAAGACCTGAAACCGACGAGGGGGTTGAACAGCAAGGGGCTGCGATCGCTGGTTGGGACTCAGATCCGCCACCTGGGCATGGTTACCCAACATTAAAATACTGCGTCCCAAGGCGGCCCCAGAGGCCAGACAATCAATCCAGGCAACCGAATACTGGTAGTCGCTTTCGTACCGTTCAAACAGGGCGATCGCTTCTTCAATATTTTTGGCTTTGATATGGTGGCCCTGAATATAGGCCGTGGGAATCCGCCGGAGGGTGATCTCCACCTCAGTGATCATGCCCGTGAGGCCCATGCCACCAACGGTAGCCCAAAAGCAATCGCTGTTTTCGGTGCGGGAACAAGTAATCGTTTCCCCGGAGGCCAGGACGAGGTTAAAGCTGCGGACATGGCGGGCAAAGGAGCCATCAACGTGGTGGTTTTTGCCATGCACATCAAAGGCGATCGCGCCCCCCATCGTGACAAACTTGGTGCCGGGGGTAACCGAGGGAAACCAGCCACGGGGGACAAAGACCCGCAGTAAATCTTCAAAGGTCACGCCCGCTTCACACCGCAGGATGCCGGTCTGCTCATCGAAAGCGATCATGCGGTTCAATCGTTCCGTCAGGATTGTCTGCCCACTGGGGTTAAGGGCGGCATCCCCATAGCTGCGTCCCCAGCCCCGCAGTAACAGGGACGGGATGGGCAGCGATAGGCTGGCGGTCAGATCGGCAATTTTTTCGGGGCGTTGGAGGGTGCAGGAGCGGACCGGATAGCGTCCCCAGCCCGTTAAGGGTTGTTGCGGCAGCGTCGGTAGGTAAGCATTCATTGAATCAAGTCAATCAGGCAGTCAATCAGGCAGTCAATCAGGGATTAAATCAGACAGGCAGTCAATCAGGCGTTATTGAATCAGGCCCTGGCGCTTCAACAGCAGGATAACAAAGCTAGTTAAGATCCACCCGATCACCGTGGCCAAAATCGGTCGATCGCGCAACAGGACTTCCTCTGGACGCTCGGTTTGGCCGCCGACTGCCCCACCGTCCGGGTTCCGACGGGCAATTTCCTTGGGATCACTCAGCAGTTGATACCGAAAAATGCCATAGAGGACAAAGGGCAAGGTCAGCATCATCCAGGGGGTGGTGGCTCCCCCCACCTTTGGCCCGGAACTCCAGAGGGCATAGGCCAGGAAGGCACTGGTGGTGACGGTCCCTTCCATGCGCGACAACAACAAATGGGAGTAGCGATGCAACACCCGGCGGGTTTTGCCCCCCCCTTCCTCCATGAGCCGCAATTCCGCCTTCCGTTTTTCCACCCCCAGGAAGAGGGCCAGCATGGCGGTACACAGCAGAAACCAGGGGGACAGCCCAATCCCGGTGGCGGCTCCCCCGCCCCAGGCCCGCAGTACAAACCCCGCCGCGATCGCGATCACATCGACAATCACCTTATGTTTGAGAATCAGGTTATAGGCGACTTGCAGGAGGGCATAGGCCAGGATAGCCAGTCCCAAACCTGGTGCTTTCAGCCAGCCCCCGATCAGGGCAACCCCAATCAGGCCGATCGCCAGGGCGATCGCGGTGGGAATGGGAATCAACCCTGCCGCGATCGGGCGCTTGCACTTCACCGGATGCTGGCGATCGGCCTCCACATCCGCGAGGTCATTAAACAGATAAAAACTGCTGGAGGCACAACAGAAAAGGACAAAGGCAAGACTGGCATTGAGGAGGGTTAGGGGCGATAGCTGAAAGGCAAACAGAGGGGCGGCAAAGACAATCAGGTTTTTTGTCCACTGACGGGGACGCACGGCTTTGAGGTAGGGAGCAATTAGCGTGCCCATCGGGTCGTTCTCCAGATCATCCCGAACAAAACACTCGCAATCAGGGCACCCAGGTTCCACTTGACCGAACTTTTGAGGAGCCGCCGAAATTGCGCAGCTTGAGTCATCTCGACCTGGCGGTTGATCTGGGTTTGGAGGGCATCAATACGGGTGGCCACTTCCGTCTTGAGGGCCAATGGATCATTGCTCTCCAGCGTCACCCCTGCCCGGTTTAGCTGTTCCACCAGCGACTGGAGGGTTTCCGGCGTACTGGCCTCGACGCGACTTTGTAATTGTTGTAGTTGCGCCTGTTGCTGCTCGGCTTGGGTGACCAATTGTTGATTCGTTTGGGTGGTAATCCGCAGGGTGTTGACCACGCCTAGGGGGACCATCAGCAAAAACATCAGCGCCAACAGCGCCGCTCCCCAGGAGGTCAGCCACAGCAGCGGTTTCTCTGCGCGTTTACGACCGTAGTGTTCACCAAAGAAAACCAGCCCCATGCCCAGCAGCGGGATGGCGGCCCGGTCCACCAGGGCACCGATCGCCTCGAATTCCCAAACTGGGTTGAGGAGACGGGGGGGAATCAGAATGCGTCCCAACTCGATACCAAAAAAGAGCAGGAGGCCATAACCAATCCAGCGCAGACGGTAGATCGATCGGGCCTCATCTTGGACTTGTTCATGGGTGGCATCGGGCACAATCGGATTGGAGGAAGGGAGGGCATCAGTCATGGCTCAGTTAAGGGGAAAGACGACAGTGGTCAAGCGATGGGGACACGTTAGCTTATTCCGGCACAGGTGGGGGATAGTTGGCTTGCCACCAGCGATGCCAGGGTACCCAGGCCGACTCCAGGATCTGATAAGCCTGCTCTGAGGCTGCGGACGGGGCGGTATTTTCCGGCGATCCTAGCGTATCTGGCTCCAGGGGCACCCTCATCAGGGTCCACAAGCAGCGCCCATCCCAGAGTTTCCCCTGGCCAATCAACCACTGGAAGACACGCCCAGGGCGGAGGCCCGTGGCATAGCGGTTGTGGGTTTTTTGCTGCTCGGTGATCGTGCTGTTACCCTTGGGGTTGATGCAGGCGGTGAGATAGGCGTATCCCTCGTAGGTCAAGACCCCGTAGAAACCCGTGTCCGGGTGTTCCCGTGGTTGTAACCGCGCATTGGCGGTGCGCAGGGGCGTGTTCACAAACAACAGGCGGCTAACATTCCCGTCTGTCCACGGAGCCAGGTAGTGGACATCAATTTCGAGCCGCTGATCATCCCGTTGAAATTCATAGGCGTGGGAGGCGCGGCTGCCTTTGACCGCCGTGAGCGCGATCGGGGCACTCTGGCGCAAGTCCCATTCTGGTAGCGACGGGGCCTCCGCTAGGGTAATGGGGACTGGCTCCAGGGTAGACGGCTGGGTATCCGTAATCCAGATCTTAACCAGGACCCAGCAAACACCCGTGAAAGTCAGGGCTAAGCAGGTGAGCCGCCAGGGTAGGGGTTTACCCCCGATCGTGGCCATTACGGGTTGGCCCCCTGGGCCGGATCGGGATGACGCAGGAAGGCGAACCAGCAGAAGGCCCCAAACAGGACCACCGCGATCGCGGAAAAGATCAGGGAACCGTTGCCTGTATGCCAGTAGTCAAAGGCTTCCGGACGGGTATTGGCCACCAGGATGGCCAGTAAAGCCACTCGGCCTGCGTTGACCAGAAAGCCAATAAGGGGCGCAAGGACCATACACAGGAGCCGTTGGGGCCAACGGAGGGGCACCAGCAACAGGAAGAGGACAGAGATGTAGAGCATTTGCAAGACGCTGCCGATCCCAGAACAGGCTCCGTAGACCTCAACCCGTCCGTTGGGCAGGGCGATGAAGGTCCCTTGGCGGGTCACATCAAACCCGGCATACCACAGCATGAAGGTGGCGGCTTTGGCGGTCAGCAAGGACAGGTCGATCGCCTGGAGGAACCCCACCACCAGGGGGGAGACCAGCAACAGACCCAAAATCAATAGCTCCTTCCAGAACTGGCGGATACCCCGGAACCCAGCAGCCATGAGCGCCAAGCCCAGGAACGACAGGAAGGGCGAAACCTGCAAATGATAGCCATCCGGAGCCAAACTCCGGCCTAAAACCAGGGCAATGAGGGCGACCCCCGCGATCGTGGCGCTGGGGCTACTGTTCAGGTCAAGCTGATCTCGCTTTTCCCACAGGAGAGTCCCGATCGCCAGCCACAGCAACCCCACTGTTCCCAATAATTCCGCATTATCGGTCCGCAGGAGAAAGGTCCAATTTAAGGTCAGCAGGCCTGCCCCAATGCCGAGCAGCCAGTACTGAGGCACGCGCCACGGTTTGAACTCAGTTAGTTTGAACTCAGCAAAATTGATCATTGGCGGGAAGGATTAACGGGAATTGTTAACGGGCAGCATTAACCCAAATCGGCGGCATCGGTATCGTCGTTGTCCTGGGATGCGATGGGGATGAAATCTGGGGGGGCCGTTTTCGGCGATCGCCCCTGCCTGTGATCAACCACTCCCTGATGAGGGATGGTGCGACGACGGTGATTGCCTCCATGATATCACCGCCCTTTGGGCAGCCCCCTAGGCTACCCGCGATCGGGCCATGCGATAAAGCCTTTTCCCCCAAAAATGCAGTCTTGCCAAAACATTTGCGATCCGATTCTGGGTTAGTCAGGGGATAATCTGAAGATAAGGGGCATTCCCCAGGATTTTAATTCGGTTCAGCCTAGCCTGACGATAGCCATTCCGCATCAGGTGCCTTGCGAGGGATGCCGTGTTTGTGATGTGAGTGAGAAGGGAGTACAGAGATGCAGTATCCAGCAGGGTGGCAGAGTGCCGCCAAGACAGGGGTGGCCCCGCTAGCGATCGGCCTGGGACTTATGGCCACGATCGGGCTGACCCCGCCCGTGCTCAGTCAATCCCCCACCGTATCCCCCCCCACGGGGGCCGAGTCTGGGGCCGAGTTTGGGGCCGAGTTCTGGCGACAAGCCCAGTCCCTCACCCAGGAGCAGATCAAATTTATTGCCCTGACGGCAGCCGCAGCGGAAAGCCCTGATCCCAACCGTGTTCGGGTGGTCCGGGGGCAACTGGTCTTGCACATTGGAACGATTGAGCGATTTTTGCGCCGTCATAGCGCCGATCCCGATGGGGTGTGTTTGGAGAATCGGACTGAGGCGATCGCCCTGACCCCGCCCCAACAGCGGGTCTACTGCAATCTTTATTTGTCCGCCCAGGAACTCTGGGGGCTGCAACCCAAGTTAAACCGCCGCCTGCGGATGCTGGCCAACCAGGCCGAACTCAATCCCCTGGCCCTAGTGAGTGGGGAAACGCGCTTGAATATCGTCGGTGCGCCCGTCTTTGAGCGGGGTAGCCTGCGGGAACCGGCCCGCCCGCGCTATGCGCCCGCCCCCGATCTGCCGGACCCGAAACCACCGATCGTCGGTCGCGATGCCAAACCGATCCTGGCAGACTACACCCCGCCCTTTCCCCCCGCCCTCGCCGTACCGCCGGACATCGCCGCGTCGTTGCAAATCCTGACGGCTCTCACGATCGACAGCCGGGACTTGTTTCCCCCCGCGATCAGCTTCACCGATCCGGCAGAGATGGCCCAGATTATGGATACCAACGCCTATGCCTTCTATCCCCAGGAACAACAAGTTCACACCCAATTCCTGAGCGCCCCCAATACCGGCATGGCGCGGGTGTTGCCGGCGGCGGTCTACCGCCAGGACCCGAATGTGTTGCGTAATCGTCGCCTGCCCACCGTGGCGGAAAAATTTCCCTTTGCCCCCCTGATTATTTCCGCGACTAATCCCCCACCGCAGATGGACCCGTCCTGGTTGCCCCGATTGGCTCCCCAGGAGGCCCAACGCTATGGGTTCATGAACCTACCGGCCCGTGAGACCGAAGCCTTTGTGCCGCGTTTAACCCTGCAACTGGAGGACGATCGCATTCAACTGGTGCAGCGGGATTTGGACTATGGGTTCCTGGCTGATGTGGGTCCTGTTCCTCTGGCTAGCCTTGATGCGGACTTGAGCCAGCGTGGGTTGGCCCTCTCGCCCCAAAGTCGCCACTTTTTCCTGAGCTACCGTCCACCCAGGACCTTGGAAGCCCTCCAGGTCGATCGTCGTCGGTTCCTGTTTGGGGAAGGCCGCACCTTTGCCCTCCCGGAACCGATCGCCCCGACGGCCCCGCTTCAGTTGAACCACACCTACCTGTTACGCACCCTTCAGTTTGACCTCCCGGACCCCGTGCGTACGGGGAAACCCGTGCCCGAAACCGAACGCCGCGCCCTGCCCCTGACGATGGAACTGCAAAGTCGGGATTTGCTGGTCGCCTTTCAGCCGGTACGGCAGCGTCCCGATGGCAGCTATACGGTGCTCTGGCGGGTGCTGGCCCAATTCCCCGACCCGGAGATTGAGGATCTGGACCAGTTTGTGCGCTTCTGAAAGGCGCTTCTGAAAAAACTTATCGGACCTGGAACTTACTGTCCGTAAAATAGTTCAAAGCAGGTGAACCCTTTATTCTTTATGCCTGACCTAACGCTACCATGACACATGCCGCTTATCGTAGCTCCCTGCATCTTCTGGCGGATCGTCCTTCGCCCTCACCCGGTCAGCGGATGGACACGGGACGATCGTCCCCCTCCCGGCGCTCACCCGTGGGGAGATTTCTCACCCGTGGGTTGGTGTTAGCGACCCTTACCACATTGGGGGTCCTATCGGGACTGTCGGCTGACTGGTCCAACCGAACCCCCCGGCTCGTGTTTGGGACGGCGGCCCAAGCCCAATCCTATAGCGATGCAGATGTAGCCAACTATGCCCGTGCCTTTCTGGCGATCGAACCGGTGCGGCAACAGGCCATTCGGGAGATCGGCTCCAGCGCCACGGGAATTGTTTGCTCCGACAACAATAACTTTGACTCCTTACCCCGTGAACACCGAGCGGTGGCGGTTAACTACTGCAATCGATCGCGCGAAATTATCATGACTTTCTTCGGCTCTGATTCCGCTGGCCGACAGCGATTTAATGATATCTACCGACGTACACGGGGCAACCCCCCGGCTGATCCTGACCTCTATCAACGGGTGTTGCGCCGGATCTGTGAATTTGATCCGGGTAAGTGCAATCGCTAAGGCGGGAGGGGATCGATGTTGGTCCTGACCCAGCGTCTACCGGCGGGGGCCACATTGCCCGTGGTGACGGTGCCGCCCCTGATCCTGGCGCTCACGGCAGAAGAACGCACCCGCAGTCGCCATCGCTTTACCACGGAGGAGGGCATTGTTGTTTACCTACGCCTGCCCAGGGGGACGGTTTTGCAGCAGGGAGACTGGCTCAGTAGCGAGGGAATGGCGACCTTAGCCGCCGGTCCTGGGGAGGCGATCGCGGCACCATTCGCGCAGCGTTCCCAACGGGAAATTGCCTCGGCAGTCCAGTATGTCCAGGTCCAGGCCAAAGCCGAACCCGTCCTGACGGTGACTGCGAGTTCCCCCCTGGCCCTGTTACGGGCGGTTTACCATTTGGGCAATCGCCATGTGCCACTAGAGATTAGTCCCCACTATGTGCGACTGGCTCCTGATCCGGTGTTGCAGGCCATGCTGACGCAATTGGGAGTCAGCGTTTTGGCGGAAATGGCCCCGTTTGCCCCGGAGATGGGGGCCTACCACGCCAGTCACGCTCATGCGCTGGGTCACCCTGGTCATCCCGATCGCCCCGATCATTGAGGTTTACCCCGTTCACCCCAAGCAATAACTGGACCCATTAGCAGGTTTGGGATACCTGCCTTGGTAGACTGGGAGGAGGTTCCCACTGTCTGTTTGAATAGCAGGATGACGACTCCCCCTGTTCCCGCACCCCCGACCCGATCGCCCCGACCCGATCGCCGCCAACTCTGGCTAGCGGCCATTAAACCCCCCATGTATAGCGTGGCTGTTGTCCCGATTATGGTGGGCACGGCGATCGCGGTTTGGCAGTCGCAAACGTTCCAAATTAGTGTTTTTGCGATCTGTTTAATGGCGGCGATTTTGATTGTGGCTTGGCTCAACCTCAGTAACGATGTCTTTGACGCGGAAACCGGGATTGATGTGAACAAGGCCCACTCGGTGGTGAATCTAACCGGGAATAAGTCCCTTGTGTTTGGGGTGGCCAATGGGTGCCTTTTGGCGGGTTTCCTGGGGATTGGGACCGTTGTGTGGCAGCAGCAGGACGGGACGATTCTGGGCCTGATTGCGATCGCCTGTGCCCTCGGCTATAGCTACCAGGGACCGCCCTTTCGGCTCGGTTACCAGGGACTCGGTGAGTGGATTTGCCTGGTCACCTTTGGCCCCCTGGCGGTTGCTGCTGCCTACTACAGCCAAACCCAAGCTTGGCCGTCTACTGCTGCACCGTGGCTGGCCTTGCTGGTGGCTTCGCTGTTTGTGGGGAGCGTGACCAGTTTGATCTTGTTCTGTTCCCACTTCCATCAAGTTGAGGATGATCTCGCGGCGGGTAAGCGATCGCCCGTTGCTCGGTTAGGAACCCAGCGATCGGCCCAGGTGTTGCCGTGGATCTGTGGTTTGAGCTATGGCCTGATTGGCTTGGGGGTTGCAACCCAACTACTGCCCATCTGGACGCTGTTATGCGGATTGAGTGTGCCGATCGCGGTTCACCTGTGTCGCCATGTGGGGCAGTATCACGATCAGCCGGAGCTGGTCAAAAACTGCAAATTTATTGCTGTCAAGCTCCATTTCTGGAGTGGGGTATATCTGAGCTTGGGTTTGACCTTGCCTCATCTGTTGCCCCTATTGCAGAACGTTTAATGGGTAACCTAACGATCCTACAGCGATTTCCACGCCCGTAAGGTATGGCTTCTTATCTCATTTATCATTTAATCATTAATCCAATTCGTAGGGGCGGGTTTAGCAACCATCTTGCAATTAACATAGTGAATTTAATCAAAACCCGCCCTTTGGGGTCTCTTATCTGACCCTAGCGGGCGAGTTTGATAGATTTTGCAGACAGCGTGAGGCTCCCCTTGCCGGTAAACCCGCCCCTACCCCTAATTTCCAGACTGACAAGGTCCTGCTATCTCAGCATTGACCCGACTATTAATGATTGAATTGCACCTCATCGGCACGGGAAAGGCTGTATCTGGGTGCTGAAGCTGTTTTGTCTGTAAATCAGCAAAGGTGGCTTTTCAAGCATAATTAAATGCTCTAAATCATCGGGCATATTCTTCTCAGTATTTACGAATCCCTTCAACAATTTCATTCTCATACATGACTAAACCTGCGAATTATATAGATCTCGACTCCCTAAGGTGCGATCGATGGACTACTGGGATGTCGTTGATCGTTTTCCTAAGACAAGGGATTATTGATGATATATTCACAGATTTTTTCGAGTGATTCAAAATTACAAATGATGTGTGCATGATAATATAATATGAGTTCGATAATAGGCCAATTGCCCTCACCCCCAGCCCTCTCCCAAACGGAACGAGGGGGAGTACGGCATTATCAAAGTTTTAGGCCCCTCTCCCCCAGGGAGAGGAGTTAGGGTGAGGGTCATCGAACTGACGTTAATATCTGCTGCCAGATTGAATATCTGCTGCCAGATTGAATATCTGCTGCCAGATTGGAATATTTATCGTGCTTCTTAATTGATCAATTCTAATCTCCGATCGCGGCAAGTCAGGGGCTATCGGCCCGAATAAAGTGGCAAATCCCCCGTTTGGAAGCCCGAATAAATTGGCACAGTTCATCAACTAGGGGGGAATCAAATTCCGTTGCCAGACGGGTGAGGGCTTGCGATACATTGAGGTTCGAGCGATACAGCACCCGAAAGGCCCGTTTGAGGAGAGCACGATCGTCCTGGCTCAGACCGGCTCGCCGTAACCCCACCACGTTTAGGCCCATCACCGTATTCGTGCTCAGACTCGTGGTCATGCAAAAGGGCGGCACATCCTGCTGCACCGCCGCGCCACCGGACAGCATCGCCAAGCGGCCAATGCGTACAAACTGATGCACTAAACAATTGCCACTGATGAAGGCCCGATCGCCCACCTGCACATATCCCGCCAGTAGGGCATTGTTGGCGACGATCACCTGTTCCCCCAGTTGCACATTGTGGGCGAGGTGGCTATTGGCCATCAGCAAGCAGCGATCGCCCATCTTAGTTACACTTTCCGCCTGGGTACCCCGGTGGACGGTCACGCCTTCTCGAATTACGCACTCGGAACCGATATGTACATAACTGGGCTGTTGCTTAAAGGCAAGATCCTGGGGCAAGCCCCCCAAAACGGCTCCGGCATGAACTTGGCAGTCTGCACCCAGGGTGGTATGGGCCAAAATCGTTACCTGGGGACCAATGACCGTGCGATCGCCAATGACCACTTCGCGATCGATATAGCTAAAGGGACCGATCGTCACCCCTTCACCCAACTGGGCACCCGCTTCAATCACCGCCGTGGCATGAATCGACATAGACCGTAGCCCTGCGCTTGTCCTCTTGATGGTCGTCCTTTGCATCTTACGGCATCCCCTACGGTTTACATGCCCATTGGGGGATGGGGGGCGTTGATGGGCGATCGCGCCCCGGAGGGCGGGTTCATGCCAAGGCAGGATTTTGAGGCTAGGTTGCGGGAAAACCCGCCCCTACCAGAATTTTGGGTGCCCAGACCAGCGGCGATCCAGAGAGAGATTAACCAAGGACTGCTATTTTAGATTTGGGTTAATTTTGGTTGCGATGGCTTGTCCTTGCCCCCTACCGCTGCTAGGGAATTGTGGCTGACCCCATTCGCCCGATGGCGCAGCGTCTCTGCAAGAGAATCGATTACCGATGCTACCGATGCTTACGAAGGAGCGTAAACACTGCATGGCAACCTATCAGCGTATTTTACTCAAACTGAGTGGGGAGGCCCTGATGGGGGACCTTGCCTACGGCATTGATCCGGATATTGTCCAGGCGATCGCGGAGGAAATTGCAGGGTTAGTCCAGAGCGGCATTCAGGTGGCGATCGTCGTGGGAGGTGGCAACATTTTTCGCGGGGTTAAGGGATCGGCGGCGGGGATGGAGCGGGCCACCGCAGACTATGTGGGGATGCTGGCCACGGTGATGAATGCCATTACCCTGCAAGATGCTCTAGAGCGCAATGGCATACCGACACGGGTGCTGACGGCGATCGAAATGAAGGAAGTGGCGGAACCCTATATCCGACGACGGGCGATTCGCCATTTGGAAAAATCACGGGTGGTCATCTTTGGAGCGGGTTCGGGTAACCCGTTTTTTACGACCGATACCACGGCGGCCCTGCGGGCAGCGGAGATCAACGCTGAGGTCCTGTTCAAGGCCACTAAGGTAGATGGGGTCTATGATTCCGACCCCCGGACCAATCCCCAGGCCAAGCGCTACCAAACCCTCACCTATGGCCACGTCTTAAGCCAAGACCTGCGAGTGATGGATGGGACCGCGATCGCTTTGTGCAAAGATAACAACATCCCCATTGTGGTGTTTGATCTCGCCGTGCGCGGGAACATTCGCCGAGCGGCAATGGGCGAGTCCATTGGAACGACTGTGGGAGGTTTCTGTGAAGTTAGCTGATGCTGAGAGTCACATGCAAAAAGCGGTGGAGGCAACCCAGCGCGACTTTAACACGATCCGAACGGGGCGGGCCAATGCCGCCATTCTGGATCGGGTGATGGTGGAGTACTACGGCTCTCCAACCCCCCTCAAGTCCCTCGCCAGTATTGCCACGCCGGACTCTAGCACGATTACCATCCAGCCCTTCGATCGCAACAGCCTCAACCTGATCGAAAAGGCGATTCAAATGTCCGATATTGGCCTGACGCCCAATAATGACGGCTCCACCATTCGCCTGAATGTCCCGCCCCTCACCCGCGATCGCCGCAAAGAACTGGCTAAAATGGCTGCCAAGATGGCAGAAGAAGGAAAAGTCTCGATTCGCAATATCCGCCGGGATGCGATCGATGCCGTGCGCAAGCTAGAGAAAAACGGTGAGATGTCGGAAGACGAAGCCCGTGACTTGCAGGACGAGATCCAAAAGCTCACGGATAAATACGTGGTCAAAATCGAAGCCATCCTCGCGGAGAAGGAAAAGGACATCATGACCGTTTAGGCCGCAGGCCGTCGGGGTTGGGAGCAAGTTCCTGCTAGCAGTGGCAGACCAGGAGGTAGGCATGGGGTTTAAGAAAATTCTCGTGGCGATCGATCGCTCCGTCCAGGCAGATAGTGTCTTTGGCCAAGCACTGGATCTGGCTAAGCGCGACGCTGCCCAACTTCTGATTCTCAACTGCCTGAACTTTGATACCTACGGCCTGTCCACCGACAACCCGCTCTTTAGTTTGCGGAGCGACATCACCAGTATTCGGATTCAAGAGGAATGGCTGTTGCAGGAATTAGATCAGGTGGATAGCTGGCTGGCAACCTATGTGGAGCAGGCTCAGCAGGCGGGGGTCGCAGTGGAGTCGATGTCGAAGGTGGGGAACCCAGCCAGTTGGATACGGGATCTGGCCAAAAGCTGGCAGGCGGATCTGATTGTGTTGGGGCGTCGGGGGCGATCGCTGGTCACGGCGATCCTCTTGGGTAGTGTCAGTAATCATGTCATTCACCATGCCCCCTGTTCTGTGTTAATTGTTCAGGGGGTTGCCCCGTAAAATAAATCAAGGGTATACGCCGTGTAGACCCAGAATGGACGTATCCGTATCTAAACCATCGCGAAACCACACACAAAAACCATGATGCTGGAGGAACAAGCCATTTTGCGGAATAGTTTGCCGATCCTGGGGAAAGGATTGATTTACCTCGCACTCTTAGGCGGTTTTAGCTGGACAACCCTACCGCCAGCCACGGCCCAAGCCAACGCCCTCCTGGCCCAGGCCAGCACCCCGGACAACAAGCGGGCGTTGAATGAGTTACTGCGTCAGGCCCGTCAGGCGATCAATGCCAACAATTTCACCCAGGCGATCGCGATTTATCAGCAGGCCATCCCGCTCGATCCGCGCAATGCCAAACTCTACTCTGGGATTGGCTTCCTCCAGGCCCGCCTTGGGAATTATCGGGAAGCGGCGGCAGCCTATCAGCAGGCCACAACCCTTGACCCCAACAACGCTGAGTTTTTCTATGCCCTAGGCTACAGTCTGGCGAACCTAGGCGATTATCCCGGCGCAACCAGTGCCTACCAACGGACGATCCAACTGAATCGCAATCATGTCAAAGCGCAATTGGGTATTGGGACGGTCCTCTTCCGCCAAGGGGACTATAACGGCGCGACCACAGCCTATCGCCAAGTCCTGAGCTTGGAACCCAACAACTGGCAAGCCTACGAAGCCCTGGCCACAACGCTGATGCGCCAACAAAAGTTTGCGGATGCCCTGCAACTTCTCAACCAGGCAGTCCGGGTTGCACCGAACCAGCCCCAGATCCAGGTGGCCCTGGGGGTGGCCCAGTTGGGGATGGGCAATGCGGCAGCCGGGATGGAAGCCTTGATGGCAGCGGCGCGACTCGCTCCCCGTGATGCCAATGTCCAACTCAAGATTGGTAAGGTGCTGCAAGCCCAGAGCAATCTGGAGGGCGCGATGTCGGCCTATCGGCAAGCAGCAGCCCTCGATCGCAATAACCGTGAAATTCGGCTCCTAATCGGCGATGTGCTCATGGAGCAAGGCAATTACCTGCGGGCGATCGTCCTCTATCGGCAAGTGCTGGATGAGGAACCCAATAGTGCCCTTGGCTACTACAAGCTGGGGCTGGCGTTGCAAGGACGGCAACGGGGTCAGGAAGCCAAGGATGCCCTAGAACGGGCGCGGGATCTCTACCGTCGTCAAGGGGATGCGGCGGGTGTCCAAGCGGCGGAAGCGGCCCTGCGGGGGTTGCGATCGTAGGCATGGGCGACCGGGTTGTCACGCCTCCTGTGTCTCACGCCCCCTTTCACTTTGAGTGTCAGGCGCAATGTCCCCAGACCCACGCCCGTGCCGGGTGTTTTCATACCCCCCACGGCCCGGTGGAAACGCCGCGCTTTATGCCAGTGGGGACCCAGGCCACGGTCAAGTCCCTCACCCCTGCCCAACTCCAGGCGACGGGGGCGCAGATGATCCTGGCCAATACCTACCACCTACATCTGCAACCGGGGGAGGCGCTGGTGGCGCAAGCGGGGGGGCTGCACCAGTTTATGGCCTGGGAAGGACCGATCCTCACCGACTCGGGCGGCTTTCAGGTCTTTAGTCTGGGACGCGGACAGGCGGCGGACCGTCCGCTACAAAGGATTGATGACACAGGGGTAGTGTTTCGTTCCCCCCGTGATGGCCGCTGGATTGAGCTAACGCCGGAGCGATCGATCGCAATCCAGAACCAACTGGGGGCGGATGTGATCATGGCCTTTGACCAGTGTCCGCCCTATCCCGCTAGTCGCGAGGAGATTGTGGAGGCAACGGAGCGCTCCTATCGCTGGCTCGAACGGGCGATCGCAGTTCATGCCCGACCGGATCAGGCGTTATTTGGCATTGTCCAGGGGGGGACCTACCCCGATCTGCGCCAAGAAGCCGCCGTCGCTTTGGCTAAATTGGACCTACCGGGCTATGCGATCGGGGGGGTCAGTGTGGGGGAACCAGCTCCTCTGATTCGGGAAATTGTGCGGGTGACGGCACCGCTGCTGCCGGTGGACAAGCCTCGGTATCTCATGGGGGTGGGCACCTATCGGGAAATGGTGCAGGCGATCGCGGCAGGGGTGGATCTGTTTGATTGCGTGATTCCCACCCGGCTGGCCCGTCATGGCAGTGTGTTGGTGCAGGGCGATCGTTGGAATATTAAAAATGCCCAATTCCGCGAGGATTTTTCCCCCCTTGATCCGGACTGTCCCTGCTACACCTGCCAAACCTTCAGCCGTGCCTATCTCAACCATCTCTGGCGGATGCGGGAGTTACTGGTTTATACCCTGCTCACTCTGCATAACGTCACGGAACTGGTGCGCTTCACCCAGCGGATTCGCCAAGCGATCCTGCAAGGTGAGTTCAGCCAGCAGTTTGGTACTTGGCTGTAGGCAAGGGATATCAGGTGTCCTTTTAGGATTGGCCGCAACAGCGATCGATGCCCAAACTCTCCAGTAACAAATCACTCACCGCGTTGGCCACCGCAAACTCGCTGTAAAAGCTTTTGGAAAAGTCAAACCCCTGCATTTCCGTGACGATCGCGATCACCAGGGACCCGACATCATTTTCCCCCTCCAGACGTTGACGCACAAACACCTGGGAAGCCCGCCGCGCAATATCCTGGTTGACCGGCTCCGGCAAAAACTCCTGGTCCAACCACCGATGCAGCGATCGATAGAGCCACTCGCCTTCTTGCGCCGCATCTTGGGCAGGGGGCAGGGTAAGGGGGGGAATTGGCTCGGTCATGGCGAATCAGGTACGGTGAGGGGCATGGGCGGCAGCGCCTTGGGCACTGGGTTAGGGACTGCGTTAGGGACTTCCTTGGGAACGTAAGGATTAAGAATTGCCGACAGGGCGCGGGGTAACCCTGGAAATTGTCTAGGGTTAAGATTGGTCGCTATTGTCGCATATTCTTCCCCCGATCGAGGCAGCATGATGACCCCAGCTATGCCGCCAACCCTCCCCGCCGGGGACTGGCCCCGTCTGCAAAATGGCTCCGACATTCGCGGGGTGGCCCTGGCGGGAGTCCCCATGGCCTAGTGCAGTGGATGCGATTCGCGAAGCGATCCCTGTGGGAATCGGCGGTGAATCATCCCCACCAGTTTGAGCAGCCCCTCCAGGGCTTAAAAATCATCGTTGATGCGGGCAATGGGGCAGGGGGATTTTATGCCAGCCAAGTGCTGCAACCCCTCGGAGCCGATACCACGGGGAGTCAATTCCTCGATCCGGATGGGACGTTTCCCAATCACATTCCGAACCCAGAGAATAAGGGGGCGATGGCATCAATCCGGGAAGCGGTTTTGGCCAATCAGGCGGATCTGGGGATTATTTTTGATACCGATGTCGATCGCAGTGCGGCGGTTGATCCGCAGGGGAATGAACTCAACCGGAATCGTTTAATTGCCCTGGTGGCGGCGATCGTGCTGCGGGAACATCCCGGTTCGACGATCGTCACCGACTCGATTATCTCCGAGGGGCTAACCCAATTTATTGCGGATTTGGGCGGCGTTCACCATCGCTTTAAGCGGGGCTATAAAAATGTCATTAACGAGGCGATTCGCCTCAATGCCACTGGTCAGGAATCCTGGTTGGCGATCGAAACATCTGGCCATGCGGCCATGCGGGAAAATTATTTTCTGGATGATGGGGCCTATTTAATCAGTAAGCGGTAGTAATGCATAGGAATGGTAATCACAGGCTGGAACTGCCAGTTTTCCGTGGCTGACTCCATGAGAATGCACGACTATCCAGTAAGCTACTTATTGAATTGGCTCGGTTGCGCATTAACGGTCAAACGCTGACGGATCTGATTTCTACTCTGCAAGAACCGGCGGAAAGTGAAGAGTTTCGGATCACGATCCAAACCGAGAATTTTAAGGCCTACGGTAACGAGGTCATTGCTAAACTTACGGCTCTTCTGGCTATATGGTGATAAGCCTAGCTTATAGCCTGTAGCCTAGTCAAGACAAGCCTTTCAAACACTTGACACAGCAAAAATTTTATGGTTCTCGTCATTTCCACCAAGAAACCAGAAGAGCCTAAAATTTTTAATTTAACATCTATTTGTTCGCTAAATATCGCAAAGAAAACAATCGCTAGAAAGAATACTGCGGTGAACGATAATATGGCGGCAAGGGCAAAACCCACGATCTGTTGGATCACCCACCAGCGTTTTTGTAATCCCGCTTTTATTTCCTTGAAATTCGCATTTCTCAGTTCAGCTTTCCTAAAGTTCGCGCCGCGTAAATCTGCCCCTTGAAAATTCGCCTGATTCGCTTTCGTAATCTGAATACTTTGATCTTTCCTCAGCGGTGAAAACTTCGCCCCGCGTAGCTGAGCCTTACTAAAGTCAGCATGATCTAACGTCGCGCCGCGAAAGTCAGCGCCATTGAGGGTTTGGCCCCGGAAATTGGCTCCGGTCAGGTCTTGGCCGCGATAGTCCTTGGGCATCGGTGGTGGGGGGGATGCGGTGTTGGGATAATTACCCCCAGCATAGGGGAAGTCCCCCAGATTGGCGAGTCCCAGCCGTCACGATCGTAGGGGCGGGTCACCTCCAAATGTTGCGGGGAAACCCTGATCTACCTAGACCCGCCCGAATCTACCGCCCAACGCCCAGGGGGCAGGTTTATCCAGATAGTGCGTTGGCCCGCCCGATCGATTGACAGGCAACCGGTCCCTACCAGAGGGTGGCCGGGGGATGGGTGTTGGCGCGATCGGCGATCGGCAACCTTACGTTGAACGCGCGATCGCCTGTCCGAGCCGCTTGAGAATTTGCAAAACGGTTTCGAGTTCTTGGGGTAGGGTGTAGAGCGAAAAAACACGGGAGAGGCTGTATTGGTCGTCGGGTTGGGGGGTGAGTTTAATGAAGAGAACATCATCACCGTTAGTGAGCATCCCAAAGCGGGGTTGGTTGGTTGAACGATTGGCTAGCATATAGGCGAGGGCTTGGGGCAGGGCCGATCGCGTGGAGATTGTGGTTTTCTTGGCTTCAAGAACCAGGACCCAAAGGTTTTGCTGCAAGATCAGGCCATCAATGCGTCCGCGTAAAATTTCTTCACCGTCATCGATCGTAATTTCGACACTCACTTCGGCTTTTAATTTGAAAGGGGGATCATAAAATCCCGCTAATTCTAACAGGGGGGAGGCGACGAGTAACATCACGGCTCCTTCGAGCAAATCGCCATCGGCCCGATGATATAACAGGCGTTGACGCATAACCCGTAGGCGTTCTTTTTCAGGGGGACTCAAGTCGGGCAACGCTTCTCGCCATTCAGGGAAGAAATCAGCCGTTTCGTTACGACTTAACTGGAAGCGATTTTCCACTTCTGCCAAGGATTTGAAAGCATCCGTAACTGCAATGACGTTGGCCATGAGTCCTTTGCCCTAAACAACCCTAGTAGTCTGTCACACCTAAAATGGGGACTTGTCGGTGGGTGGCGAGTTGCGAGAACCCACACCTTCAAGCGCGGGGAACAGAGGGGAACGGGTAAACGCCCCATCCGTTTGGGGGATCACCCGACTAAAATAGGAAAAGTTGTCTTCTCCGAGTGGCCCCATGATTCCCATTGTGATTGAACAGTCCGGTCGCGGCGAGCGTGCCTTTGATATTTATTCGCGCCTGTTGCGGGAACGGATCATTTTCCTGGGCCAGCAGGTCGATGCGGATCTGGCCAACCTGATCGTGGCGCAAATGTTGTTCCTGGAAGCGGAAGATCCGGAAAAAGATATCTACCTCTACATCAACTCTCCCGGCGGCTCCGTCACCGCAGGCATGGGCATCTATGACACCATGCAACACGTCCAGCCCGATGTCTCAACCATTTGCTTGGGCCTCGCTGCGAGTATGGGGGCATTCCTCCTCGCGGCAGGGGCTAAAGGCAAGCGCATGAGTTTGCCCCACTCGCGGATTATGATCCACCAACCGCTGGGAGGTGCCCAGGGACAGGCAACGGACATCGAAATCCAAGCCCGCGAGATTCTTTACCACAAGCGCCGTCTGAATGAAATCCTGGCAGAACGCACCGGGCAACCGCTGGAGCGCATTGAGGAAGACACCGATCGCGACTTCTTCATGTCCGCCGAGGAATCGGTCCACTATGGCCTGATTGACCAGGTGATCGATCGACGACCCTCCGCCAGTCGCCCGGTCGCCGTAAGCTAGGGTGGCACATCGATCGCCCTGAACACCGCGATCGTGCCCGTTGGCCCGTCTCAGACCACCTGATAGACCACATTAAACGTCACCCAGGTGCGAACATCCAGACGATAGGGATCACTGGGACTGCTCAACCGATCGCCGCTGACATTCGCCGTCGCTTGCTGCAAATCTTGTAACACTGCCTGGGCCACCTCCAGGGGGTTAGCCAGGGGTGCCAACCGTTGTCCATTGGCGATCGCAGGCATCCCCTTGCCCAACGCCGTCATGGCTTGTGGGAACGGGGCACAACTGCCAATCAGAAACAATTCCATTTGGCCCTTAGCACCCGTCACCACCCAGGGCGAGGGCGCATCGATCGCGGGAAGGGTGACCACCGCGCCGGGAGGAATCACCTGGTCTTGGCGACGCGGATGTTGGCCCTGGGCATTCGTGGGGGACTGCATGTTACCAGAGAGGGCGATCGCATTACCGCTGGGGTCGAGGCCGATCAGCAAATAATAAATCGGGTCAGGACTGTAATTATAGAGTTGGTAACGCACCTGCTCACCGATCGCGATCGTCCCCGTGGCCCCATCGACGGACAACGCATTGACCGTATCCATGACTCCCTGAATCGGGGGTGCATCCGTGGGCAGGGGGACCCGTTCCGAATATTGCTGGTAAACCAGGCAATCGGGGCTGATCTGGGCAATCGTCAACCGTAGCCCCAACTGGGAAGACGTCTCATTGCGCGTTGAACGGAGATACTTCGCCGCCAGGAGGGTTTTGAGGACAGGGGTCAGACGATGCACCGCCACCTTCACCGCCTCCTCACCCCCCACCATCGTATGGGGAATCACCTGCCGACCGATCGACATCAGGCCATAGCTGGCCCGGTCAAACAGGGAATTCCAGGCCGGCACGGTATCCGCTTGCGAGGGAGAAACCGTTGCTGCCGCATCAGCGGCTTGGCTTTTGGGTAACAACGAGGCCACCAGGGTCGGGGACAGTTGGCTCACCCGCCCGAACAGATAGTCCGCCGGTTGATCAGCCAAAACAGTGGACACAATCGGCAGGTTGGAGAGGGCACTGGTGGCATCCACCCGCTCAATGCGTTCGAGAGTACTGTCCAAGCCAATCACCAGGTTCATCTGGCGCGGCAACACCCGGACCGACTCCTGAAGTAACTGGCCCACCGCCAGGGTCAGCGGATCACTGGGCGCGATCGCCGGTTCACTGGCAGCCCCCCCTGGGTCACCCGCCACCCCCTCCGGAGCCAACAACCGCACACGGGCCAACAAACCATTGCGGGATTGCACTTGCACCTGCACCGGCTTGGCCAAGTTGGGATCGCTTAGGGTGAACTGGGCGTGGGGCAAAGACTGGGTGACCACGAGGGGCGGGAGGCCCGCCAGTTGGGCCTGTCCCGTTTTGCCATCCGCATCCACCGCGACGATCACCGCATCCGCGATCGCCTGGGCGTTGGGTGAGACATAGTACGGGGGATTGCGCGTCCCCCCACGCAATTGCGGCGTTTGGGTGCCCCCCGCCACCTGTTGCACCGTCCGCTCGAGGGCCGCAAAACTGGTAACGATCGTCGTAGCCGGTCGCAGGTGCCAAAGCTGCTGGACCAAGCTGGTCGTCAACAGGCCGCTGCTAAACCCATGCCAATCCACCTCCAAAGCATTGCCCCCGATCGCCGGGAGGTTGGGGTCAGCGGTGGGTAGCTGGGTCGCCGCCAGCAGGGTACCAGGGAACTGTTGCCAGAGGGCCGATTGGCCCTTCAGTTTGGGATTGCCGATCCGTTGGCGCAGGCTGGCCTGGAACTCCAACGCTTGGGGACTGAGGCGACCCATGATCGGGTTCAGGCGCGATCGCACCCGCAAGTTACTGGTGAGAGCGGTACCGGCTCCCAGAATGGGCAACTCCCCGGCGGTAATAGCAGTCGCACTAAAATCGGGCAGGCTGTAGTAGCTGGTATCGAGCACCGTGGTCACCTGATCGGTCCGCAGCGATCGCAGCAGGAGATACAGGGTTTCCGCCACCAGATCATTGATCACCGGGGGATCGGTGAGGGACAGCAGGCCATCGATCGGCACTAGACTAAGTTGCGGCGACTGGAGCGCCCCGGACAGATTGACCAAACTCCCGTAGCCACTGAAATGCACCAGGACCACATCCCCCGCTTGCGCCTGCTGAATCAGATGCTCATTAAACGCCGTTTCGATCCCGGCACGGGTGGCCTGCTGGTCCGTGAGCGTTAACACATCCGCCGGATGAAAGCCAAAGCGGTGGATCAGCAATTCCCGCTGGAGAGCCACATCCGTAAGACACCCCTTGAGGGCAAGATCCACCGTTGCCGTGGGATCAATCGCCCTAGCGGGATAGGCATTAATCCCAATCAGGAGGGCCAGCTTGCGGTTACCCGGTTGCGCCAGCGCCCGTTGATAGCGTTCACCCAGCACCGTCAGGACCGTCTCGCTGAGGGCAGTTGCGGCCAGGACGCCACCTGTTTGCTGCAAAAAGGTTCGTCGCTTCATGATCTGTCCTGTATGCGTTGCCGTTGGCACCCAGCCCTAGACAAAAGTCAACATTCTCGGTGGGCGGGCTGATAAAAATTGTGGGGTATGGGCAACAACCTGGGCACAACCCGCCCCTACAAACATCCTCTGAGAGCGGGTTCTGTGATTCATCCCTCGGCGGAGATGGCAAGTTTGACAAACCCGCCCCCTAACACTCAAAGCTCATCAACACCTCAGCTTACCGCTCTAGCAATTGCATGGCCCTGGCGAGTTCGGCAGCGACTTCCGGACGCGAGAATTCGGGGGGGGGCAGTTCGCCTCGGCGTAACAGTTCCCGGACCTTGGTGCCCGACAGGTGAACCCGTTCTTCCGGGAGGCTGGGGCTGGTTTTGGTGGTCGCCATTGCCTGGGTGCGCGTGCAATAGAACGCATGTTCAAATTTTAACGGCACAATTCCCAAGGCGGCAGGATCAACTTCATCAAAAATATGTTGGGCATCGTAGGTGCCGTAGTAGTCGCCCACGCCCGCATGATCCCGACCGACGATGAAGTGGGTGCAACCATAGTTTTTGCGCACGATCGCATGGAAGATGGCTTCGCGGGGACCGGCATAGCGCATGGCCGAGGGGTTGATCGCCAGAATCACCCGATCCCTGGGGAAATAGTGTTCCAGCATGATCTCGTAGCAGCGCATCCGCACATCCGCCGGAATATCATCGGACTTGGTTGCGCCCACGAGGGGATGCAGGAAGAGGCCATCGACGATTTCCAGGGCACATTTTTGAATGTATTCATGGGCACGGTGGATGGGGTTGCGGGTTTGGAAGCCCACGACGGTTTGCCAGCCCTTTTCGCGAAAGAGTGCCCTTGAGGCAGCGGGATCGATCTGGTAGGTGGGAAAGCGCGGATCGGGATCACGTTGCAACAGCCAGATGGGACCGGCCAAGTTTACGGGACCCTGGTCATAGACGACGCGCACGCCGGGATGTTTGTCTTCATTGGTGCGGTAGACGTGCAGGGCCTCGTGCATTTTGTCGTAGGTATATTTCTCCGTGAGTTCCAAGACCCCGACAAAGCGACCCGTGGCATCGTCCAGACGCACAAGCGTTCCAATCGCTAGCCGCTCAGCCTCGGCCTCACTCACTGAGAGCGTCACCGGAATTGACCAGGGCAACCCATTCACGAGGTGCATTTCATTGACAACGCGATCGTAGTCGGCCTGTCCCATGAAGCCGGTGAGGGGACTGAAGCCACCAATGGCAATCATCACCAAATCGGAGACGGCCCGTTCATCCAGTTGAATGCGGGGCAGGTGTTCGGCTTTGTCTAACCACGCTTGACGTTGTTCCGGGGTAGCAAGGCGATCGATCAGGGTACCGCCGTGGGGCGCAATTCCGTACTTCTGCTGGCTCATGGGTCTATTGCGGAGAGTCCTTATCCGGTGAGGGCTACGTTTTCCCATCCTACCAAGTGGTGGGTAGGGCGGCGCGATCGCACCGGGAGTGCCGGGTCAAAGGGCTGGGAAAGGACTGGGGACTTCCCGATGGGGCAGGGGGAATCGACTTTGATTTTTAGAATCAACAAAAATAAAATTGTCAAGGGGTTGACACCAAACTTAACAATGCGTTACATTGTGTAACAACAGGACAGAACACACCCAATTACTCACAGAGGCAACGACTATGTACACCACCCAACTCGACAACGGCATTCTCAACAACTACGCAATTGAGCCGGAAATGTACTACGCCACCTATCCCTCGGCGTTCCAGCAACAACGGTATGCGCTACAAGGCGGGCTGGCGACGCTGTTTGTGACGGCGCTGGTGCTGTTCTCCTTCGGGATTCACTAACGGTTGTGACTGAGCGAACGGCTCCTGAGTGAACTTCTCCCTTTTCGGTTTTTGGAATTGAGGCTTGTGGCTCTGGCGGTAACCGTCAGGGCTTTTTTTATGCGGGTTTAGGCCAACGTCAGGAGGATGCGTTTGAGCACTTGCAAAACGCGCACCAGGTTATTGGCTCTTCTGGTTTCGTGGTGGAAATAACGGGACGCATAAAATTTTTGCTGTGTCAAGTGTTTGAAAGGCTTGCCCTGACCAGGTTACAGGCTATAAGCTAGACTTATCACCATATGACCAGAAGAGCCAAATCGGAGGATCGTAGGTTGGCATCAAGTTTACAAGACCCAACACATTCACTCGCTTTGTTGGATCGCACGGCCTTGGCCCCAACCGCCTAAATTAAACCTGACAGTCCACTAGCCAACTGCACCAAATGCTTTTAATAATTGCACCACCTCCTCATAGGCATTAAACTCCGCCAATTTCAGCGCGGTATAGCCCGCCCGGTTGCAGATAGACACATTAGCCTGGGCCGCCAGTAATTTTTTGACCACATCCACATGGCCCCGATGCGCCCCCCACATCAATGCCGTCGCCCCCGCCACGTCCTGGCGATCGGGATCGGCGCCATAGGCCAACAGCAACGCCACCATCTCCTCATCGCCCACATCCACCACCTGCATCAACACGGTTTTGCCATGCTTCAGCGGCAAATTGGGATCAGCCCCATGCTCCAGCAGTAACCGCGCTCAATCCTGCTGCCCCTGCATGGCCACGATCGCCAATACCGACTCCTCCAGATTGTGGTCATTGGCATTCACCCCCCGACTCAATAACACCGTCACCACCGCCTGATGCGCCTGGACCACCACCAACAATAGGACGGAGCCTCCCCATCAACCAAGTTGAGCTAGCCCATCCAGCTTAACCCAGCCCCCTCACCCCCGATCCCGTCGGTTAACTCTTGTGACAATTTCAAGTAACGAACTGTAAAGGGGCGATCGGCCTGTGGAAAACCCTCAATTTTCTGGGGAAAACCCTGGGGAAAACCCTGGGGAAAACGGATGAAATCTGTGGGAAAGTTTGCTAGGTATAAATACGCTGTGGAAAAGGGGCCAAGTTTTCCACAGTTTTTCCACAGGCGGGTAGTGGCTCTGATCCTTGCTAGCACGTCGTTCTTAATTTTTTTCCACAGTTTCCACAGGCCCTACTACTACTGAATTAATTTTTTAAAAAAAGAGAAGCGATCGTTTAAACGCACATGAGGTCAATGAAACGAAGGAACGGTTGGATTGTGTGAAACCAGGATGCTAGGATCTCAGTCCAGTTCCCTAAACAACCCAGAATGCTTTACGCTCTACCCAGATAAACAACTAAAAACCTTAAAAACGACGACTAAACATTCCGCCCGCCCGCGCCGCGCATTTTCCCCAATTTCCCCACGCTGTTCCCCAGATGTTTTTTTCCCACGTGTTGACCTAGGTAGCGTCCCCATGAAACTGGTTTGTTCCCAAAATGACCTCAGCACCCATCTCTCCCTGGTGAGTCGGGCGGTGCCCTCGCGGCCTACCCATCCGGTGTTGGCGAATGTCTTGTTGGCGGCAGATGCGGCGACCCAACGGGTGAGTTTGACGGCTTTTGACTTGAGCTTGGGCATTCAGACCAGTTTTGCGGCCCAGGTGGCGGCTCCGGGGGAGATTACCCTCCCGGCGCGATTGCTGAGTGATATCGTGTCGCGCTTGCCTGCGGACAGTGAAATTTCCCTGGCGGTAGACAGTGCGCAGCCCACGACGGCGTTGTTGGCCTCCCGGTTTGGGCACTATGAGGTGCGGGGGCTAGGGGCGGAGGATTTCCCGGAGCTGCCGCTGGGGCAAATGCAGACGGGAGAGGCGGTGCAGTTACCGGCGGAATCATTGGTGCAAGGGCTGCAAGGGTCGCTGTTTGCGGCGAGTACGGATGAGACAAAACAGGTGTTGACCGGGGTCCACCTGAAGGTGTTGCAGGATGGGTTGGAGTTTGCGGCGACGGATGGGCACCGGCTGGCGGTGGTGGAAACGGAAAATCCCGTGGATGAGGCTGGGGGTCCGAAGTCACCTGTCGATGAGTTTGCGGTGACGGTCCCGGCCAAGGCGTTGCGGGATTTGGAGCGGATGATTGGCACGAGTAATGCGGGAGAGGCGATCGCGCTGTATTTTGATCAGGGCCAGACGGTGTTCCAGTGGGGGGATCAGTACCTGACGACGCGGACGTTGGAGGGCCAGTATCCCAACTATCGCCAGTTGATTCCCCAGCAGTTTAATCGCCAGATTACGGTGGAGCGGAAGTTGTTGGTGGGAGCGTTGGAGCGGATCGCGGTGTTGGCAGATCAGAAGAACAATGTGGTGAAGATGACGATCGACAGTACAAATCAGGAGATCACGCTGTCGGTGGAAGCGCCAGACGTGGGCAGCGGTGAGGAGAAGATCCCGGCCCAGGTGTCGGGGGAGGATCTGGAGATTGCCTTCAATGTGAAGTATTTGCAGGATGCGCTGAAGGCGTTGCCCTCGACGGAAATCCAACTCCAATGCAATCAGGCCACCAGTCCCGCGATCGTGACCCCGCTGGGCGCGTTGAAAATGACCTACCTCGTGATGCCGGTGCAGATTCGATCGTAGGGAATCAGTTGTACGAGGGAGGGCTATTGGTGTCCTGGGGATTGTCTATTCCCAAGGAGGTTCCGACCTGAGGTCCAGATTTGGTTACGTTCCTGAAAACCTGTTATAGTACGCTTGGGCTATTATTATAATCCCAGGTAGGTTACGTCTATCACAGGTGTAGTTTGTGGAGCAAAACCATGTCTAGTACCCAGACTGGGATTGAGTGGACCGATAAAACTTGGAACCCAACGACTGGTTGTGACAAAGTTAGCCCAGGTTGTTTGCATTGCTATGCCGAAGCCTTGACGCAGAGATTCCCACAGCATTTTTCTAATGGGTTTAGTTTAACATTACATCCACATCGATTGAAAGATCCATTAAGTTGGCGCACTCCTAGTCGCATTTTTGTGAACTCAATGAGTGATCTTTTTCATGCAGATGTGCCACTAGATTTTATTCAAGATGTTTTTGAAATTATTCGTTTAACGCCCTGGCATATATATCAGATTTTGACCAAACGACATGAACGGTTATATGAATTAGCTTCCAAGCTGGATTTTCCTGATAATATTTGGTTAGGTGTCTCAATTGAAAATCAAGCTTACGCAAACCGCCTGGATTATCTTCGTAGAGTTCCTGTCTCTGTGCGTTTTATCTCTTGTGAACCACTTTTAGGACCGCTTAATCTTGATTTAACTGGTGTTCATTGGGTGATCGTTGGTGGAGAATCTGGACAAAAACACCGGTCAATGGATCTTGCTTGGGCAAGGGAGATTCGTGATCAATGTAGGGCATCAAGTGTGGCTTTTTTCTTTAAGCAAGTTGGAGGAAGAACACCTAAGGCTGGTGGGAGATTGCTGGACAATGTGATTTGGGATGAGATGCCTAGTGCTTGGGAGCGTCACGTACACAAGTGGGGGAGGAAACCACTTAAGAAAGGCAGAGACTCCGAAATTTTAGAGCTTATTGCTTAGCAGGAAATTTGATCTTAACCGAATCTGCAAACGTTGTTTCTCCTTTTCGTTTTGGTCGCTGACTAGCAGGAGGATCAGTTACTATTTTCCCCTTTTGTTCAAGGTTTCTAAGCGCTACTTTATAGTTCTTCTCAACATATCTTTTGCCGACGTTATGTTGATCGTAAAGCTTTCTCATGGTTATGGTTTTACCAGCAAATTCACTTAGTAACATGATCTCTAATTCATCTATAGGGCGATTTAAATCGAAGAGTGATGGTTGCCGCAGGGCGGAAGGATTATATTCAAAAGAAGGGACACCTTGTGGATATTCAGAACTCTCATTAGCCATAATGTCTTTCATGATATTATGGCCTCTTATATGTTTGGTCACAAAGAAAAGGTAGTGACTTGTTCTATTCTTGTGTGGATATTTAAAACAAAATGTAAGAACATATTTCCTATCTATTCCCTTTAATGCTTCACTCATTTCTGTTATGATAGTTTTCTCCCTCGTATGTGGATCAAGTGAACTAAGTTTGTGTCTCAGTTTCTCTGCCCTCTCTAAACCGAAAAGTAAATGCATATGTTTTTGAACAAAAGTATTATTCAGATCACGATTTATCCGATTATAGTTGAAGAAAAAAATGCAATCACAACCCCAGTCTTTTATGACGGAGTTTATAAGTTGAAGAGACAAGCCTTTATATCCCCAGGGATCAATGAATAATAAACTCGGTATTAGCCGGTATTGCTGAAAGATATTAACAATATCATTTCCTACTTCATGATTGAGAATTGTAGGAGGATATTTTAGAGTTTCGATCCCTGGAATAGAGTTGATAACCTGACGAAGTGAAGTTACATATTTGATATTTGTATCATTGAATATTGAAATAAAAATATTATTGAGATCAGGGATATTATTTTCAATTACTATCTCTAAGATTCTTATTGGAGTTGATTGTGAACCATCATGATATCGTCCTGGACCAGCAAACAGGTCAATATAGGCAACCTTGGGGTCTTCAGAAGATTTCTTAACAATCGGTATAATGACTTTTGCCCAAGCCTGGAAATATTTTTTTACAATTCGAGTTTTTACCAAAGACTGATCTGTCTGTTTGTCAAAGAATGAGTTCCTAACCATAGGATTTACACACTGTTGCAAAAGATATGTCTTTGAGAATGATGTATTATATTTATGTTATCAGATATATTTTTCTTTTTTGTTGAGAAATGTGTCGATTTTTGAGTTGTTCTTGACCAACTAGAATGTACCTTATGAGGAGATAATGCTCGAACATGAAAATTTAGATGCCGATGCCTATTAATAAGAAACTGGATAAGAAGATGAAAGTATAGCACTTCTACTTAGAGGGAAACTGATGTCACGTCCCCTTTACCTAGATGCCCACGCTATCCCCCGTTGACGATCTTCTCCTGGCTACGAGGCTCCTACTTCCGGGAACAATTTGGTAACCTGTTGCCTAGCGCGGGGCATGTCTATGGTTGGGAAACCGAATACCAGGCCGCCCTGGGACCCATGCGTTACTTGGCAGATATCGGACTGACGTGAAATGACGTTGATCGTGTTTTAATAGCCAGGGGGAAATTGTGCCGTGAGGAAACCAGCGGTGAACTCCGGTCACCTGTCGCTGGAGGCAGGGCCAAAAACTTATGGGGAGAGACGCGCCGCGCTTGGGGTAGGGCTGCTTTAGGCGACGATCCTTTAGGTGACGATCGCGGACGGGCCTTATTTTTTTTTAGACGCTTATAGGCCGAACCCAGCCAATCACTCAGACTATGGCTCATGGCGCCGATCTCTAGCCCAACCAGCAGTGCGATCGCCTCCAACGGATGGTGTTGCAGCGTGACCAGGTAGGTATGGGTAATTTGCGCGATCTGCTGCTGAAGCAAGACTTGCCAGTACTGGGTACCGACAAAATATTGATAGGCGATCGCCCAACCAGTGAGGCTTACTAGGCCAATAATCGCAACACACCCCATCAGATAGGCTAACCGGAGCAGGGTCCCGATCAGGAAACCGTGGGTCCAGATGGCCCGATGGCGGAGACTTTTTTGGTAGGGCAACCAGAGCCAACGCAACCAGCCCCAGCGCTTATATTGGCGCGATCTAGTGTCCAAATCCGGGCCAAACATCAGACCGCTGAAGAGAAACCCCCCCGCCACCAGCAGCGTCAGGTTACCACTCCCGGTTGCACCCAGGGTGAAGCCGACAATGAATGGCAAACTCCAGAGGGTAATGCGATCGTGGGTTTGACCTAGGGGCATGGCAGCACTCAGCAATTTGCTGCCGCTATGATAACGCCTCCTTTGAGAATGGCGATAATTACAGCCCCAAGGTTTGCTACAATAGCTTAGCGCTAGCGCACCAACGCCAGCGGGCGATTAGCTCAGCGGTAGAGCGCCTGCCTTACAAGCAGGATGCCACTGGTTCAAATCCAGTATCGCCCATATCCAGAAGTCTTATGCAGCAAGGGTTTTACATTATTTGTCCTATTGGTAGGGTAGATAAGAATTGGCATTGGCTACCCTGATTGGGTACACAATCCGTTGATTTGCTTGATAGCCGATCCTGGTCATCTGGGAGCTGGGATGCAGCCTGTTCGATGTATTTTCAAAAATAGGCTGCACTTATGGCCGCTCCGAGCGGGTGGGCACCATCACTCCGGTAGGCGTGGGCGTAGATACCGGAGCTGGGGGCGGCACAGGCGTGAATTCCGGCAGTGGGGGCGGGTTCAACAAGCTTTGCCAGCGTTCAATCCGAGCTTGGGCCTCGCCATAGGCCGGGGTACCCGCAGGAATTTGACGGGCGATCGCGATCGCACCCGGCAAGTCATAGCCCGATCGGTTTTCCGCGATCGCCAGCATTTGATAGCTCCACTGCTGAATCGCCTGATCCGCATCCGCCCGCAGACCACTGCGTTCCGTCACCCGATCGGCGGTGCGAATGGCAGACGCGAGGGATGCTGGCGTAGGCACACTCGCCTGCTGATACGCATTTTGGAGATTTTGTCGCCCATCAACCGTTGCTTGCCAGTCGCGGATATCCGACTGGGCCTCATCGTAGAGACTGCGCTGAGCCTGAATTTGCTGGGCAATGGCGATCGCGCTGGGCAGATCCCCTTGATTGGCCAAGGCACGGGCTTGGGCGAGGATCGGTTCATCTTCGATCCGCTGGATCGTGGATCTCCACTCCCAGATCCGGTCCTGGGCTTGTGTATAGAGGCTGCGACCCGGTGCAATTTGGCTCGCCTCATTGATCGCTGCCTGAAGATCAGCCACGTTCCCCGATCGCGCCAGTTGCTCGGCCCGGGTTAGGTAGGGTTGATCCTGAATCATTTGGACTTCCCGTGTCCACTTTTGGATATTGTCCTGGGCCTGCTCCCAACGGGGATGATCACGGGGAATTTCCCGTAGCTCCGCGATCGCCGCATTCAAATCCGGCACCAATCCCGATTGGGCATAGCGTTCCGCCCGTTCCAGACGAATCACATCCTGAATCTCCCGTTGCCAACGGCTGATCAGCGCTTGCGCCTTCCCGTAGTAAGGCCGATCGGCTCGGAGCTTTTGTACCTGGGCGATCGCCCGCTCCAGGGATGCGGTATTCCCCAACCACGCATCGGCATGGGCTTGGGCAAGGAGGATAAAGTCCTGCTTTTCCTTTTCCAGTTGAGCCGCCGCTGGCACCTGCCGCGCAATACTGAGCGCCTGATCGAGATCCTGACGATCGAGTTGGGCTAGGGCTAGGTCAAGCATCTGATTGCCCAAATTCTTCAGTTCCGTCTGGGCTTCCTGGTAATAGAAGCTACTGGCCGGTAACTCTTGCACAATCTTGATCGCCTTCAGCAGGTTATCCAGCCCCCCAGCATCAGCTAGGGATCGTGCCTCCGCCAGCTTTTCCCCATCCTCACGGGCGGCCTGGATGGTTTGGTTTAGCTCATCGTATTTCACCGTTTCCCAGTAGGTATTGCCCACCGACAGCAACCGCGTCGCCACCCGAAACGCCGCCCGCCAATTTTCCTTGCGCAGTTCTGCCTCGGCCTCGGCATAAATGGTTTCCGCATCGGACCAAATCTGTCGCCATCGTTCAATCTGGTGCTGGGCAACATCCCCCAGGGTTTGGGTGTCGTCCTGCGGATCAGGAATATCGGTCGGCACCTGCTCCGCGATCGCGATCGCCGCCTGCAAATCCCCCATCTGGAACGTATCTTCTGCCACCTGCAACAAATCCAGGGACCACTGGCGAATATTCTGATTAATTTCCTGGCGGAGGGGATGGTCCTTAGGGAGGCTGTTGACTAGTTCGATCGCCTCCAGCAAATCCTTCGCCGTTTGCTTGCTAGCCGCCAGTTGGGCACAGTAGAACCGCAGGGAGGCCGAGGCCGTGGGCCAGAAGATGCGAGGACAGTTAGGAACAGCCGGTAGCTTCAACAGCATCGCCAGGGCCAGGATCGTCAGCCCCCCAGTGGTCAGCAACGAAACACTGATCCAAAACCGCCACCCCAACTGCCAGTGACCACGGTTGACCAGTGCCTTAACCCATTGCCTCCCCCACCGCCGGTGCGCAGGCGTTACCAGCTCAGGAGAATCAGGGGTTTCCAGGGGAGGCGTTTCCCAGGGATCGGGCACGATCGGCGATCGGGGCCGTTGGCCATCGTGGGACGGGGCCACGCCTGACGGCAGCGGGTCATGGGGAGAGGGCAGCGGCATGAGGGGATGCCAGGGACTCTGCACACGATCGGGCAGACGCACATCTGGTGGCATTTTGCCTCCTGGCCGGGGAACCTGGGGATCAGGCTGCTGGGAGGGGTCAGAGGGCCGATTCCGGGAGGGATCGCGTTGTGAGTCGCGCGTCATAGATCATTTCGCCAAGCAGTACCCCCATGATAAGTCCCAATTCTGAGTCCAGAGCAAAAACTGGAAAGTTAAGCAGGAAAAGGGTTTCATGGCATCATTCGCAACCAAGGCAACCCAGCCATCACCAGCGCCACGGGCATCATACCGATGATGAGGTCGATGCTTGGCCCAATGCTTGGGATCGATCTTGCCTAAATGTGCCTATCTACAGTACGATAAAAGACTGTGCTCAATTGGATTTGGATCAGATCTGATGCCTAAGCTAAAAACCCGCAGGGCGGCAGCGAAACGCTTCCAGGCAACAGGAAGCGGGAAAATTGTTCGCCGTAAAGCCAATCGCAACCACCTGTTGCAGAAGAAGAGTCCCACCCGCAAGCGTCGCCTGGGGAATATGGCGCTGGTGGATGAGACCAATGAAGAGAATGTGCGCTTGATGCTGCCCTACCTATAGCCCTTGGGCAGGACTGAAACCACTTGTTAAATCCTCAAATCATCCATTTCATTAGGCAATACCAACCATGACACGGGTTAAACGCGGCAATGTCGCCCGCAAACGTCGTAAGAAAATTCTGAAGCTGGCGAAGGGATTTCGGGGTTCCCACTCCAAACTATTCCGCACTGCTAACCAGCAGGTGATGAAGGCATTACGCAATGCCTACCGCGATCGTCGCCGTCGCAAGCGTGATTTTCGCCGCCTCTGGATTGCGCGGATCAACGCAGCGTCCCGTCAGCATGGCATGAGCTATAGCCAATTGATTGGCAATCTGAAGAAAGCCAATGTGCAGTTAAACCGCAAGATGTTGGCAGAACTGGCCATCCTCGATCCGGCCAGCTTTGAAAAGGTTGTCGCCGTTGCCAGTCAAGCCTAGTCAAGCCTAGTCAAGCCTAGTAGGTAGATCGACAAGAAAATTCTGCAACGCTTGTAGTGCTGGCTCTAGCCTGCAACGACTGAAGTCGTGACTACGAACGTTGCAAAACTTTATCATTACTGTACTAGGGTGACCCAAGCTGTTTTCACCCCTGTTGAGCCTTGTTACCCAATATCATCCTGCGTCCCTTGCGACTGCCTGATGTTGAGGGCATGACATTGAGGGCATTTAGGGTGACAGAAGAGATCTTCTCTACTCGTCTTCTCTACTCTGTAGTTGTCCGATCGCTACTAACCGTGGCTAACTCTTGGGCATAAGTAGGCATTTGGCCTGTGTTCAGGCGCTGCCAATAATCCTTAAGGTCAGCCGCCACCTCATTGGACAGAATATAGCACCCCAGAAGATTGGGGAAAGCCATCCCCAGCAGCATCAGGTCACTAAAGTCAATGATGACCGACAGGCTCGCCAAGCTGCCTAAAAAGACACAGACAATGTAGATCACTTTGTAAACGATGGTGGTATTACGCCCAAATAGGTAGGCCCAGGTTTGGATACCGTAATAGCTCCAGGAAATAATCGTTGAGAAGGCAAATAGGCAGACAGCAATACTTAAAATGACCGGAAACCAGCCAATCACCGTGGTGGAAAAGGCTTGGGCGGTTAACTCAACCCCTTGCAGCCCCGTTTCTTGGTAGGTCCCCGTCAGCACAATGACGATCGCCGTCATGTTGCAAATGACGATCGTGTCAATAAAGGGTTCCAGCAGCGCAATCATCCCTTCGCGGATCGGTTCATCGGTGCGGGCAGCGGCATGGGCGATCGCGGCGGAACCAATCCCGGCCTCGTTGGAGAAGGAACTGCGACGAATCCCCTGCACCATCACCCCGACCAAGCCCCCGGCCACAGCGGTTGGCGCAAAGGCATCGTGGACAATCGCCGCGATCGCCGTGGGAATTTGTCCCATATGCGACAGCAGGACAATCAGGCAAGCCCCCACATAAATCGCCGCCATCGTGGGCACTAGCTTTTCCGCAACGGCCCCAATCCGGCGAATGCCGCCAATAATCACTACCCCGGCGAGGGCCGCCAGGATCAGGCCAAACAGCCAGTTGGGTAAACCAGGGATGAGTTGGGCGAGGGCTGCGTAGGCTTGGTTCGCTTGGAACATATTGGCCCCTCCTAGGCTAGCTGCCAGACCGAGCAGGCAGAAAAGGACCGCTAAGCCCTGCCCCACGGGCCGCAAGCCCCGATCGCGGAACCCCTGGGTAAGGTAATACATGGGACCCCCCAAGACCGTGCCATCGGCAAGGACATGGCGATATTTGACGGCCAGGGTACATTCAACAAACTTGCTGGTCATCCCCAGGAAACCCGCCACCGTGAGCCAGAACATTGCGCCCGGTCCCCCCAGTTGCATCGCGACGGCCACCCCCGCAATATTGCCGAGGCCGACGGTGCCGGAGAGGGCGGTGGCCAGGGCTTGGAAGTGGGAAACTTCCCCCGTGTCGTGGGGATCATCGAAGTGGCCCCGCAGCACCGCGATCGCGTGTTTGAAACCCCGAATGTTCACAAACCCCAGGCGCAGGGTAAAAAACAGGGCAGCCAGAATCAGCCAAAGGACGATGACGGGAAACCCCTGGGGACCCCCGATCGGGAAGAAGAGAATTTGGGCGAAAAGGTTGACGATGGGGATGAAAAAGGCATCAACCCCCGTCGGTGGCGCATCTGCCTGCGCAAGGGCGGGGGCAGCTAGGGCAGCGCTGACAGCGATGAATAGGAGCAAAGCCAGGAGCAGGCGGGCGGGGGATGGCTTGTCCGATCCCAGGGTGCGGAGGATAGACATCATCAGATCATGCAAAAGATCATGCAAAGGGCAATAACAGGGCAGGTGAGCAGGTCAGTGGACGACAGGCTGGACGATCGTATTTTGGGCACATGCTTTCTCTATCTCTACCGCACCCCCACCGCTTTGACCAGGGGTACGGCCTCATTCATCTGCCTGAAACCTTCCTAACCCCCCGCGTTGAACCCAACGACACCCCTAGGCAGCGGTTGACGCTCCGGTTTGACTTATAAACCCTTTCTTTAACTTGGTACCCATGTCACTGTGGCTCCCTAAAATAGTCGAAACGGCTATTCCACCTAGCGCCGCCGATCGCCGGACTGTTAGGTCCTTAGCAAAAGCGGGAATGCTAAAGTTAACCCTGCTGGGCACTGCCACCCAGTGGGCTGATAACGGCAAGTCTTCCCTTCGGTTAATCTCTGACGCACGGGGGAACCCGGTGTCAACGCGAGGCTTACCGTTTATCCGCAGGGTCGCAAACTCGCAGAATAGACCCATTGCCTGTCCCTTCCCAAGGATTGCTGGGAGCCTAGGACAACTGGCACCGCCATTCGCAGGGCGATCGCAGTTTGCCTAGGACGATGATGTCCAGTCATAGACAACGGCAATCGGTCTATTTCTTTTTTCCGTTCCGTCCATGCCCTTTATCCTTGACAAACCAGTAATGGAACCTTTATCAGTCCCCGGTGTTCTAGACTCGCTTGGTAACATTGCAAGTTATGTCATGGCCGCTGCTAAAGATGCCGATCTAGCGAAAAAAGCTGCCTATAACTTGCGGCTCGCAGTTGATGAGATTGCGACCAATATTATCGTGTATGGTTACAAGGGGGGAGATGCCGACCAGACAATCTTAGTCCAGGCAACGATCGATGATCAAGCCTTAACGGTTACCCTGGAAGATACCGCCCCCCAGTTTGATCCTACCCAACAGGCATTACCCGACACCGACGATCTCAATCAACCCTTAGAAAACCGTCCGATCGGGGGATTAGGGGTCTACTTAGCGGTGCGAGGGGTCGATCAGTTTCAATATCGGCGTTCAGAGGGCAAAAACTACAATATTTTCGTGATATATAAAACCCCACCGACCTCCTAAGCGCTCTCTGTAACTTGCCGGTTACGTGTTTTGCCCTCACCCATAGGCGGATTCCGATGACTTTTGTGATTGACTCTTTGTTGGTTGTTGATGCGCAGGAACTCAGCCAAACCCAACTATGCCAGTGCTTGGGGGCTTGGGGATACCCAGCGATCGCGGCGGCTGACCCGGAAAGGGCCTGGGCTGAGGTGCAACACCACCCCCTGCGTCCAGTCCTGCTGAACCTGACCACTAGCCGAGAGATGGCGTTAACCCTCCTAGGCAAGCTGAAAACCACACCAGGATTTGAAATTACCCCGGTCCTGATCTTGGCTACGGCGGACACCCTTACCGCCTTTGCCTGGGACGAATATCCCAACATTGTGGACTATTGCACCGAGGCGATCGCGACGCCTGCCTTCCAAACTCGCCTCCAGTTTGCCCTGGGTAAAATCCCAATCTACCAGCAACAGTCGGAGCAAGCATGGCAAACCCAACAGTTATTCCACAGTTTAATTGACAATTTGCCATTGGCAGTCTTTTGGAAGGATCGGCAGTCGGTTTATCTGGGCTGTAACCAAAACAATGCCGACATTCTGCAATTGCCTTCCCCCGCCGCGATCGTGGGTAAAACGGACTACGATTTGCAGGTCTCAGCCGATGTCGCCCATCTGTTTCGTGAATACGATCACCAGGTCATGCAATTGGATACTCCCCAGTGCGAAATTGCTGAGGTGATTGCCCAGGCGGATGGTCGCCATGACTATACCACCAGCAAGATTCCCTTCCACGATCGCTGGGGCAACGTGGCAGGTATTCTGGGAATTTGTGAAGATATCACTGCTCGCAAAAAGGCTGAAGAAGCCCTGCGGGAAACGGAAAAGTACGAGCGCGATGTCCACATTGGTCGCCAAATCCAGGCGGACTTTTTCCCCAAGATTCTGCCCAATTTACCCGACTGGGAAGTGGCCTTTCACTTTTCCCCGGCCCGTGAGGTGGCCGGCGATTTCTATGATACCTTCCCCCTTATTCACGGCTGGGCGGGGTTCGTGATCGCCGATGTGTGCGATAAGGGGGTGGGTGCAGCCCTATTTATGGCCCTGTTCCGGAGTTTGATTCGATCGTTCACCGAAACCAATACTTCCATCACCTGGGATGATGTGATTTACTATGCCGATGACAAACCCCTAACCGAGGGAGTCCAGCGGCGACGGCGACAACGGGCCTCACCCTCGATCGCGGAAACCGCCCTCACCAAAGGGATTGGCCTGACCAATAACTACATCGCCACCACCCACAGCGAAACCAATATGTTCGCGACGACCTTTTTTGCGGTATTGGACCCGGCCACGGGCATTTTGAAATACATTAACGGGGGCCATGAACCGCCCGTGATCGTCGGGAAAGAGGGGACGATTAAGTGTCGGCTGAAGCGCACTGGACCGGCGGTGGGGATGATTCCCAATGCCAAGTTTAAAGTGGAGGGAATTCAACTAGAGCCAGGAGATACCTTGATTGCCTATACCGATGGGGCCACCGATGCCCGGACTCCTGATGGTGAACTGTTCTCCGAAAAGCGCCTGTTTAGTGTGATTGAGGAAGGCTACGCTCCCGTGGGCCGCATTCTCGATCGCATCGTCACCCGTCTGCGCAACCATATTGCGGATGCAGATCAGTTTGATGACATTACAATGTTGGGAGTGCAATGGTCGCCACTGGCTAAGGAATAGCAGATAAGGAATTGGGCATGAGTTTTGGCCTCCTGGATGTGTTCTGGATTGTCTTCTGGATTTTTGTCCTTTTGATCGTGCTTCAGCCTGTGTTGCAGCGGCGGGGCATTGAATTTCTGCGCTACCAGGCGATCCATGAGTTTGAAAAGCAGCGGGGGAGCCGGGTGATTTTACTCATTCACCGCCAGGAGTCCATCAGCCTGCTGGGGGTGCCTCTCTCCCGCTTTATCAGTATTGAAGATTCCGAACAAATTCTACGGGCCATCCGTCTGACGCCGCCAGAAATTCCCATTGACCTGATCCTGCATACACCAGGGGGCCTCGTGTTAGCCACGGAACAGATCGCACGGGCACTGATTCGCCATCCCTCTAAGGTGACGGTCTTTGTGCCCCACTACGCCATGAGCGGTGGGACGATGCTGGCCCTGGCGGCGGATGAAATCATCATGGATGAAAATGCGGTCTTGGGTCCGGTTGATCCCCAGTTGGGGAATCTGCCAGCGGCCAGTATTCTCAAGGTGCTGGAGGAGAAACCGATCGGGGATATTGATGACCAAACCCTGATCATGGCCGACATTTCCCGCAAGGCGATGCAGCAGGTCCAAGATTTCGTTCGCACCCTCCTACAGGACGAAATTCCCCGTCGCAAGATCGCGCCCGACAAGATCGAGGGCGTTGTCGAAGCATTAACCACGGGCAAGATTACCCACGACTGCCCGATCCCAGCGGAAAAAGCGTTAGCGATGGGCTTACCCGTCACGACGGGCCTCCCCCGCAGTATTTACAACCTGATGGATCTTTATCCGCAACCCGCCAATCGACGGCCCAGTGTGCAATATATCCCCACCACCTACGAGCCGGATCTGGTCAAATAGCAGGGCTGGGGTCATGGCGATCGCCGCGCGTTGGCGCTGATGGGCTGCGAGTCGAACGCCTTGCTCAACCACTTAGTTACAAGGACACCGGCATGGTAACGCGATCGACCTCGAACTCGTCTGATGCTTCCAACTCAGGTTCCCTATCCAACACCACAAAGGGGCTAGGGTTCCCGTCAGTATTTAGCTTTCCTGGCACCCGTGAGCGGGAAATTATCCAGGTTTTGGCTCGAAGCGGCTGGCTTTATATGCAGCAACTGCTGACGGTTGGCAAGGCGGATCAGGAAACGATTCCCCCGCCAGAGTTACTGTGTCAAATCCTGGTGGAGTTAGGTCCCGTCTATGTGAAGCTGGGGCAACTGCTGAGTACCCGACCGGATCTATTAAGTCCGGCCTATGTGACGGCCTTAAGTCGATTGCAATCGGAGGTGCCACCGGTTAACTGGACACAAATGGAACGCCAAATTCGCCAGTATTTACCCCAGTCTCCCTCGGAAATTTTCGCCGAAATTGATCCCCAACCCTTAGCCGCAGGATCGATCGCCCAAACCCACAAAGCGGTGCTCAAAAATGGACAACCGGTTGTCCTTAAGGTGCAGCGACCGGGAATTGAGCAGGTGGTCGCGAGTGATATGGCGGTGTTGCAGCAGTTGGCCGATCGCTTGAGTGGGACGGACTTTGGGCGGCGCTATGGGGTGGCGAGTTTAGTGGAGGAATTTAACCTAGCATTGACCAATGAACTGGATTTTACCCAGGAGGCGATATATACCGATCAGTTGCGCCATAATTTAGCGAAGGCCACTTGGTTTGACCCTAAGAAAATTTGTATTCCCACAATTTTTTCGGACTATTCCAGTAGTCAAGTTCTGGTGATGGAATATTTAGATGGGGTGCCGATTCTGCACGCGGAATTAACGGGACAGGGCTATGGCGGCAGTGTTAAAGCAGAACGGGATGCGATTACCAGCTTAGTGTTTCGATCGTTTATTCAACAATATTTAGTTGATGGCTTTTTCCATGCCGATCCCCATCCCGGTAATTTGTTTTACCTGAAGGATGGGCGGGTGGCGGTGCTAGATTGCGGCATGATGGGGAGTATGGACCCGCGTTTGAAGTCGCTGTTGGTGGAGTTGATGCTGGCGATCGTGGAGGTGGATTCGGAGCGGTGTACGCAACTGACAACCCAAATTACCTCACCGCTTGATCCCTCAGTACCGATTAATCTGAAACAATTGCAGGAGGACTACGATCGCCTGCTGCGACGTTATTACAATCTGCGCTTAGAAAATGTCGATATGGGGGAAGCCTTGAATGCCGTTCTCCAGGCGGCGCGACGAAATAATTTAGCCTTTCCCAGCAATATTGGTCTGTTGTCGAAATCGGTGACGAATTTAGAGGGGACAGGGTTATTGTTCAATCCCGATTTGAATTTGCTGGCGGAAATGAAGCCCCTGTTACCAGATATGATCTGGCAGCAATTACGCGGGTCGAATATGGCATTGCTGCGCAGTGCGTTGGAGTTGAAGGGGTTATCGCTGGAATCACCGCGCCAGTTTGGTTTTCTGCTTAGTCGCCTCAGTTCCCAAACCTTGCAGGTGAATATGATGCTCCAGGGTTTGGATGGGTTACGGCGCACGATCGATGATGCGGCCAGTCGCCTGTCCTTTAGTTTGATTCTGGGATCATTGATTATGGGAGCAGCGTTTATCTCCAGTGGTCAGCAAACCCCCCAGTTGCAGTTATTAACGAATATTTTCTTTGCGGTGGCCAGTATTTTGGGTCTGTGGGTGGTAGTTAGTACGCTGCGATCGGGCGGAATGCGTTAACGGCTTCTGCATAATTCCTAAAACATCACGATGATCTATCGAATGACCAATTGTGTAGGGGCAGGTTGCGCCCAAGGATTGGGGCATAGACGATAATCGGTAAGACTGACAGACCACTAGATGTCAAATGCGTAACCCTGGAGGATGGGCAGGTCTATTGGCATTGATGCATTGACCCAGCCTTGCATTCGGTTTTCACCCATTAGCTCAGACATCCCCTACTGGATTAGATCAGGGCAATTGGGGAAAGGGGTGCCAAAATAAGGGTATTGCGCTCCCTACGGGTGCCTTTGTGTCGATCGCTCCCCCCTCATGCCCCCCGTGTTAACCCAAATCAAAACCCTCGCCGCAGACTTTGCACCCCGTCTGATTGAAATTCGTCGCCACCTCCATAGCCATCCGGAACTGAGTGGACAGGAGTATCAAACCGCTGCCTATGTGGCCGGAGTTCTGTCCTCCTGTGGCTTGCATGTGCGTGAAGCGGTGGGTAAAACCGGGGTCGTGGGCGAGTTGAAGCGGGGTGAGGCGTTGCCCCATTGGCTCGCCATCCGCACCGATATGGATGCCCTGCCGATTACGGAACAGACGGGATTGCCCTTCAGTTCTCGCCAAACGGGGGTGATGCACGCCTGCGGTCACGATGTCCATACCACCGTAGGGTTGGGTACAGCGATGGTCTTAGCTGCCCTAGGGGAACAGTTTGCGGGGGCGGTGCGCTTTTTGTTCCAACCAGCGGAGGAGATCGCCCAGGGCGCGAGTTGGATGATCGCGGATGGGGTGATGGAGTCCGTCGCCGCCATCCTATCCTTGCACGTGTTTCCCAGTATTCCCGCAGGCACGATCGGGATTCGCTACGGGGCACTGACCGCCGCTGCTGATGATCTGGCGTTGACCATCATGGGTGAATCGGGGCATGGTGCCCGTCCCCACGAGGCGATCGATGCGATTTGGATTGCCTCCCAGGTGATCACCAGCTTGCAGCAGGCCATTAGCCGCACCCAAAACCCCCTACGTCCCGTCGTCTTGACGATCGGAAAGATTAGCGGCGGGCGGGCACCGAATGTGATTGCCGACGAGGTGAAAATGGTTGGTACCGTGCGATCGCTGCATCCCGAAACCCACGCCCAGCTACCCACCTGGGTTGAACAGATTGTGGCGAGTGTTTGCCAATCCTATGGTGCCCGCTATGCCTTGGACTATCAGCGCGGGGTGCCCTCGGTGCAGAACGATCCGATGTTGACCCAATTGTTAGAGTCCGCCGCCAAAGATGCCTGGGGACCGGACCCCGTGCAGGTGCTCCTGGAACCTTCCCTAGGGGCTGAGGATTTTGCCCTATACCTGGAACACGCCCCTGGTACCATGTTTCGCCTGGGAGTCGGCTATCCCGATCGGCCCAACCATCCCCTCCATCATCCCCAATTCGAGGTAGACGAACGGGCGATCGTCACCGGTGTGGTCACCTTAGCCTACACCGCCTATCAATATTGGCGACAAACATTAGCCCACAGCGAAGCTGGATAACCTTCCCCACAACACCCTAACGACACCCAACCTTTGTGCCCTTCGTGCCCTTCGTGCCTTCGTGGTTCACGACCATAACACTTCATAAACGAATCTACAGAGATGGCACTATGTGGATCAGTTCAAACAGTGTCACATTACCCCAAAACAGACCTCACCCCCCTGCCTAAAATTGTGGCCATAGGATTCCCCACCTCAGCCTATGGTCACGCTTTACCAAATTAAACCCGCCTTTCAAAATTACCTCCGTCCCCTGGTGCGCCAACTGGCCCAGTGGCAGATTTCGCCCAACCAAGTTACCCTCGCAACCCTCCTGCTCGCCAGTGGCACCGGGTTAGCGATCGCTGCCTTTCCCCAATCACCGGCTGTTCTCCTCGCATTACCCCTCATTTTTACCGGACGTATGGCCCTAAATGCGATCGATGGTTTACTCGCCCGTGAGTACAACCAAACGACCCGCTTAGGGTGCGTGTTAAATGAATTGGGGGATGGGCTGGCTGATGCGGCTCTCTACCTCCCCTTTGCTCTGATGCCGGCAATAGCAGCCCCCTGGATCATCACGATCGTGGTCTTGGCCCTGATCACCGAAATGGCGGGAATCTTAGCCTGGGCACTTGTCCAGCAGCGAAGTTATGCCGGTCCAATGGGCAAAAGCGATCGGGCCTTGGTTTTTGGCCTACTGGCCCTAGGGCTGGGATTCGGTCTCACCCCAGGCATGTGGCTAACCGGTATTTGGCTCTTGGTCATCAGCCTACAAGTGTGGACGATTATTAACCGGGTGCACGTCATCCTCAAGGAGGCTCCCGCATGTTTGTAACCTTACCCTGGCCGGTGCTGGTTACCTTGGTGGGCATTTATGGACTGTTAATTTTGGCAACGGTGATGGTCTATAGCCTTGCTGCCTATCAGCGGGAAAAAGATTTTACGGAACTCAAGGATCGGATGAAATCCTGGTGGTTGATTATCCCCACCTTCACCCTGATCTTAGTTCTTCACCGCACGGTCTCGTTAGTGCTGCTTGGGTGGCTGAGTTTCCTGGCGCTCAAGGAATATCTCTCCCTGATTCCGACTCGGCAGGTCGATCGCCATGTGCTGATTTGGGCGTATCTGGCCATCGGCCTCCAGTATTTCTGGATTTATATTGGTTGGTATGGGATGTTCCTCATTTTTATTCCCATTTATATGTTTTTATTCCTCCCGATGCGCATGGTCCTGATCGGGGAAACTGAGGGCTTTTTGCGAGCGATCGGGACCCTGCAATGGGGGTTAATGCTAACTGTTTATACGATTAGCCATCTGGCCTATTTATTGCGATTACTGCCAACTGGGAGTAACCCGATCGGGACCACGATCGGGGGCGTTGGCTTACTGCTTTACCTAGTTATTTTAACCGAAGTCAACGATATTGCTCAATATATTTTTGGTAAGTCTTTGGGTCGCCATGCGGTGATTCCCAAGGTGAGTCCAGGCAAAACTGTAGAAGGCTTCTTGGGCGGGCTAGTGACAACAACAGGCTTGGCGATCGCGCTGGCCCCTTGGTTAACCCCCTTTAGCCTGCTCCATGCGGTCTGTTTGGGCCTACTGCTAGGGCTAACCGGATTTATCGGCGATGTGACTGTTTCCGCCCTCAAGCGTGATTTAGGCATTAAGGACAGTGGTACTCTTTTACCGGGTCATGGGGGCATTTTAGATCGCATCGATAGTCTCACCTATACAGCCCCAATTTTCTTCCATTTCACCGCTTATTTTTACTATCCGGGTCAGTGGTTATGAGTAGGAAATTTGATCATTTTCTCAAAATTCTCTTTTTCCTATTTTTCGCCCGACCGCTTGTTTTTTTGATTTTAGGGTTACAAGTCCAAAATCGCGATCGTCTTCCCCGTGATGGTCCGACTATTCTCGTTGCTAATCACAACAGCCATCTGGATACCCTGGTGCTGATGTCCCTCTTCCCTTTGTCACAATTGCCCCACATTCGTCCCGTAGCCGATGAGCAGTATTTTCTCAATAAAAACCGTTGTCTAGCCTGGATGGCGCGTCATATTTTCGAGATTATTCCAGTCACCCGCACGGTTATGGATACCGGTACTGTTGCTGATACCGAGCCACGACAAGCTCTCTCGCTCCAGCGGGCCTTTCTCAAAACCTGTGGTTCAGCCCTATCTCAAAATACTATTTTGATTCTTTATCCCGAAGGAAGTCGCGGCGAACCCGAACAAAGTAGTGAATTTAAAAGTGGAATTGCCCACCTAGCCAAACTTCATCCCAACGTCCCCATTGTGCCAGTTTACTTACAGGGCCTTGGCAAAGTCCTTCCGAAAGGTGACCCGCTCTTGGTGCCCTTTCTCTGTCGTGCCGCGATCGGCGAACCGCTTTACTGGAGTGGCTCTAAACAAGTCTTTCTGGCTCAGTTGAGCGATCGTATTTATTCCCTTGCCCAACCCTAAAGTACGCAAAACTAAACATTCAAAATCCAAAACTTTCTAGAGGTTCCTATGTTAAACCTATCCACAGATCCATCTCCCTCCCCGACCTACGAATCTCTCCGCCAGCCGTTGCCCGTGTGGCATCCTAAGGGTTGGTATTATCGATCGCTGCGGTTAGGATTAAAAACCGTGGGGCAATTGTCGCAAGGAATTCGCCTGGGATACCGCTATGGCTTTGATTCTGGGGTGATGTTGGAGTATGTCTATCGCAATCAACCGCAGGGAATAACCCCGATCGGGCGGGGGATCGATCGGATCTATCTGAATTCCCAAGGTTGGCAGGGGATTCGACTGCGGGGAGAGTTACTGAAACGCATCCTGTATCATGCACTTTCGGGTTATCAACGGCAAGATCTGCCCTGTGTATTGCTCGATGTCGCCTGTGGTGGCGGTCGCTATGATTTGGAAGTGTTGCAGCATTTCCCCGCTGGAAGGGTTACGGCAACGTTGCGAGACTACAAGCCAGAAAATGTGGCAAAAGCTCAACAATTGGCGATCGCGCTGGGAGTTAATGCGGTAATTGAAACTGCCGATGCGTTTAGTGATGCGGACCTCGATCGGGTGCAACCGCGTCCGAATGTGGTGGTCGTCTCTGGATTGCATGAAATCTTGCCAGATGATGCCCTGATTCAGCACCATTTCCACCAACTGTATCGGGTAATGGCGACCCCTGGGACACTCATTTTCACGATTCAACCCCACCATCCGCAGGTTGAATTAATTGCCCGGACGCTACCGGCCCATACGGGACGACTGTGGGCCATGCGCCTACGATCGTGGGAACAAACTCGGCAATGGGCCGAGGATGCGGGCTTTTGCAACCTGCGGGTTTATCAGGAACCGACGGGAATTTTTGGGGTGGTCGCGGCAGAAAAGGTGGCAGGAGCGAAGGTTCAATTTCCCACTGCGTCGATCTGACAGTTGCGGCTGGGATAGGGTTCAGGTCTTGCTTAGCGCGATCGCTTCAGGGCCGCGATCGGGTTGAGCCAATGGGAGATCACCTGCTGCATCTGGTTGAAATTACGATACACCTCTTGGTTAAACCATTGCCCAAGGGCATCCAACGGTGAATAGACTTTCCCCACCTTCCAGGTCAAATTTTGGCCGAGGGGCGTGAGATGATTACCGGGCAGAACTTGGTGGGTAATCATGTCGGGAAAACGGGGGACGAGGACCTCTGCTAAGGCCGGAGTTTGATCAATCTCATCCTGGGTAAACCGAATTAACAAATTGCGCCGCACCCCATACTGTTGCGCAACCAATTGGGTCATCTCGGCGGGTGAGGGCGTAAATTCCACGTCTTTAAGCAACGTCGGCTCCATTAAACTTGAGAGTTGCTCGACTAGGGGAATGGATTGACGCACCGGATAGTTATTATAGGAAATAAAGACATTTCCGGCCCGCTCCACCGCATGGTGGCTGTTGATCAGCAGGTGCAGCTTACAGCCCATGCTATGCCCAATCCCATGTATCGGGAGGTAGTAGGGGAGCAGCCCCCGATCGCGCAACCGTTCCAAGGCCCGTTCAAAGTTAAGTAAAACCGTATCTGCGATCGCGGCATGATCAAGTGTGTTCACAAAGGGCGTGGCAATGACGGCATAGCGCTGCTGGTATAACGCTTCCAGAAACAGGCGATAGGTCACCTGGGGAATCGCCGCCACAAAGGCCCCCCCCAGAAAATGAATAATGCCAATCGGCTGCTTGGGTACCAACACCCAATTACCGCGAATCTCCTGCCAGTCCATATGCCCACGTGTGGAATACTTCCCTCCCTCATTATGACCCGATCGACTCGATCGCTTGCACCCGTCGTTTTCTAGGCAGGCTAACCCGCTGACGATTCCTTAAGACGATTCCTTAATATGAAGCGTCTACAGTCGGTCTAATTGCGACTCAGAATACGATTGTCCAATTGCGATCGTGGTTCACTGGGGGGCATAGGTGTGATGTCCGGCCCCAAAGGGGTCCCCCGATGGCAAAGTGGCCCCAATGGCGATCTGAGGTGACAATAGGGGGATGGGGGCATAGCCTCAAGACCTTTCGTTGAGCCAGTGGTGGTGGAAGAAGGGAGTGTATCGAGTATGCCGTTCAAAACCTGGATTGTTCGATTAACTGCGGTGGTGTTATTTTTCTCGTCCCTGACGATCGCCATCCTGATTGGCAAGGCCCACCAACCCGATGCGATTGCCCCCAGGGATGCTGATACCGTGACCCAGACAACCCTCACCGGGGGAAAATTTGTCTCCCAAGCGTTTGAGTTCGGTGAATTCAGCCCCCCCCGCCCCGATCGGGAACCCCGTCAGCCCAACATTCAGGCATTACCCGCAAATGCCACGCCCTTTAGCCCTCCAGCCCAACCGGCAGCCCAATCCGCCCCGCCCCAGCGATCGCCCTCACCCAATGCCCTCGCGGCCTATGCCCCAAAACAGGCCGTTGCCTTGGCCCATCCCACGAACTATGGCGATCGCGTTCGAGTTGATGTCTACGGTAAACCCGTCCATCACGCACTATTAGTGGTGCTCCACGAAACCGTGGGTTCCGCTGCCAGTGCCGTGGGCTTTTTCCAAACCCCCCACTACCAAGATGCTGAACAGGCCAGTTACCACACCCTCATCGATCGTGCTGGGACGATCGTGTACATTGTGCCGCCGGAAAAACGCGCCTTTGGAGCCGGTAATTCCGTCTTTGAAGGGTCCAATGGTCCGGAAGCGGTGACCACCAAAATTGGCCTACCTGCCTCCGTCAACAATTTCGCTTATCACATTTCCCTGGAAACCCCTCCCGATGGCTTTCACAATGGGTCCAGACACAGCGGCTATACCGATGCCCAATACCAATCCCTGGCCTGGTTAGTAGCTCAAACCGGGGTACCCGCCGATCGCATCACCACCCATGCCGCCGTCGATCGCTCCGGTGAACGCCAGGACCCGCGCAGCTTTAACCGTGAGCGGTTTGCAGAACTCTGGCACTTCTACACCCGCCAACTGGCTAACCAAGTTGCCCCGACCGCCGGGTCCAACGAAACCTGAAACTGAGAAGGAATGTTAAAAAGTATTAAGGAAAAACAAAGACCGTCAACCAAATGCTTCAAAATGATTGCGGATGCTAGCAGCTTAACGCAGCCATTAGGGGCTAGCTTCCAGTCTGCGGACGCGGTGCGCCCCTGCTGTCATAGCGTAGGGCTTAACCCCTAGGTTGTAACGAAGAGCGCCCAGTCTGTAACCTTCCTTTATCTGGCTATCTGGCTTTCTAAAGAGGAATCCATAAATGAGTATTGTCACAAAAGCGATTGTGAATGCGGATGCTGAAGCCCGTTACCTCAGCCCCGGCGAATTGGATCGCATCAAGGCTTTCGTCACAGGTGGTGAGCGTCGTCTTCGCATTGCCCAAACCCTGTCCGAGTCTCGCGAGCGCATCGTCAAGCAAGCTGGGGATCAACTCTTCCAGAAGCGCCCTGACGTGGTTTCTCCCGGTGGCAATGCCTACGGTGAAGAAATGACCGCTACCTGCCTGCGTGACCTGGACTACTACCTGCGTCTCGTGACCTACGGGATCGTTGCTGGCGATGTCACCCCGATCGAAGAAATCGGGGTGGTGGGTGTGCGCGAAATGTACAAGTCTCTGGGCACCCCGATCGAAGCGGTTGCTGAAGGTGTGCGGGCTGCTAAGGGCGTTGCCACGTCCCTGCTGTCGGCTGAAGATGCCCAAGAAGCGGCTGCTTACTTTGACTATGTGATTGGCGCGTTGCAGTAAACCCGGCTGGATGCGGCCCCAATTTCGATTGGTCACCTAACCCACACTGAAACTGGTAACAATCAAAGGATTTAATTCTATGCAAGACGCAATTACCGCTGTCATCAACTCCTCCGACGTTCAGGGCAAGTACCTGGATGGTGCAGCGTTGGACAAGCTGAAGGCCTACTTCCAAACCGGCGAACTGCGGGTTCGGGCAGCGACGACGATTAGCGCCAATGCCGCGACGATCGTTAAGGAAGCTGTGGCCAAATCCCTGCTGTACTCCGATGTCACCCGTCCCGGTGGCAACATGTACACCACCCGTCGCTATGCCGCTTGTATCCGCGACCTCGACTACTACCTCCGCTATGCCACCTATGCCATGCTGGCTGGCGACCCCTCCATCCTCGATGAGCGGGTGCTGAATGGTCTGAAGGAAACCTACAACTCCCTCGGTGTTCCCGTTTCCTCCACCATCCAAGCTATCCAAGCCATCAAGGAAGTCACCGCTAGCTTGGTGGGTGCTGACGCTGGCAAGGAAATGGGTGTATACCTCGACTACATTTGCTCTGGCCTGAGCTAGGGTCTGAGTAGCCCGCATTGGGCTTGCGACCTGGGGAGTGGCGAGTGAGTGCTAGCCTGCTAAAGGCTGGTCTACGTGATCGGTTTTGGCAGTTTAGGATTAACTCTCAACCCCCAGGTTTTGCACGATTAGCGATAAGATTGCGCAATCGCCGATTATTCCCATAGCAAACTGCTATCAATTTGCACGACGAAGCGCGGAGTTATCCCTTCATCCTCCGAGTTTCTAGTGGTTCATTCTTTTGGCCCATATTTCTGCCCATATATAGGAGCTATCTCGCCATGCGCATGTTCAAAATCACGGCCTGTGTCCCCAGCCAAACCCGCATTCGGACCCAGCGGGAGCTTCAGAATACCTATTTCACCAAGCTAGTCCCCTTTGACAATTGGTTCAGTGAGCAACAGCGAATCATGAAGATGGGTGGCAGCATTAAGAAGGTTGAACTGGCTACGGGCAAACCGGGGACGAATACGGGTCTTGCCTAGGGTTCGGGATGGGCAAGGGTAGGCCCGCTAAGAGGGGCGATCGCTCCTTCTTGGGAATTGTCACCTGGAATCATTATCTGGAATCATCATGGGGAAGTGGGGTAGAGGGTACTCCGCTTCTTTTTTATGGGACTTGCCAACATGGCCCCTGGCTGGTCAGGGCTGATCATGACTTGTCGATCGCCGCTGATCGGCTGCTCCGGCGACTTGAGCGGGTTAGCCAGATCGGATTAAAGTTGCGCTTCCAGGGTGGCCAGCAGTTCACTCAGGACGACATGGACCGACTCGTGGGTATATTCGTCATCCGGGTGGGCTGGTTGGCCCGGTTGTTGAAACAAAGGCCGTTCGTTGTAAAGCTGTCCCCATTTCATATCGACCTGGCGGACAAATTCGTGCAGCAGGGAAGGCTGGTTCACGATCGCCGTCAGCAAAGCATGGAGGGCCAGCAGTGGGGTATCCAGATTCTCGCTGAGGGGCGACTCGGTTTTCACCCAGGTACGCAGGGTGGTCTTCATTGCGCCCTCCGAATCGGACAAGTGCTGATCAATAAACAGGCGAATTTCCGCTTCAGCCTGGAGGGGGCGGGGGATAGGAGAGTCTCCCTTGAGGAAAGTGCCCCCCTCTTGGGCAATGAGATCGGCGATTGAAAATCCTCGTCCAGACCGGATCTCCCGTTGAATCTCTGCCGCTGACGGCTGGTTCGGGTTAGCATCGGGTGGCTGGGGGTTGGCTGACATCGGAGGTTCCTCGTTCCCTAAAGACGATGCATGAAGTCCTCTAGGAGATCCAACAAGCTAACTTGGCACTGCATGGGCAACAGATCTGCCAGGGGAATTTCGCGACGACCGCCGCCCAACTTGACTGGAATGGTTTGTAAGACCTCTTGAACGCGATCGGCATCGACCTCACCCGCCGCCAGGATGGGATAGCACCGCTCGGCCAGCAGGGTATGGAGGTGAGCATTGCCCAGATATAGGTGCCACTTGGCAATATCCATGTAAATGTTCTCGCCAATTTCCTCCGCGAGGGCTTCAATCACTTCACTGGCGCGTGGGTTAGTCATGACCGTATCCTCTAGGGGCCTTCTCGCTCTGGATCAGGGCTGGGAGTATAGTTCGCGATCGCAAGGATATACACCGCATGGCCAATGACCGCTGCCAACCAGATCCCGGTCACCTGGATCGCCCAGGCATCTGCCGTGTGATGTAACGTTTGCCCAAACCAGAGGGCGGAATTGGTGGCGGCAAAGATGGCAATATGTAACGCAAGATTCATCCGATCGTCGAGGCGACGGTAGGCGGGGTCTTGGCGATCGGGTTTACGGGGCCAACGCGGTGGCATAGGACAACTCTCAATGGTAGGGTATGGCTAACGATCGGCAGGGATCATCAGCAGGGGATCTATAGCCCAGTGTACGAGATTTCTAGTCTACGAGATTTCAGCGGGGCTAGCACGGCAACCGGCTGGCCTCGAACCCAGGTACCCCTCCCTAATACGCAACCGAACGCAACCGAGACAACCGCCCCTGAGCAACGACCGACTCTAGGGATGACGGCATCGTGTCCATCTGATATCCTTAGCCACAGGGACTAACCCCACCGGGACTCCCCCCGAATCAGCATTTTGATTTGGATTCTGTCATGTATTAATCTGTCATGTATTAAGCAAAACAGAGATTTCAGGGCAAATAGTGCTATTCTGAAGTCGGTGTTAGAATCACCTTAAGTTTTAAGACAGCAGATTTCCGAATAGTCTTGAGTTTTGGGTGTGAGGATCGAAGATCATGTCAAGTCATCTTAAAGTTTCGCTTTTGGCCGTACCCGGATTTCTGGGTGCAGCCCTCTTAGCTTCCTCGGCGGCGATCGCCAGTGAAGTAGTCCCCGTCGCCTCAATTTCCATCGATCAGATCAGCGAGTACAGCAACGGCAACGAAGGCTTTGTCCGTGCCAGTAGTTCAACGGCAGCTCTGGATCAGGTCACGTCGGTCACCCAACTGTCCGATGTGCAGCCCACCGATTGGGCCTTCCAAGCCCTCCAATCCCTGGTGGAGAAATACGGTTGTATCGTTGGCTATCCCGATGGCACCTTCCGGGGTCAGCGGGCCATGACCCGCTTTGAGTTTGCCGCTGGTCTGAATGCCTGTTTGGATCGGATCAATGAGTTAATCGCTGCCGCGACCGCCGATCTGGCCACTAAGGAAGATCTGGCGACGTTACAGCGGCTTCAGGAAGAATTTGCAGCGGAACTGGCCACCATTCGCGGTCGAGTCGAAAATCTGGAAGGTCGGGTTGCTCGCCTAGAAGCGACCCAATTTTCCACCACTACCAAGCTGAGCGGGGAAGCAATTTTCTCCTTGGGCGCAGCTTGGGGGGGGGATCAGGCCGTACCATCGGGTGCGCCGGATTCCAATATCGATATTGCCGATAACCTAACCTTCTCCAACCGGATTCGTCTCGCCTTCGATACTAGCTTTACGGGTAAGGATCGCCTGCGGACACGCTTGCAAGCCGGTAATATCCCCAACTTTGCGACGGCAACCGGTACCGACATGGCACGGCTGGGCTATGACCTCAGCAACGGCAATGACATTGTGCTGGATTACCTGTGGTATCGCTTCCCGATCGGGGAAAAGATTACGGCACACGTGGCTACCTCCGGGGTTGACGTTGACGACTTCTTCAATGTTTTGAACCCGTTGGAAAGCGCTAGCACGGGTGCCCTGTCGCGCTTTGGTCGCCGGAATCCCCTCTCCCACCGGACTGATGGAGGGGCTGGGGTTGCCTTCAACTACCAGATCAGCGATAGCGTGCGGTTCTCAGCAGCTTACCTGACCGATGATGCGGGTGATCCAGCGGACAAGAAGGGTCTCTTCAACGGCAACTACTATGCCGGGGCACAACTTCTCTTTGGCTTTGGGAAGAACTTCAATCTGTCGCTGAACTACGCCAACTCCTACGCGCCGGGTTCCGATGTCAACCTGACTAATAGTACGGGTAGTGCCTATGGTCGTCGTCCCTTTGGCGAAGTGGCCACAGAGAGCAATATCTACGGTGTCGGTGCGCAAGCCCGCATTAGTCCCCAATTCATCCTCTCCGGGTGGTGGGGTCTCACGGATGCACGGGCACAAACGGATGGTGCCTTTGCAGACAAGGGCGATGATGCAACCCTGCAAACCTGGGCAGTTACCCTGGCTTTCCCCGATCTCGGCAAGAAGGGGAATATGGGCGGGCTGATCTTTGGGATGCCGCCGAAGCTGACCAGCAATGATATCAGCGGTCGTCGCGATGATGACACCTCGTTGCATATTGAAGCCCTGTATCGCTTGGCGCTGAACGACAATATTTCGTTGACCCCTGGGGTGTATGTGATCACTAATCCTGAGCATAACAGCGACAACGACACGATCTGGGTGGGTACGCTGCGAACCACCTTCCGGTTCTAGGATTTGCAAAGGGCAGCGACTCTAGCTTAATCGTTAGCGAAGCTGCCCTCTGCATACCTCACACTAAACACGAGCATAGACCGCCTGCAATAGGCGGTTTTTTTGTGGCACGGCTCTAGTGATCTGTTAGCTCCCCTAGACCTGGAGGTTGGGCTGAAAGCGTCGGAGCCGCAGGGCATTGGTCACCACCGAAACTGAACTAAAGGCCATTGCCGCCCCGGCCAAAATCGGGTTCAGTAACCACCCCAGGAAAGGATACAGAATCCCCGCCGCGATCGGAATCCCCAGCACGTTGTAAATAAATGCAAAAAATAGATTTTGGCGAATATTGCCCATCGTCGCCCGACTCAATTGAATAGCAGTCACAATCCCCCACAAGTCCCCCGAAATCAGCGTAATATCACTCGCCGCGATCGCCACATCTGTTCCGGTCCCGATCGCAATCCCCACATCGGCCTGCGCCAACGCCGGCGCATCATTAATCCCGTCCCCCACCATCGCCACGATCGTCTGCGTTCGTTGCGATCGTTTTGAATTTTGAATTTTGAATTTTGAATTGGAATTTGCTCCAGGCTGGGGAGTTTGCAAAGACTGGATAACCGCTGCCTTTTGGTCGGGGCGGACCTCGGCAAAGACGGTCTCAATCCCTACCTGACGGGCGATCGCTTCAGCCGTGGCCCGGTTATCCCCCGTGAGCATCACCACTTGGAGACCCAACCGCTTGAGGGCACGCACGGCCTCGGTTGCCGACGGTTTAAGGGCATCGGCGATCGCAAACATGGCCTCGACACTGCCATCGATCGCGACCCAAACCACCGTTTGCTGTCTGCTCTCCCAGCTGAGCGCCAGACCATAGAGGGGGTCGATCTTCACGGCAATGTTTTGTTCCGCTAACCAGCGTTGGGTACCCAGTTGGACCAGATGATCCGACACCGTTGCCTGGACTCCCCGTCCAGCCAGGGCTAAGAATTGGGTCACGGGGGGCAGATCGGCCTCGCGGGTGGCAATCCCCTGGGTTTCGGCATAGCGCACGATCGCTTCCGCCAAGGGGTGTTCCGAATGCCGCTCCACCGCAGCCACTAGGCGCAGCAGTTTGAGTTCCTGCCGATCGGCGGTGCCCTGGGTGGTGACAAATTGGGTGACCGTGGGTTTCCCTGCCGTCAGCGTTCCGGTTTTGTCGAGGACGATCGTTTGGATTTGATGGGCCAGTTCCAGGCTGTCGCCCCCCTTAATCAAGATGCCCTGCTCCGCCCCCTTGCCCGTGCCCACCATGATCGAGGTCGGGGTTGCCAACCCCAGGGCACAGGGACAGGCAATAATCAGCACGCTCACCGTCGTCACCAGGGCCAGGGTTAAATCCCTCGCTAGGAAGAACCAGAGACAGAATGTCACGATCGCTACCCCTAGGACCACCGGGACAAACCAACTAATGACGCGATCGGCCAGCCCTTGAATAGGAGCCTTGGCTGCTTGCGCTGCCTGTACCAGTTGCACAATCTGGGCCAATACGGTTTCCTGCCCCACGTGGGTGGCTCGGAATTGGAAGGACCCGGTTTTGTTAATCGTTGCGCCGATCACCGTATCGCCCGGTTCCTTACTGACCGGTAGGCTTTCGCCCGTGACCATTGATTCATCCACCGCCGAATGACCGCTAACCACCTCACCATCGACCGGGATTTTCTCACCGGGACGCACCCGAATCAGATCCCCCACCTGGACCTGATCGATCGGCACCGTCAATTCTTGCCCCTCCCGAATCACCCGTGCCGTGCGGGCCTGGAGACCCATCAACTGGCGGATCGCCACTGAGGTTTGGTGCCGTGCCCGACTTTCGAGCGATCGCCCCAGCAGAATGAGCGTAATAATCAGGGCCGACACTTCGTAGTACACTGTTGTCGGTAACCCTTGCGCCTGGAAAAAAGCTGGGAAGAAGGTGGGCAAGAGAGAATAGAAAAAGGCGGCACTTGTCCCCAGGACCACGAGGCTGTTCATATCTGCCGTCCCGCGCTTCAAGGCTTTCCAGGCCCCGTGATAGAACGATCGCCCACACCAAAATTGCACCGGGGTTGCCAGGACCAGTTGCAGGTAGGGATGGTGCAACCAGTGGGGAATCCAGGGCCAATGCAACCCAGTCATCATAGGCAGTCCCCCAATCACCAGGATGGCGCTAACCCCGCCGCCCACAATCAACTTGTGCCGAAATTGGGCCGCCACTGCTGCCGCCGCCGGATCGTCCTCTAACCCTAGGCTGGGGTAGGGCACGGGTTCCAGGGGGATGGCTTCGTACCCCGCCTTGGCGATCGCCTGCTGCAAGGTTGCCAGATCCACCTGCTGCTCGTCATACTCCACTTGGGCCTGCTCCGCCCCAAAGTTCACGCTACAGGTGACGACCCCTGGTGTTTTGCGCAGGACGCGCTCGATCGCATCGGCACAGGCCGCACACCCCATTCCCTTGAGGCGCAAGTGTTGGCTGGTCATAGTCTTACTCCTTCGTCACGCGGGGTATTAGCAGAGATGTGTTTCCCTTGAGGATAAAGGCTCTAGTTAGCTAGAGGGTCAAGGCTTGCCGACACGGGCGGCCCGTCCAGGTCTGCTACCCAGTTGAGCTGATTGACTGACAAAACTACAAAACCGGAAGCTGTTTGAGGACAGTGAATTCACGCGCCAGTGCCACATCCAATTG
>OGCL01000038.1_pt1 | contig 142031 bp, 129 predicted proteins | sample 1570041 | NCBI WGS metagenome assembly OGCL01 (sample SAMN06266162, study PRJEB24511) | hot springs metagenome | isolation source: Hot spring water | place: South Africa: Limpopo | collected 2015-06-22
CATGAGCTGGTGCACGCCCTGGAAGATGACCTTGCGGTCGGTGCCCTTCATGTGCAGCACGCCCTTGTAGCGCAGCATGCGCGGGCCGTAGATGTTGACGATGGCGCCCAGAAAGTCTTCCAGCTTGGCCGGATCGAACGGGCGATCGGCGCGGTAGACAAAGCTCTTGACGTCATCGTCATGGTGGTGATGGCGGCCTTGCTGGTGCGAGGGGTGGTTGCAGTGCTCGCCATGCGCATGATCGTGGTGGTGGTGGTGCCCGTGGTCATGCTCGCACTGCCCGTGGTCATGGTCGCAGTGGCTGTGGTCGTCCTCGTCCTTGAGGAAATCAGGGTCGATGTCCAGCTTGGCATTGAGGTTGAAGCCGCGCAGGTCCAGCACCTCGCTGAGGGGCACCTCGCCGAAATGCACGGCCTTGATCGGCGCGCGCGGGTTCATGTGCTTGAGGCGGTGGGTGAGCGCGTCCACCTCCTGGGCGCCCACCAGGTCGGTCTTGGACAGAAAGATCTGGTCGGCAAAGCCCACCTGGCGGCGCGCCTCCTGGCGGTCGTCGAGCTGCTGCTGGGCGTGCTTGGCGTCCACCAGCGTAATGATGGAGTCGATGAGGTAGGTCTCGGCGATTTCCTCGTCCATGAAGAAGGTCTGCGCCACCGGGCCGGGGTCGGCCAGGCCGGTGGTCTCGATGACCACGCGGTCGAAGGCCAGCAGGCCCTTGCGGCGCTTGGCGGCCAGCAGCTGCAGCGTCTCGCGCAGGTCTTCGCGGATGGTGCAACAGATGCAGCCGTTGCTCATCTGCACGATCTGCTCTTTCGACTCAGTGACGAGAATGTCGTTGTCGATGTTCTCCTCGCCGAATTCGTTCTCGATGACGGCGATCTTCTGGCCATGGGCCTCGGAGAGCAGGCGCTTGAGCAGCGTGGTCTTGCCCGAGCCCAGGAAGCCGGTCAGGATGGTGGCGGGAATGAGGGACATGGATGGCCTTGGGAAATGCAGTGGCGCTGGAGCGCGGGGCGCCAGCGGGGGTTCGGGTTCAGGGATGAGAGCAGTTTAGCGGGGCTGTCAAGCTGCGACGCCGGTGCGGCCTCTGCATTTTTGAATGTTTTTGTCCTACAGGGCTCACCAACAATGCGGTAGCAGCTATGTTTTCAATAGCACTTGCCCCCGCTACTCACGGTTTGCGCATGACGGCCAGCCCTTTCAAATACTCCCCCTCGGGAAACTCCAGCGTCATCGGGTGGTCGGGCGCGCCGCCCAGGCGCTCCAGGATGTAGCCGTCCACGCCCGCGTCGGCTCCGGCCGAGGCCACGATCTTGTGGAACAGGTCAGCGCTGATGCCGCCCGAGCACGAGAAGGTGTAGAGCATGCCGCCCGGCTCCAGCAACTGCAGCGCCAGGCGGTTGATGTCCTTGTAGGCGCGTGCGGCGCGCTCGGCGTGCGTGGCCGTGGGGGCGAACTTCGGCGGATCGAGCACGATGGCGTCAAAACGGCGCCCCTCCTTGAGGAACTGGCGCAACGAGGCGTTCACGTCGGCATCGAGGAAAGAGGCACGCGCGGCGTCGAAGCCGTTGAGCGCCACATGCGCCCGGGCGCGCTCCAGCGCCGGGCCGGACGAGTCGATGGAAACCACCTCGCCATCCTCCACCCCGGCCGCGCGCTGGCCCGCCAGCGCCGCCACCGAAAACCCCCCGGTGTAGCAATAACAGTTGAGCACGCGGCGCAGGCGCAGGCGCTGCACGCTGTCGGCAAAGCGCTTGCGGCTGTCGCGCTGGTCCAGGTAGAAGCCGGTCTTGTGGCCCTCGGCGATGTTGAGCGTCAGGCGCCACTCGTGCTCGTGGATCTCCAGCTCCAGCGGCGGCGCCTCACCCCCGGCCTGCGGGCCGCCGCGCAGCCAGCCGGTGCTGCTCTCCAGCCCTTCGAGCTGGCGCACGCTGGCGTCCGAGCGTTCGTACAGGTGCGCCAGGCCCGTGGCCTGCAAGAGCGCATCGGCCAGCACGCCCTTCCAGCGCTCCGTGCCCGCGCTGGTGAACTGCGCCACCAGCGTGTCGCCATAGCGGTCCACGATGAGTCCGGGCAGGCCGTCGGATTCACCATGCACCAGGCGCACGCCGTTGCTTTGTATGTCAAATCGTGCTCTAGCGCTTATTGCACGGGTGCAAGCAGCTATGAAATACGCAGCATCTATGCGCTGCGCCTCATCAAAGCTCCACACCCGGGCGCGGATGCGCGACTGCGGGCTGAATGCCGCCCAGCCCAGAAACTGGCCTTCGTGCGACTCCACGCGCACCGTTTCGCCACTGTCGCCACCCCCCTTGGCGATGGCGCTTTCAAATATCCAGGGGTGGCGGCGCTGCAGCGAGCGCTCTTTGCCGGGTCGCAGGCGAATTGTTTTCATCCCCGGATTGTCGCCCGTCGCCATCGGTCAGCGCGTTGGGGCATCCGCCCCCGTCTCCGGCACATAGACCATGCTGCCGTCCTTCATGCGGTAGGCCACACCGGCCTTCATGCCCTGACCCTCGCCGATCTGGCCCGAGGACTGGTACTGCTTGAGCTCGTTGCCCTCCTTGACCAGCATTTCCATGTTGGGCTTGCCCGCGTTCTTGATGACCACCACATCCTGTGAAGCAAAGGGGTTGAGCGGGTTTTCGGCCACGGCAATGAGCAAGACGGCAATCACCACCAGGAACACGTCGATGATGTTCACCACGCTCAGGATGGGGTCGTCCTCGTCGGAGTCGCCCAGGATGTCGATGCGCATGCGGCGGGTGTCAGCCATGGGCCAGCTCCCGGGTGGCGCGCGAGGGCACGGCGTCGTGTGCGTGCGTTGGCACGGCCACGGGGGCAGCGTCCAGGCCGATGAGCAGCACGTTGAGCTCTTCCATGAGCCAGCGCTTGCGCAGCGTCTGCACCACAAAGGTGATGGCGGCCGCCAGCAGCGCCACGATCACGGCGGCAAAGGCCACCACCAGGTTCTGCGCCATGCCCTGCGTGTTGCCTGCCGCCACGGCCACCAGCGCCGGGCCCATGGGAATCATGGTGGCCACCAGCCCCAGCAGCGGCGCCACGCGGCTGACGATGCGCTGCAGCTCCAGCTGCTTGAGCACGTGCAGCTCCAGCCCGTCGCTGCCCAGGTGGGCGTTGCGCTGCCAGTAGCGGTGCAAAGGCTGCAGGCCCAGCGGCTGCCGCGCGCGCGCCACGGCCTCAACCAGCACCTGCCCCAGGCTGAACAGCGCATAGAGGAACATCAGGCACAGCAGCACCAGCACCGGGGTGAGGAAGAACTTGGAGATCTCGTAAAGGAAGCTTTCAAGGGCGTTCATGCGGAGGCTTTCAAAGAGAGGGAAGAAGGAATGCGGTTGCGGCGCACGCGCCAGGCCTGCCAGGCCATGCCCGCCAACACGACGGCGGCCAGCAGCCAGGCGTAGGCCCAGATGAGCTGCTGCACGGGGGTGTCGCGCAGCACTTCACGCAGCTCCTGGCCGCGCACCACCGGGGGCGGCGCGGGCGGCTCTGGTTCCGGTGCGGGCGGCTGCGGCTGCGGTGCTGCCTGGGGTGGCGCAGCAGCGGCGCTGGGCGCGGTCTGGGCAGGCGCGGGCTGCGGGCCGATGCCAAAGCCTTGCGCCAGCTCGGCCACGTAGGCCTTGAAGGTTTCGTTGCTGGTGTGCACGTCGTGGCGCGCGGCCAGGTCCTGGTAGATGGCCACCAGCTCGCGCTGGGTGCGCTCATCGGCCTGCCAGTAGTCCTTGCGGATGGCTTCGAGCATGCGCTCGGCCACCTGCGCCAGGGCCGTCGGGTTGTTCTTCTCGAACCACTCGCGCGTGCCCAGCTTGTGGCGGTCGTTCACATAGGCCTCGTGGAACTCCTGCCACTGGTCGTCGCGCACCACGTTGCGGTCCATCACCTGCCAGCCCCAGAAGTTGTTGACGGTGTTGAGCATCTGCAGCGTGCCGCTGTAGCCTTCCTGCATCATTTCCTTCATCCAGTTCGGGTGCTGGTACACGCTGCGCAGCTCGGTGGCCATGAACTTCTCGGCCGTCTGCAGGCGCGCACGGTTGGGGTCGCGCATGTTGGAGATGTAGAGCTGCGGGTTCTTGCCGTCGAGGTGCTTGACGGCCATCGAGATGCCGCCGAGGTACTCGAACGGATGGTCGGTATCGAGCAATCCACGCAGGTTGGACGAGCGCGAGAACACCGCCGCGCTGGTGCCTCGCAGGTGCTCGGCGTAGGTGTTGATCTCGCGGCCCGTGGGGTCGGCCAGCTTGCGGCTCCAGTTCGCGGTGTTGGGGCCATAGGCCCAGGACATGCGCGAGAGGTAGAGTTTTTCGAGCTTGCCGTCGCCCTCTTCCCACATGTCGGAGGCGAGCGAGGCGTCGGTCAGCTTGGTGCTGTAGTCGCCGCTTTCGTTGCCAAAGATGCGGGTCAGGGCGAACTCGCGCGCCTCCTGCGCGGGCACGCCCTGCTGGCGCAGCGCGGCCTCAATGCGCTCGGTGTTGGCGCGCACGAAGTTCTTCTCACGCGGCTCGGGCTGCGCGGCGAGCAACTGGATGGCCTCGTTGAAGCGCTCCATCACGTTGGGGAACTGGTCGCGGTACAGGCCGGTGAGCGAGATCACCGTGTCGATGCGCGGGCGCCCCAGCTCCTGCAGGGGAATCACCTCCATGCCCACCACACGCCCACCCTCGTCCCAGCGCGGCCTCACGCCCATGGCGTAGAGGATCTGCGCCTCCAGCATGCCCAGGTGGCGCAGGGTTTCGGTGCTCCACATGCTGAAGGCCAGCTTTTCGGGGAACTTGCCGTGCTCGGCCTGGTAGGACTGGATCAGCGCCTGCACCGCCTCCTTGCCCGCCTCGTAGGCGGCGCGCGTGGGGATGCGCGCAGGATCGAAGCCGTACATGTTGCGCCCGGTGTGCAGCGCATCGGGGTTGCGGATCGGGTCGCCGCCGTAGGACGGGTCGATCCAGCGCGCCGACAAGCCCTGCAGCACGCCTTCCACCTCCCAGGCAGCGCGCAGTGTGACCATGAAGCGCCGCCCCTTCTCGGCCAGCACGCGCAGCTGCGGGTCATCCAGCTCGCGCAGCGGGCGTTCGCTGAAGACCCAGTCGTCCACAAAGCGGTAGGGCGCGGTTTGGGGCAAATCCTTGTAGTCGCCCTTGAAAGCGGCCTTGGCGTTCTTCACGCCCGTGGCCTCGTAGAGCGGCTGGCCCAGCATCTGCATCACGTTGCTGACGAGGTGGGCGCGCTCGGCGTCCAGGCCCAGGGTGTGCAAGCCCAGGGGCTGCTGGGCGGCGCCCAAGTCTTCGAGGTAGTCCGACAGGTCGCGCAGGAACTTGTCGAAATCGCGCTCCAGCTCGGCCACCTTCCACTTCAGGTCCTTGTGGATGTTCATCTTCACCGCCTGTGCCACGATGAGCTTGCGGTTGTTGTCCTTGACCAGGCCGGAATCGAGCGACTGGTATTCGCGGATCAGGTCGTTGATGCGCACGAAGTCCTCCGACAGGCCCGCGGGCGCGAACGCAGGGGTCTGGTGGCTCACGATCACGCCGCGCCCGCGCCGCTTGACGTGCAACGCCTCGCCGATGTTGTCCACGATGTACGGGTACACCACCGGCGTGTTGCCGACCAGCAGGTTGGGCTCGTCGTAGGCCCACAGGCCGCGCTCCTTGCCGGGCGTCCACTCCTGCGTGCCATGCGTGCCAAAGTGCACGATGGCATGCGCGGCATGCTGCTCACGCGCCCACAGGTAGGTGGCCAGGTAGAAATGGTTGAGCGGCACCTTGGTGTCGTGGAACAGCTTTTTCTCGTCGTGGTGTCCCGCCGCCGTTTCGCTGCGCATGGGCTGGGGCAGCACCACGAGCTGGCCCAGCTTCATGCGCGGGATGACAAAGCCCTGCTGCCCCTGGTGGCGCACCACCCAGGGGCTTTTCTCGGGCGCACCCCAGAAGTCGGCAATGCGCTGGCGCACCTCGACGGGCAGGCCCTGGAGCCAGCGCTCGTAGCGCGCCAGGGGCAGAAAGTCCCAGTGCGGCGTCTTCATCAGCTCGCCCAGGGTGCCGGGTCGGTACGCCGGACGCAGCAGGGTGGCCACGGTGGCGATGATGTCCTGCTCGGTGGTGGCATCGATGCGGTAGCCCTCGGCGCGCAGGCGCTGCACCAGGTGCTCCAGCGAGCGTGGCACGTTGAGGTTGGACGCGCCCTGGTTCTTCTCACCCGGTGGGTGGTTCCAGAAGAACAGCGCCAGGCGCTTGTCGGCATTGGGTGTGGACTGCAGGCGCGCCAGGTTCACAGCCTTGCCCACGAGCAGATCCATCTGCTCGGGCATGGGCACCAGCTCACCGCCCTCGTTGGCGCTGACGACCACCGGGTCCTGCAGGCCGATGTACTCGGCGTTGGTCAACGAAAACGGCAGGTTGAAGCTGTTGATGCCCACGGTATCGCGCAGGTAGTCGGCCCGCGTGCCCTGGCGGTACGACAGCATGTTGATGACCGGCACGCCCATGGCGCGGTGCCAGGCCTTGCGCGCATCGGGGTTGATACCCAGGAAGGTGTTGACCAGCAGCACCTGGGGCAGCACCTTGCCGTCCAGCGTGATGATGGGCTCGTCCACCTCCACCGGCGCCAGCGCCTGGGGGTTGGGAAATCCCGATCCCGCGTACACCCCGGCAGCAATGTCGGCCGTCTGCACCGGTCGCCCTCCCGAAGGCGTGGCAACGCCTGCGGGTGCACCACCCCGGCCCGACGGCGCCCCGCCTGCCCCGGCCGGAGGTCCACCACCCCCCGGCCGGGTCGCTGCCGTTGCAGCTTGCGCATCGGCGGCCGCACGCGCCACGCGGCTGCTGCGGTAGAACACCAGCGGAAGCGCACCGCGCGCTTCCAGCGCGGCAATGGTTTCGTCGAGCACACGGGTCTGCCCATCGGACAGATAACTGGACGACATCTCCATGCCCACCACCGGCGCGCCCTGGGCCGCACCGCCCTTGCGCCCCTGCCACCAGGCCAGGTAGCTGCGCAGGTCGGCAAACACGCCCTTGTCGTAGGCCGGGTGGTAGATGCCGCCGTTGGGCAGCGCCACCGGCTCAGGCACGGCGGCGGGGTCGGTGCCCTGCAGCACGGCGCGCAGGTACTGGAACAGGCGCTCGTGGTTCACGCGCATGCCGCCCACGTAGTAGTCGAACACGCGCTGGGCCTGTGCCGGCGGCAGGCCCATGGGGCGCAGACGCACGGGCGGGCTCATCACATGGATGCCCACACCCGGCAGCCGGGCCGCGCGGATCTGCGCACCGGCCACGCGCTCGATCAGCGCCTGGTCGTCGGAGCGCGGTGCATCCACCAGCACCAGGCGGGCGCCGTCGAGCACACGCGCCACGCCTTTTTCGCCCTCGGCATCGACCTGCGTCCAGGCCAGTTCCACGCCCTGGGCGCGTGCGGCCTCCTGCATGAGCTTGAACTTGCGCTCCAGCACCATGGTGCTGCTGATCAGGGCCACCTTGTCAGCAGCCGCCACCGGCCCGGCCAGCGCACACAGCAGCCCTGCGACCATCCATATCCATCTCGGCATGTCAGGACTCCGTCAATTCATAAACGATGGGAATGCGCAGATCCGCCGCACGCCCGGGCGACATTTGCGCGGCCAGCGACTGCGCCACGCTGCGCACCAGCTGCTCGGCCGCATGGTCCAGCACCTTGAAGCCCGAGGAGTGGTGCAGCATGCAGTGCTGCAGGCTGCCGTCGGCACCCACACGCAGGTGCACCACCACGGTGCCGGTCTGGCCCATGCGGCGCGCGCTGGCCGGGTAGCGCTTGCCCTGCTGCAAGGCCTGCTCCAGCCGGGAACGCCATTGCTGGTAGCTCTGGTCGTCGGCCGGTGCGGCCACGGTGGAAGCGGGCGCAGGCGGAGCCAGCCGGGCGGGCGCTACCGCCTCGGGCACTGTCGTGACCTGGGGCGCCGCCGGCAGGGGCACCGCAGGAGCGGACTGCAAAGGGGCCGAATCGAACACCTCGGCAGCCGCCTGGGGTTCGGGCGGAGGCGCTTGCACCTTGGGGCGCGGCGGCTCCGCCGGGCGCACCTTGGGGGCGGGCTGGGGCGGCGGCACCACGGGAACCGGCTCCACCTGCGGTGGCGCAGGCTCCGGCTCCGGGGCGGCCCAGCGCAGCGCGACGTCCAGGCGCTGCACCGGAGAAGCCGGTACGGCAGCCAGCCAGAATGCCCCCCCCAGCAGGGCCCCATGCAGCGCCATGGAGACCAGCCAGTCGCGGCCCACCAAACGCCCCCCGGACAGTGAAAGTGCCATGGTGCTCATGTCCGGCGCACCTCCAGCGCCACTTTCTCGAAACCCAGCGCCTTGACACGGTCCACCAGTTCGACAAAGTCCGTCAGCGCCAGCGCTCCGTCGGCCCGCACGGTCACGGGCTGCTCGCGCTGAAAGGCTGCCAGCGCCTGCTCCAGCTCGGCAACGCGCGTGTCGTTCAGGTACAGCACCTTGTCGCGCGTGAGCGTGAGCACCACGGGCGCTGGCGTGGCAGGCGCCGACTGGGCTGATTGCGCCAGGTCCACCGGAATGCGCCCGGTCACCACGAAGGTGGCCGTGGTCAGCACAATGGTCAGCAGCACCAGCATCACATCGACCAGCGGCACGACGTTGATGGATTCGATGTCCTCGTCCATGCTCAGCCTCCCTGGGCTTCGTCGAACTCGGCCAGCTTGACGCGCACCACCCGGCGCAGCGCGTTGTTCAGCCCCACGCAGGGAATGGCCACGCCGATGCCCACGGCCGTGGCCTTGAGGGCCAGGGCCAGGCCGGTCATGATGGTTTTCACATCCATGTCGCCGCTGTGGCCCAGGGCCTCGAAGGTCAGCATGATGCCCAGCACCGTGCCCAGCAGGCCGATATAGGGCGCATTGGCGGCCACCGAGCCGATCACATTGAGGCGGCTCGTCAGCTCCGTCTCCAGCCGCACGCGGCTGCTGTAGCGGCCCACCTGCACCTGCCGGTAAAAGCGCCAGCGCTCCATGGCCACAGCCACGGCCCAGGCGCTGAGCGCCAGCAGCAGACCGATCACACCCCACTCCACCAGTGTCTTGAAGTTGGTCATGGCGGCACCTCAGAACTGCAGATTCAGGCCAATGCGCCAGGCGCGGCCCGGGTCCACCACGATGGAGGGGTCTTCCCGGGTGTAGCGGCCATCGAGGTTGGCGTCGCCACTGCCCCTTGCCGTCAGGTAGTAGTGCTTGTCAAACAGGTTGTCCACGCGCACATAGGCACTCAGCCGCGCACCGGGCCAGCCCGAGAGCTTGGTGCTGTACTGCGCCGTCAGGTGGAAAACCGTGCGGCCCGGGAGCTTTTCCTGGTTGATCTCGTCGGCCCAGGACGTCGCCTTGTAGTCCATCTCTCCACTCAGCATCCAGCCCGGCGCGGGCAGGTAGTTGGCCCGCAGGTTGAGCTGGTGTGGCGGCGTGCGTGGAATCTTCTTGCCGGTATTGTTGAATTGCTCGACCGTGAAATTGCTCTGCCAGAAGGCCGGGTTGGCGCGCTGCGCGGCCGCAGGGTGGGCCACGTAACTGCCATTGGCGTTGCCATAGGTCTGGTAATAGCTTTCGTAGCGGGTGAAGTACGCATCCAGCAGCGTGTAGGCTGCATCGAAAGACCAGCGGTGGTGCGGCTGCGTGCGCAGCTCCAGCTCCAGCCCCCGGCTGCGGGCACCGCCGATGTTGCGGAACTGCGAGCCCCCGCCCGCCGGATTGTTGGTGCCTGCGTACTGGCCGTTGCTGTCGAGGATGAAGTCCTTGCGGTCCACCTGGAACAGCGCAGCACCCAGGCTGGTGGGCCAGCCCGCCAGCTGCGTCTGGTGCTTCATGCCGATCTCGAAACTGGTGGACTTTTCAGGCTGGAGGCCGGGGTTGCCCAGCACCAGGGCGTTCGTGGTGGTCTGCCCGCGGTACAGCTGCTCGGCCGTGGGCGCACGAAAGCCCGTGGAGACGGCGGCATGCAGCGCGGTGTTCTTGTCCAGCGCATGGGTGAGCCCCAGGCGGTAGCTGTTCACGTCGAAGTCCTTGCGCTCGCTCACGGAACGGTTGCCGTTGCCCGCCACCGGCTGGGCGTTGAAGCGGATGCCGATGCGGTCGTGCCGCAGGTTGAAGGTGGCGGCCGTCTTCTGGCTCAGGGCGAACTTGGCCTCACCATAGAGCGCCTGGGTGTTTTCTGCGGTGAAGTCATCGCTCATCACCATGCCCACCGGCGTGACCGGGCCGGTCGGGCGCGCACGGTAGCTGTTGAGCGCCGAGGCATGGTTCAGGAAGGTGTTGCGCTTGAACTCCAGCCCCCCCATCAGGGCCAGTTGCTCGAACCGGGTGCGGTACTCGGTCTTGAAACCACGCTGCACCTGCGTGTAATCGTTGAGTGTGGAGTAGTGGTCCAGGCTGGTGGTGGGCGCGCCCGTGGCGGTAAAGCGCATCGGGTTGGACCAGAAGCGTGTGTCGTCCTGGTACTGGTAGAGCACCGCCAGAAAGTTGGAGCGCTCGTCCAGATCGTTCGAGTAGGTGAGGTTGTAGCGGCTCAGGTCCACATCGAAGTTGCGGCTGAATCCACGCCCACCATTCACGCCCTGGGGATCATGGAGGGCATTGACCTCGCCAGTCACGCTGCCTTCGCGGTCCCGGAAGCGCTCGGACTTCTCGAAGCCGAAGCTCAGGTCGCTCTTCGCATTCAGCGCGTATTTCAGGTTGCCCGACCAGGTCTTGCTGTAGGTGCGCGACATGAAGTAGTAGCCGTCCTGGTCGCGGTCGCTGTACTGGACATGGCCCGTCAGGTCGTCCTTTGCGAAGCCCGCGCGCAGCATGGCCCGCCGGTAGCCGAAAGAACCTCCATCCGTTTCGGCCTTGAAACCCTGCTGGCCCGCGCCACGCTTGGTGGTGATGATGACGGCCCCCGCAAGCGCATCTTCGCCGTAGAGATACGAGGCCCCGCCCTTGATGACCTTGATGGACTCGATGTTGTCGATGTCGATGTTGACCTTGCCGGTGCGCTCGAACACGGGCACCCCGTCGATCACGATGGCCACGCCGGGCTTCTCGCCCATGTAGCGCTGGTTTTCCACCCCGCGCAGCTTGATCTTGACGGTCTCGCCATCGCCCTGCAGGTCTGCCGTGATCCCACTGACGTTGCGCAAGACCTCGATGAGGTTCTTGGCATGCTGTTCTTCGACCTGCTTGCGGCCGATGGTGATGGACGACACCGGATCGGTGGCACTGGACAGGAACCGGTCATCGATGGCCGAACCGGTGATGGTGATGGGAGCCAGTGCATCGCCTGTCTGGGCGAGGCCGTGCAAAGGCATGCCGCAGGCCAGCAGACAGGCCAGGGCAACGGTGGTGTGACGCAGCATCGTGCTTTTCCTCATGGATGGGTGTTTTGAAACGGGACAGCACCGCCCACGGCCGGGCCGGGCGCAGCGCGAGCGAACCGGCGGACGCTCAGGAGCGCCGCTGGCCCGCCAGAAGGCGAACAGGAAATGAGAAGGACCGCACCCGCAGCCCGAAACCGTCAGGCGCGTGGGGAACGGTCAGCCGCGCAGCGGGGGAGCGCGCGTGAGGGCGCCCAGCCAGATGGCGGGACGGGGTCCGTCGCGGTAGAACGCGGCGGGCATGTCCTGCCCAGCGTGCAGCAGGGGAAGCAGCGGCAGGGCCGCTGGAGGCGCGAGCGCACCATGCATGCCGCACCAGGTGCACGGCTTCTGCATGTCGGCCAGCGCGTTGCCGTCTTCGGGGGACGGGGTTTCACCACCGGTCTGCACCATCAGCATGCCGGTGCTGGTGCACACCTCCATGATGGCATCCTGGCTGCCAGCGGCCACCACGGCCTGCGCCAGGGTGGGCGCCAGTGCGCCAAATGCCACAGCCAGCATGGCCAGAAAGGCAATGCAGCGGCGGTGGAAGCGGGCGGCGAACATCGCGGCAGTGTAGCCAAACGCTGTGTCCCGGCCTTTGCGTCAGCGCAAAGGCTTCACCTGCTACTTGCGCCGGGCGCGCGGATGGGCCTGGTCGTACACCTTCGCCAGGTGCTGGTAATCAAGCCGTGTGTACACCTGCGTGGTGGTGATGTTGGCGTGGCCCAGCAGCTCCTGCACGGCGCGCAGGTCACCGCTGGACTGCAGCAGGTGGCTGGCGAACGAGTGGCGCAGCATGTGCGGGTGCACCGGCGTGGTCAGCCCCGCCTGCCCGCTGCGCTGGCGCAGGCGCAGCCAGACGGACTGCGCCGTGAGGCGCGCGCCGCGCTGGCCGACGAACAGCGCCGCGTCAAGCCGCCCCGGTGCGAACGGGGTGGCGCGCAGCGCCAGCCAGGCCTGCAGCGCCTGCAGCGCGGCCGCGCCCACCGGCAGGCTGCGGCGCTTGCTGCCCTTGCCCAGCACATGGGCCTCGGCGGCCTGCAGGTCGATCCAGCCCCGGCCCAGGCGTTCGGTGTCGGGGCCGGGCGCCGCGTCCAGACCCACCAGCTCGCCCACGCGCAGGCCGCAGCCGTAGAGCAGCTCCACCATGGCGGCATCGCGCGCCTCCAGCCAGGGGTCGGCGCCATCGTGGCTGAATTCGGCCAGGCGCACCGCGTCGTCCACGCCCAGCGCCTTGGGCAGGGGCTTGGGCGCCTTGGGCGCCCGCACGCCCTGCACGGGGTTGTGGCCGGTCAGCCCCTGGCGCGCCGCCCAGACGTAAAAGCCCCGCCAGCCCGAGAGGATGAGCGCAATGCCGCGCCCGCCGCGTCCGCCGCTGTGCATCTGCGCCACAAAGCGGCGGATGTTCGCCGTTTGCAGGTCCAGCAGCGGCACGCCCAGCGGTTCGGCGAAGCGTACGAGTTTTTCCAGGTCGAGCGTGTAAAGGGTGACGGTGCGCGCGGCCAGGCGCTTTTCCACGCGCACATGCTCCAGGTAGCGCAGGGCTTCGGGCGGCAGGGGCGTGGGGGTGGTCATGTGTTGGCCGTTTTGCGCCCCACCCACAGCCCATGAAACCGCCGCGACCCAAACCAGCGGCCACCGCGCAAGGGCCGCCAGAATGCCACGGCGCAGGCGCTGGTGGCGTCCCCCTGCCCGCAACGCGCAGCGATGCGAGAGCGGAGGGAGGGCGCGAAGCGCCACAGGGGGGTGTTCACGTCACCTCAAACGCATGAGCGCCGCGCTGGCCAGCTCCGCCATGCGCGCAAGGAAGTCGGTGCCCATGGTGGCGTCAAAGCGCTGCGGGTCGTGCGAGCCCAGCACCAGCAGACCGAAGGCCGGCGTGGCGCTGTCGATGGCGCCCACGCGCAGCGGCAGCAGCGCCATGGACTGGGCCGCAGGCGTGTCGCCCTGCACCAGCCAGCCCGCGGGCTCGAAACCCAGGTTGGGGCCGCAGAACGGCATGGTGAGCGAGCTGGCGAAGGCCTGGGCGTCCTCGCTGGCGCCCAGCGCGAAGTCGCAGTCGATGTAGGCGCCCGAGACGCCCCACACGCGCACGGCGGCCATCGGCACGTCGAACAGGGTGCGCACACCCTCGGCCACGGCCAGCGGCAGGTCGATGGGGTCGCGCACCTGCAGCAGGCTGCCGGTCCAGTGGTGCACCTTTTGCGCGATGGCCTCGTTCTCGTGGCTGTTGCGCACCATCTCCATCACGCGCTGCTCCAGGCCCTTGATCTTCTCGCGCAGCATTTCGGCCTGGCGCTCCTGCAGGCTCACAGCACGCTGGCCGTGCGGGCTGGTGAGCTGCACGCCCGCCAGCACCTCGGCGTGGCGTTCAAAGAAGCCGGGCGTGCGCAGCAGGAATTCGGCGATGTCGTCTTCGGTGATGGGGGAAATGGAGTTGCTGGAGTTCATGGTGCGTCGGGGAGGTCGATCTGGCCTTCGAAAACCGTGGTGGCCGGGCCGGTCATGAAAACGGAGTCGGCCTCCTGGCCGCTCCATGCGATGGTGAGCAGGCCGCCGCGCGTGCGCACATCCACGCGCGCATCGAGCAGCCCCAGGCGGATGCCCGCCGCCACGGCCGCGCAGGCGCCGGTGCCGCAGGCCAGGGTTTCGCCCGCACCGCGCTCGAACACGCGCAGGCGCACGTGGCTGCGGTCCACGATCTGCAGGAAGCCCGCGTTCACGCGCTGCGGGAAACGGGTGTGGCGCTCGATCAGCGGGCCGGTCTGCGCCACGGGGGCAGTGTCCACGTTGTCCACCAGCTGCACGGCGTGCGGGTTGCCCATGGACACCACCGCTACCAAAACCGTAGCTGCTGGCGCTTGCCCATCGAGCGCCAGAGGCCATTTTTGCCCAGAACCCTGGGACACAGGCACCAGGCCCGAAGCGTCGAAGGGCACGCGCGCCGGGTCGAACTGCGGGCGGCCCATGTCCACGGTGACGCGGCCGTCGGACGTGAGCTGGGGCGCAATCACGCCCGCGAGCGTCTGCACACGGATCGTGTCCTTCTGCGTGAGGCCCTTGTCGCGCACGTAGCGCGCGAAGCAGCGCGCGCCGTTGCCGCACTGCTCCACCTCGCCGCCGTCGGCGTTGTGGATCACGTATTCAAAGTCCAGGTCCGGCGCGGGCGCGGGGCGCACGGTCAAAATCTGGTCAGCCCCCACGCCGAAATGGCGGTCGGCCAGGAAACGGTACTGGGCGGCCGAGAGCCCCAGGGGCCCGGCGGTTTCGTCAAGCACGACAAAGTCGTTGCCCGCGCCCTGCATCTTGGTGAAGCGGATCTGCATGGCCGGATTATCGCAATGGCCCCAACCTGCGCCGGTTATCTCGACGAATTAGGCTCATATTCTTTGGGCTACTTGCCCTCTTTCGAAGGATTTTCATGGCCGATCTCTCCGCTTTCCCCATCACCCGCAAATGGCCCGCGCGGCACCCGGAGCGCCTGCAGCTCTACTCGCTGCCCACGCCCAACGGCGTAAAGGCCTCGATCATGCTGGAGGAAACCGGCCTGCCCTACGAGCCGCACCTGGTGAGCTTCGAGACCAACGACCAGCTCACGCCCGAATTCCTCTCGCTGAACCCGAACAACAAGATCCCCGCGATCATCGACCCCGACGGCCCGGGCGGCGCACCGCTGGCGCTGTTCGAGTCGGGCGCCATCCTCTGGTACCTGGCCGAGAAGACCGGGCGCTTCCTGCCGCAGGAGGCCGCCACGCGCTACGAGACGCTGCAGTGGCTGATGTGGCAGGTGGGCGGCGTGGGGCCGATGTTCGGCCAGGTCGGCTTCTTCTACAAGTTCGCCGGCAAGGACTTCGAGGACAAGCGCCCGCTGGGCCGCTACGTGGCTGAATCCAAGCGTCTGCTCGGCGTGCTGGAGCAGCGCCTGACGGGCCGCCGCTGGGTGATGGGCGAGGACTACACCATCGCCGACATCGCCGTCTTCCCCTGGGTGCGCAACCTCGTGGGCTACTACGCAGCGGGCGACCTGGTGGAGTTCAGCCGGTTCCCGCAGGTGCAGCGCGCGCTGGCGGCCTTCGTGGAGCGCCCCGCCGTGCAGCGCGGGCTGGAGATTCCTGCACGAGGCTGAAATCCGCCCATCGAAACGCATCGTCCACGACACATGCAACTGGCGCGCCCCAGGCCAGGGCTCCCGCGCAAGGGCCGCCCCGCCGCGCCGGGAGCGTCCCCCTGCCCGCATCGCGCAGCGCTGCGAGAGCGGGGGGAAGCGGCGCAGCCGCTCAGGGGGGTGCTCATAATGCACCCATGACACGCCCCAGCCAGCTCCTGCACCCGCCCCGCCCGCCCGCCCCCGCCCTCCCCGCCGCCACCGTGCTGCTGCTGCGTGACAGCGCGCAGGGCCTGGAGGTGCTGATGACACGCCGCTCGACAAAAGCCAGCTTCGCCCCCGGCGCCTATGTGTTCCCGGGCGGCGGCATTGACACGCTCGATGCACAGTCGCATGGCGCCGCCGCGCGCCGCGCCACCCAGGGCGACGTGCAGCTCACCCAGGCCATCGCCGCCATCCGCGAGAGCTTCGAGGAGCTGGGCGTGCTGCTGGCGCGCCATGCCGATGGCCGCTGGGCCGGTGCCGACGACATTGCCGCGCTGGACCGCCAGGCCCCCTTCGCCGCGCAGTGCCAGGCGCTGGGCCTGCAGCTGGCGGCCGACGGCGTGTTCACGCTGGCACGCTGGATCACCGACCGCGACCTGCCCAGGCGCTTCGACGTGCCCTTTCTCGTGGCGCGCATGCCCGAAGGCCAGACGCCCGTGGCCGACGAGGCCGAGCAGTTCGAGCCCCAGTGGGTGCGCCCGCAGGACGCCCTGGAGCGCCACGCGGCCGGGGGCTTTTTCATGATCTTCCCGACCATCCGCACGCTGCAGCGCCTGGCGCCCTTCGCGCATGTGGACGATGTGCTGGCCGCCTGCGCCGTGAGCGAAGCCCCGCTGTGGACGAGCTGCCCGCGCGCCGGACTGCTGGCCGGCAAGGAGGCGCGCTACATGGAGGACGAAATGCCGTTTGGCGAGCTGGCCCTGGTCTGCCCCGACGGGCAGATCGCCCACCCGCTGGACTGGCAGAGCGAGCGCACCGTGCCGCTCTTGAAGAACGTGCAGCGCCTCACCGCCCCCAACCCCGGCGTGATGACCGGCCCCGGCACCAACAGCTACCTCGTGGGCGACCCGGCCACGGGCTACATCGCCATCGACCCCGGCCCGGCAGACACCGAGCACCTGGCGCGCCTGTGGCGCGCGGCGGGCGGCGACATCCGCATGATCGTGTGCACACACTCGCACCCCGACCACTCGCCCGGCGCCGCGCCGCTGCAGCAGATATGCCAGCGCGCGGGGCGTGCTGCGCCGCCCATCCTGGGCCTGCCCTCGGCCCCCACGGCGCGTGCCGACAGCGCGTTCACACCCGACCGGGCGCTATCGAATGGTGAGCTGCTTACGCTCACCGGCAAAGGGCTGGACGGCGAAATCACCCATACCCTGCAGGTGGTGCACACCCCCGGCCACGCGGCCAACCACCTGTGCCTGCTGCTGGTCGAGGATGGCCTGCTGTTCAGTGGCGACCACATCCTGAACGGCAGCACCACCATCATCAACCCACCCGACGGCAACATGGCCGACTACCTGGATGCGCTCGACCGGCTCGATGTGCTCTGCGCCGAACACGGCGTGGCGTTCATCCTGCCCGCGCACGGCCATGTGATGGGCGAAGCCCGCAGTGCCATCGCCCAATTGAAGGCACACCGCCTGGCGCGCGAGGCCAAGGTCATCGCCGCCATGCAGCAGCTGCCCGAAGGCACGGTGGAACAGTGGGTGGAACTGGCCTACGCCGACGTGCCGCCGCGCATGTGGCCGCTGGCGCAGCGCTCGCTGATCGCGCACGTCGAGCGCATCCGCGCACAAGGCCCCGGCAATGACTGAAGCGAACGACAACACCGTACGCCTGGCCAAGCGCCTGGCGGCCGAGCACGGCCTCTCGCGCAGCACCGCCGAGCAGTACATCGAAGGCGGCTGGGTCAGCGTGGACGGCCAGGTGGTCGAGCTGCCCGGCGCGCGCGTGGCGCCACAGCAGCGCGTGGAGTTGGCGCCGGACGCCAGCCTGCTGGAACTCACCCCCGTCACCCTGCTGCTGCACAAGCCGCCGGGCTTTGAAGCCGGGCTGGGGCTGGAGGCGGGCGCGGCCGCCCATGGCAGCCGCAGCCAGGGCGCGCCGTCCGCCCTGACGCTGCTGAACGCGCAGAGCCACCTGGCCGAGGATGCCGCAGGCATCCGCGTGCTGCTGCGCCACTTCAAACAGCTGGAATGCTTCACGCCGCTGCCCACGCCGGCCAGCGGCCTCGTGGTCTACACGCAGGACAAGCGCATCGCGCGCAAGCTGCAGGAGGACATCGAGACGCTGGAGCAGGAATGCATCGTCGAGGTGGAGGGCCAGATCGCCGACAACGGCCTGAAGAAGCTCTGCCACGGCCTGAGCTTCAACGGCCGGCCGCTGCCGCCCATCAAGGTGAGCTGGCAAAGCGAGACCAAACTGCGCTTCGCGCTCAAGGGCATCCGGCCCGGGCAGATTCCGGCCATGTGCGAGGCCGTGGGCCTGCGCGTGATGGCCATCAAGCGCATCCGCCTCGGCCGCGTACCGCTGGCCAAGGTTCCCGAGGGGCAGTGGCGCTATCTGCAGCCTTGGGAAAAATTCTGACACCCCCCTGTGGCGCTGCGCGCCTTCCCCCCTCTCTCGGCTTCGCCGGGAGGGGGGACGCCCCCAGCGCGGCGGGGCGGCCCTTGCGCGGGGGTCGCTGGCCTGGGCCGCGCCGGGTTCATGCATTGCGGGCGATGCGCGGCGCCTTGGGTCACAGACATCAAAAATCATAGCTGCCTGCGCAGCATTTATGAGCCTCAAAGGCACTTTTGACTTAAAAACATGCCCTCCACTGCTACACTGCGCGGCCACCCTGGAGGGAGACCATGGACCAACGCAACAGCAGCAGCAGCAGCAGTACCCCGGCAAACGCCCCGTCGTTCGCCTCACCCATGATCGACGCGCACCCGCTCGCATTCACCGGCAGCGGCGGCGAGTATTTCCGGGTCTGGATCGTCAACGTGCTGCTGAGCATCGTCACCCTGGGTCTCTACACGCCCTGGGCACGGCGGCGCACGGCGCAGTATTTCTACGGGCACACGCAGGTGGCGGGCAGCCCGCTCGAATTCACCGCGCCGCAGGGCAAGATGGTCAAGGGCTTCGTGCTGCTGGTGCTGATCATGCTGGCCTACAACATCGCCGCCAACACCGGGCAGGACATGGCCGTGGCCCTGTTCCTGCTCGCGGGTGCGGTGCTCGCCCCCTTCATCTGGGCCAGCGCCATGCGCTTTCGCCTCTCGGCCACGCGCTGGCGGGGGCTGCGCCTGCAGTTTGCCGCGAGCTGGCGCGAGGTCTACACCGCCAGCTGGCCCGTGTTCGCACTGGCGCTGGTGTGGTTTGGCGTTTTTGTGGGCCTGCAGGTGGTGACGCCCGAGGCCGTGCTGGACGATGAAACCGGCCGCAAGATGCCGCAGATCACCGCGTCCATGGTGGCACTGGTGGCCCTGGGCCTGGTGCTTTCGGTGCTGTGCATCATCCGGCTTGAATACAACTACAGCAGCCTGCTGGTGCTGCGCAGCCGCCTTGGCCAGGAGCCGGGCCGCTGGAAGCCGATCTACCTCGATTTCGTCCGGATCTGGGGGGCCACGGCCATCGTGTTTCTGCTGTCGGTCCTGGCCCTGGGCGCGCTGATCAGCCTGGCCATGCATGGCGGCTGGCTGGCCCTCGGCAAGGCGCCCCAGCTGGGCATGTGGTTGTTCGTGCTGATCGCGCTGGCCTTCGTGGGCGGGCTGCTGGCGCTGTTTCTGGCCTCGGCCCCGGCGCGCGCCTACCGCGAGGCGCGCATGTTCCAGCTGCTGTGGGACAACATTGGCGTGAGCCAGGTGGCGCGGTTCAAGTGCGACCTGGGCACGGGGGGCTATGTGTGGCTGCGCATCCGCAACCTGCTGCTCACGCTGCTCACGCTGGGCCTGTACCGCCCGTTCGCGCGCGTCAGCGAATACCGCATGAAGACCGAATCGGTCACGCTGCACGTCAAGGGCGGTGTGGACCAGGTAGCGGGCACCCTGGTGCGCCAGCAGGACGGCGGCCTGGGCGATGCACTGGCCGATGCGGCCGGGCTGGACCTGATCGGGTGATGAGGAACACCCCCCTGAGCGGCGACGCCGCGTCCCCCCGCTCTCGCAGCGGTGTGCGCTGCGGGCAGGAGGACGCCCCCAACGCGGCGGGGCGGCCCTTGCGCGGGGGCCGCTGGGCTGGGCCACGCCCGTTTTTGGGGCTGGTGTGCTTTGCCGAGGAGACCACCCGTTGAAGGCTTCTCAGGAAGCTACCGTCGCACCCGGCGATCTGCTGCCGGGGCGCTGGTTCGACGGGCGCAGCAGCCAGGCCCGGCCGGTGCTGGTGGGCCTGCAGCCCACGCCCCGGGGGCCTTCGCTGCTGCTGCACCCGCTGGCGCCGCCCGGCGAAGCGCCCACGGTGCTGCAGCATGCGCAGGTGGGCTGGCCGGAGACCTGGAGCGTGCAGCGCCCTCCGCCCCGTGTGGTGGTGGACCTGCGCGAACACGGGAGCCTGGAAGTGGACGCGGTGGGTGAGTGGCAGGCCGCCCTGGCCGCCGCAGGCGCCCGCCCGGGCCTGGCCCAGCACATGCAGACGCGCTGGAGCGTGCTGCTGGCCGTGCTGCTCGCCGCCGCCATCGGGCTGCTGCTTTTTTACCGCTACGGCACGCCCTGGGCGGCCACGCAGCTCACCCGCTGGGTGCCCATGGGCTGGGAGACCGCCATGGCCGACCAGGGCCTGCAGGAAATGGACGACGGCCTGCTCAAGCCCAGCAAGCTGGCACCCGAGCGCCAGGCGCAGCTGCGCGCGCGCTTCGACACGCTGGCGCAGCAGATTCCGCCCGACCTGCAGCGCTACACGGGCTACGCGCCGCAGTGGGCGCTGGAGTTTCGCGCCGGCATGGGCGCCAACGCCTTCGCCCTGCCCGGGGGGCGCGTGGTGATGACCGACGGCCTGGTGCAGGCCGCCGCCCGGCAGGGCCTGGGCGACGAGGCGCTGGTGGGCGTGCTGGCGCACGAAATCGGCCATGTGGTGCACCGCCACACCACGCGCATGGTGGTGGAACAGGGCGTGCTGCAAATGGGCCTGGGGCTGGCGCTGGGCGATGTGTCGGGCATCCTGTCCACGGGCAGCGCACTGCTCACGGGGCTGCACTACCGCCGCAGCCACGAGCGCGAGGCCGACTGCTTTGCCATCGGCCTGATGCGCCATGCTGCCCTGCCCACGGCGCCCATGGGCACGCTGCTGCTGGCCATTGCACGCGACGAGGACGACAAGAAGCAGGAAAAGGATGGCGCACGCAGCGTACCACCGGGCAAGCACGGGAGCCCCGAGGAAGCGCACCCCATCTGGTCACTGCTGAGCAGCCACCCCGACACGGTGGAGCGCGCCAGCGCCCTGCAGCAGGGCCAGGCGCCGCACTGCCCACAATAGCATCAAAAATGATAGCTGCCATCGCTTACCCCATAAGCGCTGGAGCCATATTTCGCTTGTAAAGTGTGAAGCGCGCCGATAAGCCGGATTCTGTGCACTGCGGTTGCCCGCAGCGTGACCGCCATTACTCTGGGCCGGGGGTCGCCCACCCGGCTCGATGCTACCTACCCGCCAGCTCTGCGGAACCACATCAACGCTGGCCTACTTGGTATTGCTGCGCGTAGAGATTGCCCGTTTCACCCCCGGTGGTTTGCCTTGCGGCACTCCCCCGGGACTCGTCTCTGTTGCTCTGATCCTCACCTCACGGTGGGCAGCCGTTAGCTGCTACGCTGTCCTGTGCAGTCCGGACGTTCCTCCAGTGCCTGGTTTCCCAGATTGCACCAGCGGCGGTCTGGCGTGCTTCACGGAGGCGATTATCCCCGACCCAGCCCCCTCGTGCCCTCCTTTATTTGCCACGCAGACACCATGACAGCAAATTCCAACACCCATTTCGACACTGCCGCCCGCGACTGGGACCAGCGCCCCATGTCCCAGCAACTGGCCGCCGTGCCGCCATTGCTCCTCGCGCAACTGCCTTTGTCCCCCACCGACCAGGTGCTCGATTTCGGCGCGGGCACCGGCCTGCTTTCCACGGCCATTGCGCCTTTGGTGGCCCAGGTCACGGCGCTGGACATGTCGGCCGCCATGCTGCAGGTGCTCGATGAAAAGGGCTTTGCCAACATCACCCCGCTGCAGCAGGACATCTTCGCGGGCCTGCCCGGGCGCTACCACGCCATCGTGAGCTGCATGGCACTGCACCATGTGGCGGACACCGGCGCGCTGCTGCGGGCCTTTGCCGACGCACTGCACCCGGGCGGGCGCATCGCGCTGGTGGACCTGTACCCGGAGGACGGCAGCTTTCACGGCGACAACGCCGCCAAGGGCGTGCAGCACTTCGGCTTTGCCCCCGAGGACCTGCGGGAACTGGCGCAAACCGCCGGCCTGCGCGGCCTGGCATTCACCGAAATCCTGCGCATGCGGCACCGCAACGGACGGGAATACCCCTTGTTTTTGATGACGGGGCACAAGCCCTGACACTTTTTGATAGCACGTAGCGCTTGCCAGACAAGCGCTACCGACGTTTTTCTCTCAAAACCGTGGCAGGCGGTGGCAGCGCCGCAAGCGATGCCCCTGCGCCAGGCATATCCATATGGCCCTGGCGCAGAACAACTGGTTCAGAATGTGCGCCATCCCCCTTCCCCCTTCAGAGGAGACGCCATGAAAGTCGACAACATTCTGCAAACCATCGGCAACACCCCGCATGTGCGCATCAACCGCCTGTTCGGCCCCGATGCCAACGTCTGGGTGAAGTCCGAGCGCGGCAACCCGGGCGGCTCGATCAAGGACCGCATCGCGCTGGCCATGGTCGAAGACGCCGAGAAGTCGGGCGCGCTGCAACCCGGCGGCACCATCATCGAACCCACCTCGGGCAACACCGGCATCGGTCTGGCGCTCGTCGCTGCCGTCAAGGGCTACAAGCTCATCCTCGTGATGCCCGACAGCATGAGCATCGAGCGCCGCCGCCTCATGCTGGCCTACGGCGCCAGTTTCGACCTCACGCCGCGCGAGAAGGGCATGAAGGGCGCCATTGCCCGCGCCGAAGAGCTGCGCCAGCAGACCCCCGGCGCCTGGATTCCGCAGCAGTTCGAGAATCCGGCCAACGTGGACGTACATGTGCGCACCACGGCGCAGGAAATCCTGGCCGACTTTCCCGACGGCCTGGATGTGCTCATCACCGGCGTGGGCACGGGCGGCCACCTCACGGGTGTCTCGCGCGTGCTCAAGGCACGGTTCCCCCAGCTCAAGGTGTTCGCCGTGGAGCCCACGCAGTCGCCTGTCATCAGCGGCGGCCAGCCCGCGCCCCATCCCATCCAGGGCATTGGTGCCGGTTTCATCCCGAAGAACCTCGACACCAGCCTGCTCGACGGCGTGATCCAGATCGACGCCGAACCCGCGCGCGAATACGCCCGCCGCTGCGCACGCGAGGAGGGCATGCTCGTGGGCATCTCCAGCGGCGCCACGCTGGCCGCCATTGCCCTCAAGCTGCCCGAACTGCCCGCAGGCGCGAAGGTGCTGGGCTTCAACTACGACACGGGCGAGCGTTATCTGTCGGTCGAAGGCTTCCTCCCGGCCTGAGAGGCGGAACGGTCACCGTGCCGACAGGTAGTCCACCAGCCCCTTGAGGGTGTGCAGGTGGGGGTAGTCGCTTTCAGGGATCGCCACGCCGCTGCCCTGCCCCAGGCCGATGATGAAGTTGAGAAAGTCCATGGAGTCGAGGTCCAGCGCTTCGCGCAGGTCTTCGTTCTCTCCGACATCGGCCAGATCGGCTTCGGGGGCGATGCCGGCCAGCACGCGGGACGCCAGGAGCATGATTTCAGGAGCGTTCATGGGAGCCTGTCATTCAAGGTAAAGGTCAAAGGTTCTGCGGCTGGAGCAGGGCCTGGCCGATGGCGGCGAGCAACTGTCCCCCCAGATGCCCGTCGGTGACGCGGTGGTCAGCGGCCAGGCTGATGTTCAGCACCGGGCGCGCCACCACCGCCCCATCCACCACCCAGGGGCGCAGGCCCACCCGGCCAAAGCCGACGATGGCCACCTGGGGCGGGTAGATTACGCCCAACACGCTTTGGGCCCCGCGCTCCCCCAGGCTGGTGACGGTGATGGTCGGATCGGTGAGTTCGGAGCTGCGCAGCCCCCCGGCGCGGGCACGCTGCACCAGGTCGCGCAGCTGCTCCATGACCTGCGGCAGCGACAGGCGATCGACACCGTGCAGCGCGGGCGCCACCAGGCCGCCGCCGCGCAGGCTGATCGCCCAGCCAATATGGATGCCAGGCCCGGGCCGGAAGGCGCCATTCTCGAAAAAACCATTGAACTGGGGCACGGCCTGCAGGGCCTGTGCCGTCGCCTTGAGCAGCAGAGCCGCGGCCAGCAGGCGCTGCTCGGGCGGGCGCTCCCGGTTCCAGTTTTCCAGCCACTGTTGGGCCACCGAGAAGTCGATGGTGTCGCCCAGGTAGTAGTGCGGTATTTCCCGCTTGGACTTGCCCATGGCGGCGGCAATGGCCTGGCGCATCTGGGCCGGGTCAAAACCGGAGCGGCGCGGTGACGCAGCAGCGGCCTTGCGGGCTTCGGCGGCGCGCTCGACATCGGTCAGCGTCACGGCCCCTTGCTGCCCACTGCCCTGGATCAAGGCCGGATCCAGGCCATGCGACCGGGCACGCCGCCGGGCGGCCGGGCTGACCCGTGCGCGCCCGGCGGCCTGCACCACCAGCACGGGGGCCGGTACATCGGGGTGCGAGACGGGTCGCGCCGGAGGCACTGGCGCGGGAGACGGTGGCGGAGCCTCGCGGTCGCCTTCGCCATCACGCCGCACCCGCGCCAGCACGGCGCCCACCGACAGCGCCTCGTTCAGCGGTGCCAGCTGGTCAATCACCCCTTCCAGAAAGATTTCCACGTCGATGGCGCCCTTGTGGGTTTCCACCACGGCCACCACGTCGCCGGGCCGCACGCGGGCGCCGGGCTGCACGAGCCACTGCACGACCTTGCCGGTCTCCATGTCGGCGCCCAGCGCGGGCATCAGAAAATCGGTCATGGCGGCATCACCCCGGGCGCACCAGACCGCGCGCGGCCGCCACGATGTCCTCCACCCGGGGCAATGCGGCTTCTTCGAGGTGGGCGGCGTAAGGCACCGGCACCTCGCGGCTGCAGACGCGCAGAACGGGGGCATCAAGCTCGTACAGCGCATCTTCGGCCAGCCGCGCGGCGATTTCCGCAGAGATCGAGCCGCTCTTCCAGCCCTCGTCCACGATCACGCAGCGGTGGGTGCGCGCCACCGAAGCCGTCACCGTGGCCATGTCGAGCGGGCGCAGCACGCGCAGGTCGATCACCTCGGCCTGCACGCCTTCGCGCGCCAGGGCATCGGCGGCGGCCAGGCATTTGGGGAGGCTGTTTCCGTAGGTCACCAGGCTCACATCGGCGCCGCTGCGGCGCACGCACGCATGGTCAATGTCCACCGCCGTCACGGCGGGGTCGAGCGCGCCCTCGGCGTTGTAGAGCACGATGTGCTCGAAGATCAGCACCGGGTTGGGATCGGCCAGGGCGGCGGCCAGCATGTGGCGCGCGTCCTCGACGGTGGCGGGCACCAGCACCTTGAGACCGGGGATATGGGCGTACCAGCCCTCCAGGCTGTGCGAGTGCTGCGCTGCCAGCTGGCGCCCGCCCCCCGTGGCCATGCGGATCACCAGCGGCACGGCGAACTGCCCGCCCGACATGTGCGACAGGCTGGCGGCATTGTTCATGATCTGGTCCAGCGCCAGCAGGCTGAAATTGCAGGTCATGATCTCCACGATGGGGCGCAGGCCCGCCAGGGCCGCGCCCACACCGGCGCCGACAAAACCGTTTTCGGCCAGCGGGGTGTCGCGGATGCGCCCGGGTCCGAACTCTTCGAGCAGGCCCTTGGTCACGGCGTAGCAGCCGCCGTAGCGGCCCACGTCTTCGCCCATCACGAAGCAACGCGGGTCGGCATGCAGCGCGTCACGCAACGCCTGGCGGCAGGCCTCGCGGTAGGTCATGGTCACGGGTGTCGCGCTCATGGCATCGCCTCCTGGACCACGCGGTCCATCAGCACAAACCGCTCCAGCATTTCCACCGGCTCCAGCGTGCCCGCTTCGGCCTGGGCCACCGCGGCATCGATCTCGGCAGAGACTTCAGCATTCAGGCGGGCCTCGTCGTCGTCGCTCCATTGGTGGCTGGCCTGCATCCACTGTCGCAGGCGCTCGATCGGGTCGCGCAGCTTCCACTGCTCGACCTCGTCGCGCGTGCGGTAGGCCTGGGTGTCGAACATCGAATGGGCGCGAAAACGGTAGGTACGGCATTCGAGCAAATACGGCCCCTGCCCTGCGCGGATGTGCCCGACGGCCTGCCGGGCCGCTGCCTCCATGCGGATGGGGTCCATGCCATCGACCTGCGCGGCCGCCATGCGGTAGGCATCGGCCTTGCGGTACACCTCGGTCTGCGCGTCGGATTCCTCCAGCGGCACGCCCATGGCATAGAGGTTGTTCTCGCAGACGAACAGCACCGGCAGTTTCCACAGCGCGGCCAGGTTCATGCTTTCATGGAAGGCGCCTTCGGCCACGGCGCCTTCGCCAAAGAAGCAGGCGGTGACGGCGCCGGGACGCAACTGCTGGTCGGCCAGGGCAATGCCCACCGCCAGCGGCAGCCCACCGCCCACGATGGCGTTGCCGCCAAAAAAGCGCCGCTCGCGGTCGAACAGATGCATGGAGCCGCCGCGTCCCCGGCAGCAGCCCTCCACCTTGCCCAGCATCTCCGCCATCAGGGGTGCCATGGGCACGCCCCGGGCCAGCGCATGCCCATGCTCGCGGTAGGTGGCCAGCACGGCATCGCGCGCGTCCAGCGCCGCCATCACGCCCACGGCCACGGCCTCCTCGCCGTCGTAGAGGTGCAGAAAACCGCGAATCTTCTGCGCCTGGTACAGCTCGACACAGCGCGCCTCGAAGCGCCGGATGCGCAGCATCTGCCCATACAGATGGTGCAGGTGCGCGCGGTCGAGATGGATTTTTTCAGCCATGGTGCGCCCTCACTTCTCGTCGCTTTCCAGCGTGGACAGGTCGCCTTCCGGCAGGCCCAGCTCCCGCGCCTTGAGCAGGCGGCGCATGATCTTGCCGCTGCGTGTCTTGGGCAGGTTGATGCGGAACTCGATCGCCTTGGGCGCCACCGCCGCGCCCAGGCGCTTGCGCGCATGGCCCAGCAGTTCACGCTGCAGATCCTCACCGGCCGTGAAACCAGGCTTGAGCGCCACAAAGGCCTTCACCACCTCGCCCGCCATGGCATCGGGGATGCCGATGACGCCGGCCTCGGCCACGGCCGGATGCTCCAGCAGGGCGCTTTCCACCTCGAAGGGGCCGATCAGGTGGCCGGACGACTTGATGACGTCGTCGGCACGGCCGACAAACCAGTAGTAGCCGTCGGCATCGCGCCGCGCCAGGTCGCCCGTCAGGTACCAGCCGCCGGCAAAGCACTTACGGTAGCGTTCGTCCTCGTGCAGGTAGCCGCGCATCATCGACGGCCAGGGCACGCGCAGTGCCAGTTCGCCGTCGGTGTCGGGTGCGTCGATCACGTGCACCCCGGCGGCATCGCGCTGGACAATGGCTGCCGTGATGCCCGGCAGCGGTTTGCCCATGGAGCCGGGCTTGATGTCCATCGCGGCGAAGTTCGACACCATGATGCCGCCGGTCTCCGTCTGCCACCAGTTGTCGTGGAACGGCAGGCCGAAGGCCTCCAAACCCCAGACCACGGCCTCCGGGTTCAGCGGCTCGCCCACGCTGGCCATGAAGCGCAAGGCCGACAGGTCGTAGCCCTTCACGGCATCGGCGCCCAGTTTCATCATCATGCGGATGGCCGTCGGCGCGGTGTACCAGACCGTGACGCGCTCGCGCTCCAGCACGCCGTACCAGGTCTGCGCGTCGAACTCGGCCTCCACCACGACCATGGTCACCCCGCAGGCCAGCGGCGCGATGATGCCGTAGCTGGTGCCCGTGACCCAGCCGGGGTCGGCCGTGCACCAGAACACATCGTCCGCGTGCAGGTCCAGGGCATAGCGGCCGGTGACCAGGTGCGCCAGCACGGCCGCGTGCACATGCACCGCGCCCTTGGGGCGTCCGGTGGTGCCGCTGGTGAAGTGCAGCAGTGCCATGGACTCCGGATCGGTCGGGCCGATGGTGTACCGTGTGGACGCTGCGGCAAGCAGGGCGTCCCAGTGGTGCACCTCGGTCTCCCCCGCGGGCACACCGCCCACCACGATCACATGGCGCAGGCCAGGCAGGCGCTCGCGCAGACCCTGCACCTTGCGCTTGTACAGCTCGGGGGTGGTCACCAGCACCCGGGCGTCACCCATCTCGGCACGGGTGGCAATGGGTTCGGGGCCGAAGGCCGAGAAAAGCGGCGTGACCACGCAGCGCGCCTTGAGCGCGCCGAGTATCGCCACATACAGCTCGGGCAGACGCCCCATGAGCACGAACACCCGCTCGCCGGGCGCCACGCCCAGGTTTTCAAGCGCGTTGGCGAACTGGTTGGTGGCTTGGGCGAGATCGGCATAGCTCAGTTCGCGCCGCTCGCCGCTCTTGCCCAGCCAGCGCAAGGCCGTGTGGTTGCCACGCCCGTGCAGCAGGTGCCGGTCCACGGTTTCATGCGCGATGTTCAGGCCCGCGCCATCGGGCAGGCCATCGAGCAGGCCCGCGGCATCCGGCCACTGGAACCTGGCTGCCACCTGGTCGTAATGATCGAGATGGGGCGGCGGCTGCAGCGCCGCCGGCTTGCGGATCAGGGCCTTGCCCATTCCCCGGTTGACTTCAGACATCGCGCAGACCTCCTGCCCAGGGGCTTCCTGGGCCGATCAAGCTGTCATGCACCCGCCCGAAACGCCCGCCGCAGCCGGGACCACCCAGCCATGCGGCAACGAACGGACTCCTGGCTCTTTATACCGTGCCCCCCCGGCTGCCGCAATCCGGGCCGGACAGGGTGCGGGGGAAGCCGCAGCGCGGCGCGGCGTCGGCCGGTAAAATCCGTCCCTTCTGCCATTGCCCTTCGCCCGATAACCACGGGCCCGCAAGACCATGATCCGCATCTCCGAAATCCGGCTGCCGCTGGCCGCGCTGCCGTCCGACCCCGGCACCCACCCAGAGGCCGCGCTGCACGCCGCCGCCGCACAGGCCCTGGGTATCACTCCCGCCGACATCGCCCGCGTCCACGTCTTCAAGCGCAGCTTCGATGCGCGCAAGGCCGACCTGCTGGCCGTCTACATCATCGACACCACCCTCACCCAGCCCGCGCAGGAAACCGCGCTGCTGGAACGGCACACGGGCAACCCCCACATTCAGCCCACGCCCGACATGGCCTGGCACCCCGTGGGCCAGGCCCCGGCTGGCCTGCGCGAGCGCCCCGTGGTGGTGGGCTTTGGCCCCTGCGGCATCTTCGCTGCGCTGGTGCTGGCGCAAATGGGCCTGCGGCCCATCGTGCTGGAGCGCGGCCGGGCGGTGCGCGAACGCACCCAGGACACCTGGGGCCTGTGGCGCAAGCGCGAGCTGAATCCCGAGAGCAATGTGCAGTTCGGCGAGGGCGGCGCGGGCACCTTCTCGGACGGCAAGCTCTACAGCCAGATCAAGGACCCGCGCCACCTGGGCCGCAAGGTGATGGAGGAGTTCGTGCAGGCCGGCGCGCCGCCCGAGATCCTCTACGTGGCGCACCCGCACATCGGCACCTTCAAGCTCGTCAAGGTGGTCGAGACGTTGCGCGAGCAGATCATCGCGCTGGGCGGCGAGGTGCGCTTTCAGCAGCGCGTGACCGATGTACTCGTTGAAGAAGACACCGCCGGCCAGCGCCAGCTGCGTGGCCTGCGCGTGCTCGACCAGGCCACGGGCCAGACCCGCGAGCTGGAGGCGCGCCATGTGGTCATGGCGCTGGGCCACAGTGCGCGCGACACCTTCGCCATGCTGCACGAGCGCGGCGTGCACATGCAGGCCAAGCCGTTCTCGGTGGGCTTCCGCATCGAGCACCCGCAGGGCGTGATCGACCGCGCGCGCTGGGGCCGCCACGCCGGCCACCCGTTGCTGGGCGCGGCCGACTACAAGCTGGTGCACCACGCCAGCAACGGCCGCACGGCCTACAGCTTCTGCATGTGCCCCGGCGGCACCGTGGTGGCAGCCACCAGCGAACCCGGTCGCGTGGTGACCAACGGCATGAGCCAGTATTCGCGCAACGAGCGCAATGCCAACGCCGGCATGGTGGTGGGCATCGATCCGCAGGACTATCCCACCGACCCCGCCGCCTTCGAGGCCGCGCTCGGCGCCACCCATGGCGTGGAGGCACTCAAGGATGGCCAGCACCACCCGCTGGCAGGCATCGTGCTGCAGCGCCAGCTGGAATCGAATGCCTACGTGCTGGGCGGCAGCAACTACAACGCGCCGGGCCAGCTTGTGGGCGATTTTCTGGCGGGCCGCGCCTCGCAGGCGCTGGGCAGCGTGGAGCCCTCGTACAAGCCGGGCGTGACGCCCGTGGACCTGCGCGCGGCCCTGCCCGGCTACGCCACCGAGGCGCTGCGCGAGGCGCTGCCCGCCTTCGGCCGCAAGATCAAGGGCTTCGACATGCACGACGCCGTGCTCACCGGCGTGGAGACGCGCACCTCGTCGCCGCTCAAGATCGGCCGGGGCGAGGACTTCCAGAGCCTCAACACCGCCGGCCTGTACCCGGCAGGCGAGGGTGCGAGCTACGCGGGCGGCATCCTGTCGGCGGGGGTGGACGGCATCAAGGTGGGTGAGGCCGTGGCACGAAAAATTCTGACACCCCTCTGAGCGGCTGCGCCGCCTCCCCCTTCTCTCTCGCATCGCGACGCGATGCGGGGAAGGGGGACGCCACCAGTGCGGCGGGGCGGCCCTTGCGCGGTGGCCGCTGGCCTGGGCAGCGCCAGTTGCATTCGCCGCAGACAATGCGAAGCGCCGTGTAAAAAAAACCGCCAGGGGCGTGGCCACCTGGCGGTTGTGCGAAGAGAAAGGCGGCAGTCAGCCGTTGTTCTGCGCGTTTTGCAGCGCAGCAATGCGCTCTTCAATCGGCGGGTGGGTGCTGAACAGCTTGCCAATGCCCCCGGCGATGCCCATGGCGGACATGCTCTTGGGCAGTTCAGCAGGGTGCAGGCCGCCCAGACGGGCCAGGGCGTTGATCATGGGCTGGCGGCGACCCATGAGCTGGGCGGCGCCAGCGTCGGCGCGGAATTCACGCTGGCGCGAGAACCAGGCGACGATGATGGCCGCGACAAAGCCCAGAACGATGTCGAGCACGATGGTGGTGACCATGTAGCCGATGCCGGGGCCCGAGCGGTTTTCGTTGTTCTTGTTCAGGAAGCTGTCCACCGCGTAGCCGATCACGCGCGAGAGGAAGACCACGAAGGTGTTCATCACGCCCTGGATCAGCGTCATGGTGACCATGTCGCCGTTGGCGATGTGTGCCACCTCGTGGCCGATGACGGCTTCGACCTCTTCGCGCGTCATGTTCTGCAGCAGGCCGGTGGAAACCGCCACCAGGGCCGAGTTCTTGAAGGCACCGGTGGCAAAGGCGTTGGGGTCGCCCTCAAAAATACCGACCTCGGGCATGCCGATGCCGGCCTTGTCGGCGAACTTGCGCACGGTCTCGACGATCCAGGCCTCGTCCACCGAGCGCGTGCCGTCGATGATCTGCACGCCCGCGCTCCACTTGGCCATGGGCTTGCTGATGAGCAGCGAGATGATGGCGCCGCCAAAGCCCATGATGAACGCGAAGCCGAGCAGCGCGCCCAGGTTCAGCCCGTTGGCGGTGAGGTAACGGTTCACCCCGAGCAGGCTGGCCACAATGCCCAGCACGGCCACCACGGCAACGTTGGTCAACAGGAACAGGACGATTCTTTTCATGGTGCTTCCACAGGAATGCAGGGTTGTCAGAGCTTGAGGGCTGGCAGATGGGGATGGCCACCCGCCCCTTCAAGCAGGGCGTGCCGCAAGGGATGACCTGCATAACCCTCGCGCGTCGGTGGTAGTGCGGATCGGGATGGGCCACAAGGCGTCTTTTTGCGGCCAATAGCTCGGCTATTGGCAAGAAAAACAACGCTGTGGACCGCCCGAGGCCGCGCTATCACAGACCGCAGGGAGTTATGCAGGTCATCCCATGAGTGCGGAATACAGAAGAATCATCATAGAAGGAAAAGTTCTCGTTTTCGTGGCACCAGCCCGGTATCCCCATGACGGGCAAAGGAACGAAGGGCTTGCACGCCCACGGCCCTGGCTGCAGTTCATGGGCGAGCCAGGCATCCAGATTTGCTATTGATTCAATAGCTGCTGGCGCTTGATAGACGTGCGCCGTGATGCTTTTTCGTGCATAAACCAGTTTCTCCATCAGCGCATGCCCCACCAGCACCAGCCGGGCCTGCGCCCACAGCGGCCGCAGGTCGATGAAGAGACTGCGCCAGTCCCGCGCGCGCAGTGCCTGCCACAGCGGCGCGGGGGCATCGAGCACGGCGCCGTTTTCGTCGAACAGCGTGAGCGCATCGCGCAGCGGACCGCGCACCGCCCCCACACCCTGGGCCGCGATGGTCTGGCCCTGCAGCTGGTTCATGCGCCGCTTGGCCTGCGGCAGATGCAGCCAGACCAGGCCGTTGAAGAAGTCGTGCAGGTTGTTGCGCGTGGGGACCTGGCCGGTGGCGAAGATGAACTGCTCGTAGGCCTGGCCCGGGGGCAGCACCTCCTGCGGCACGAAGCGCATGGGCGCTGCAGCAGCGCCATTGAGCGCCTGGCAGACCGGCATTCCATCGGCCATCCGCCGGGTCAGCGCAAGCCCATGCGCTTTCCAGGGAGCGAGCCAGGGCGCCTGCCAGTCGATGGCCGCTGGGCCTACACCAGGCGCCACGGCAGCGCTTCGCCCGCGCGCAGGGGTTTGAGTTCTGCCTCGCCAAAGGCAAAGCTGTCGGGCGGCGTCCAGGATTCGCGGCGCAGGGTGATGGTTCCGCTGTTGCGCGGCAGGCCGTAGAAGGCCGGGCCGTGGAAGCTGGCAAAGGCTTCGAGCTTGTCGAGCGCGCTGGCGTTGTCAAAGGCTTCGGCGTACATCTCGATGGCCGCGTGCGCCGTGTAGCAGCCCGCGCAGCCGCTGGCGTGCTCCTTGAGGTGCGCGGGGTGCGGCGCGCTGTCGGTGCCGAGGAAGAATTTCGGGCTGCCGCTGGTGGCGGCCTGCACCAGGGCCTGGCGGTGGGTTTCGCGCTTGAGCACCGGCAGGCAGTAGTAATGGGGGCGGATGCCGCCGGTGAAGATGGCGTTGCGGTTGTAGAGCAGATGGTGGGCCGTGAGCGTGGCGGCGGTGAAGCGGTCGGCCTCCTGCACGTACTGCGCGGCTTCCTTGGTGGTGATGTGCTCGAAAACGATTTTCAGCTCGGGGAAGTCGCGGCGCAGCGGGATGAGCTGCTGCTCGATGAACACGGCCTCGCGGTCGAACAGGTCGATGTCGGGGCTGGTGACTTCGCCGTGCACCAGCAGCAGCAGGCCGGCCTTCTGCATGGCCTCCAGGGTCTTGTAGGTCTTGCGCAGGTCGGTCACGCCCGCGTCGCTGTTCGTCGTGGCGCCAGCCGGGTAGAGCTTGCAGGCGACCACACCGGCCGCCTTGGCGCGCGCGATTTCCTCGGGCGGCAGGTTGTCGGTCAGGTAGAGCGTCATCAGCGGCTCGAACGCGATGCCTGCGGGCACGGCCGCAAGGATGCGCTGCCTGTATTCCAGCGCCTGCTGCGCCGTGGTCACGGGCGGGCGCAAGTTGGGCATGATGATGGCGCGGCCGAACTGGGCGGCCGTGTGCGGCACCACGGTGTGCAGCGGGTCGCCGTCGCGCACGTGCAGGTGCCAGTCGTCGGGGCGGGTGATCGTGAGGGTGTCGGGGGAGGCAGTCATGGGCTGCATTGTCCCATCCGCCCGGCGACTTCCAAAACCATAGCACTCCGCGCTTTCCACATGCGCCCTGGAGCCCAAAAAAACATAAAAAAAAGCGCCCCATGGACGCTCGAATGCGCTAGCAGGTGCCGCGATGGACTGCGCCGCGCGCAGCACATGCAACCGGCGCGCCCCAGGCCAGGGCCACCGCGCAAGGGCCGCCCCGCCGCGCTGGTGGCGTCCCCCTTCCCGGCGAAGCCGAGAGAAGGGGGAAGGCGCGCAGCGCCTCAGGGGGATGACCCCTTTCCTCAGTGCTGCAGGATCTTGTTCAGGAAATCCTTGGTACGCGGCTGGCGTGCATCGGGGTTATTGAAAAACTCCTCCTTCGAGCAGTCCTCCAAAATCTTGCCACCCACATCCATGAAGATCACGCGGTGGCTGACCTTGCGCGCAAAACCCATTTCGTGGGTCACGCACATCATGGTCATGCCTTCATTCGCCAGGCCGACCATCACGTCCAGCACTTCGCCGACCATTTCAGGGTCGAGCGCCGAGGTGGGTTCGTCGAACAGCATGACGATGGGGTCCATCGACAGTGCGCGCGCAATGGCCACGCGCTGCTGCTGACCGCCCGAGAGCTGGCCGGGGAACTTGTCCTTGTGGGCGATCAGGCCCACGCGCTCCAGCATTTTCAGGCCACGCTTTTTGGCGTCGTCGGGGTTGCGGCCCAGCACCTTGATCTGCGCGATGGTGAGGTTGTCCGTCACCGACAGGTGCGGAAACAGTTCGAAGTGCTGGAACACCATGCCCACGCGCGAGCGCAGCTTGGGCAGGTCGGTCTTGGGGTCGTGCACGGCCACGCCATCCACAAAGATCTCACCCTTCTGGAAGGGTTCGAGGGCGTTGATGGTCTTGATCAGCGTGGACTTGCCCGAGCCCGAGGGGCCGCACACCACCACCACCTCGCCCTTCTGGATGCTGGTGGAGCAGTCGGTCAGCACCTGCACGGGGCCATACCACTTGGATACGTTCTTGAGTTCAATCATTTCTGGTTCCTCGGTGTCTTGTGCTTCAGCGGATGATGGCGATCTTCTGGTGCAGGCGTTTGACCATCCAGGAGAGGGCATAGCACATGACGAAATAGATCACTGCGGCGGCCAGGTAGGCCTCGATGGGACGGCCATAGTTCTTGCCCGCCACCTCGAAGCCCTTGAGCATGTCGTAGGCGCCGATGGCATACACAAGCGAGGTGTCCTGGAACAGGATGATGGTCTGCGTGAGCAGCACCGGCAGCATGTTGCGGAAGGCCTGGGGCAGGATCACCAGCTTCATGTTCTGGCCATAGGTCATGCCCAGGGCCTGCCCTGCGAACACCTGGCCGCGCGGGATGGACTGAATGCCCGCGCGCATGATCTCGCTGAAGTACGCGGCTTCGAAAGCGATGAAGGTGATCACCGCCGACATCTCCGCGCCAATGGGCCGCCCGATGATGGCGGGCACCAGCAGGAAGAACCACAGGATCACCATCACCAGCGGAATGCTGCGCATGCCGTTGACGTAGATGGTGGCGGGCACCACCAGCCATTTTTTGCCCGACAGGCGCATGAGCGCCAGCACGGTGCCGAACAGAATGCCGCCGATCGTGGCCACCACCGTGAGCATGAGACTGAAGTACAGCCCCTTGAGCACGAAGTTGCTGATCAGGTCCCAGTTGTAGAAGGAAAAGTCGAGATTCATACCAGGCCTCCCGCCGGGCCGCCGCAAGGCAGGCCTGCGGCCCCCTCGGGGGGCAGCGAATACACGAAGTGATGAGCATGGGGGTACGTCATGTCAGTGCCCTCCTCCGGCGGAACCCGCCACGATCATGCCGGGCACCCGGGCACGTTTCTCGACGAACGCCATGATGCGGTTGATGGCGAAGGCCGAAACGATGTACAGCCCCGTGACGGCCAGATAGACCTCGATGCCGCGCGAGGTTTCTTCCTGCGCCTGCATGGCGAACATGGTGAGTTCGGCCACGGACACGGCAAATGCCACGGACGAGTTCTTGAAGATGTTCATGGTCTCGCTGGTCAACGGCGGAATGACGATGCGAAACGCCATGGGCAGCAACACGTAACGGTAGGTCTGGAAGGTGGTGAACCCCATGGCCATGCCCGCATAGCGCTGGCCGCGCGGCAGGGCCTGGATGCCCGAACGCACCTGCTCGGCGATCCGCGCCGAGGTGAAAAAGCCCAGCGCCAGCACCACCAGCACGAAGCCGGGAACGCCCTTCATCACCGGGAACAATGTGGGCACGACGTGGTACCACAGAAAAATCTGCACCAGCAACGGAATGTTGCGGAACAGCTCCACCCAGGCGTTGCCCAGGCGCACCACCATCGGCCGCCCCTGCAGGGTGCGCAGCGTGCCGATGACGGACCCCAGCACCAGCGCCAACACCAGCGCCAGCACCGATACGGACACCGTCCAGCCCCAGGCCGACAGCATCCAGTCCAGATAGGTGATGTCGCCGCCCTTGCCAAAGCAGCCCTGCACCACCTCGCGATCCATGGTGTCTTCGCAGAACACCTGCCAATCCCAGCTCATAGGATCGTTCCTTTTCCAAATGGATGGCATCGGGCGCCGCCAAAGGCGCCCAACAAAAAAGCCCCTTCAAACCCGCGGCTTGAAGGGGCGGCCTGGTACGCGGTTACTTCTTGGCGTAGTCTTCCATGGGCTTGTCGTTGGGGTTGGCCCAGGCGGCCTTGGTGGCTTCAGACAGCGGCAGGCCGATGGCCGTGTTGGTGGGTGGCACGGGCTGCATGAACCACTTGTCGTACAGCTTGGCCAGCGAGCCATCGGCAATCTGGCGCTTGATGGAATCGTCCACGGCCTTCTTGAAGGCCGGGTCGTCCTTGCGCAGCATGCAGGCGATGGGCTCCACGCTCAGCACTTCGCCGACGATCTTGAAGTCGGCAGGGTTCTTGGACTTGGAGATGTTGGCGGCCAGGATGGAGCCGTCCATCACGAAGGCGTCGGCACGGCCGGTTTCGAGCAGCAGGAAGCTGTCGGCGTGGTCCTTGCCATAGACTTCCTTGAAGTCGATGCCGCCGGCGCGCTCGTTCTTGCGCAGGGTCTGCACCGAGGTCGTGCCCGTGGTGGTGGCCACGCTGCGTCCGTTCAGATCCTTGATCGAGGTGATGCCCGAATTGGCCTTGACGACCATGCGCACTTCTTCGACGTAGGTGGTGACGGCGAAGGCCACGTCCTTCTGGCGGGCGGCGTTGTTGGTGGTGGAGCCACACTCCAGGTCCACGGTACCGTTGGTCACCAGCGGAATGCGGTTCTGCGAGGTGACGGGCTGGTACTTGGTTTCCAGCTTGGCCAGGCCGAGCTGCTTTTGCAGGTCGGCGATGATGACCTCGGCCATTTCGGTGTGGAAGCCGACGTACTTGCCGCCGCCCAGGGTGTAGGACAGGCCCGAGGACTCGCGCACGCCCAGCGTGATGCTGCCCGAGGACTTGATCTTGGCCAGCGTGTCACCAGCCTGCGCGAAGGCGCTGCTTGCGGCCAGGAAGGTAACGGCGGCTGCCAGCAAATGTTTTTTCATGGTTGTCTCCTTGTGGGTAAAACGGAAAACTTGCATTCTAGGGATTCATGCGCCGGACGCTGACGCCCGGCTGAAACCCCTGGAACACGGCATTGTGCAGCGCGCGGGGCGCTCTGCTCAAAAGGGCACCTGGTCGGTGGGGTACTTCCAGAAATCGCGCAGCAAATAGCTTACCGGCAGATTCAATACCGTGCCATGGGGCGCAATGGGTTGGGCGAACCACCGGTCATAGACGGAATAGATCTCCCGGCTGGCAATCAGACGGCGCATTTCCTCATCGACCAGTTTCTTGAATTCGGGGTCGTTCTTCGGCAGCATGATGGCCAGCGCCTCGGTGGTCAGGAAACGCCCCACCACCTTGAGCGCACGGGGGTCGGGCCGCCCCGCCGCCAGCCCATAGAGCAGCACGTCGTCCATCGCGAAGGCATCGGCTTCGCCCTGCTCCACCATCTCCAGTGCGCGGGCGTGGTCGGGCGCCTCGACGATGGTGATGCCCATCAGCCGCTCCCGGTTGGCCTGCTGGGCGGCCTTGAGCGGCGTCGTACCCTTCGTGGACACCAGCTTGCGGCCCATGAGGTCATCCATGCGGTCGATCGGGCTCGTGGCCTTGACCAGCAGGCGCGCGCCGGTGATGAAGTGCGGGATGGTGAACGCCACCTTCTGGCGCCGCTCGGCGTTGTTGGTGGTGGAGCCGCATTCGAGGTCTGCCTTGCCCTGCTCGATCATGTCGATGCGGTTGGCGGGCGTGACCTGCAGGAACTGCACCGGCATGTCCTTCATGCCGGTCTTGCGGCGCACCACCTCGGCCAGGCGCAGGCACAGGTCCAGCGCGTACCCCACGGGTTTGCCGGTCTGGGCATCCACATACGAGAAAGGAACCGACGATTCGCGGTGCGCGATGACCAGCGCCCCACCCGCTCTGACGCGGTCCAGCACGGTTTCGGCCCATGCCGTGCTGGCGCAGCACGCCAGGGCAAGGCTCCATGCACAGTTCCAAAGTACTCTCATGCGGGTTCTCGGCAAGTTCACGGGGGTGGAGCGGCCCCTGGGCCGCACCGGAGGGGCGCGGCACCGAGTGGCGCACTGCGAATGTCCATTCCATATTCCGGGAATTCTGGACACCAAGGCGCCGAATGGTACGTTTCGTCACCCCGCATTTCCAATGCTGAATGCGCGCAGGGTTATGCAAAATATTTATGGCCTCCCGATACGGGGGCCACAGGCCCGGGTTGCCCCTATCAGGCTAGACCAGCATGGCGCCCGGGTTGGCTCCCGCTTGTGCCAGCAGGTATTCCCACAGTGCCTGCGCCGTGCCCTTGGCGGCTTCCTTGGCGGTGGGTTTTTCGCGGTAGGCGCGCACGTCCATCACCATCTGCAGGTCTTGCGCTCCCGGTGCAACCGCGCTGACCAGGCGGCGTGCACGCAGGTCTTTTTTCACGGCGCTGTGCGGCAGGAAGGCCACGCCCTGCCCCTCCAGCGCCATGGCCTTGAGGCCTTCGGCCATGTCGGTCTCGTACACGCGGTCGAGGTGGATGGCGGTGCCCGATTGCTTGAGGATGAGTTCGGTCACGCGGCCCAGATAGGCCCCCGGCGCGTAGCCCAGGTAGGGCAAGGGCTGGCCCGGTTTGCCCGGCAGGCAATGCAGGGGCTGGCCCGCTGCGTCGGGTTTGCTGTAGGGCGAGAGCACCTCCTTGCCCAGACTGACCATTTCATAGCGATCGGTATCGATCTGGAAGGGCTGCGAATCGTGGTGGTAGGTGATGAGCAGGTCGCAACTGCCCTCGATCAGACGCATCAGGGCGTCGTGCACGTTGAGGGCGATGAGGCGGCTCTTGAATGGCCCGAACTTGGTGCGCAGGCTCGACACCCAGGCAGGAAAGAAGGTGAAGGCCAGCGTGTGCGGCACGGCGAACTCGATCATGTCCTGGCTCGACGTGCTGTGCGCGCGCAGCATGGCGCGCGTGTTCTGCAGGGCCTGCAGCACTTCGAGCGACTGGTCGTAGAGCGTCTTGCCCGCAGCGGTCAGGCGCGTGGGGTAGGAACTGCGGTCCACCAGATCCGTGCCCGCCCAGGCCTCCAGCGCCTGGATGCGGCGCGAAAACGCAGGCTGCGTCACATGGCGCAATTGCGCCGAGCGGCTGAAACTGCGTGTTTCAGCCAGACTGACAAAATCTTCGAGCCACTTGGTTTCCATGGCGCGCATTATCCGCCCGTGGTGGTGCTGCGCCGATTGCCACGGGCTCCCATGCCCGATGCTCTGTATGCATATCAATACACCCGCATAATGCTGCGCAGCGCCTGCCGTGCATGAGCGCCCGCCTGTCGCAGGCAGGAGCCCCACCACGGCTGAACCCGCGAACCCGACTGCCCGACTGCCGCCATGTCCCTCCCCCCCGAAACCGCGCCAGAGACCACAGCCACGCCCTCCCATGCCGCCTCCAGTGAGCAGCCCCGCGCCCTGGGCCTGGAGGATTGGCTCACGGTCATCGTGATGGCCTCCCTGGCGCTGATCACCTTCGCCAACGTGCTGGTGCGCTACTTCACCAGCTCATCCTTTGCCTGGACCGAAGAGATCTCGGTGTTCCTGATGATCGTGCTGGCCATGGTGGGGGGCTCGGCCGCCGTCGCGCGGGACCGCCACATCCGCATCGAATACTTTGCCGAAGGCGGCTCCCCGGCACGGCGCCAGCGGCTGGCACAGCTCGGCGCCCTGCTGGTGGCGCTGCTGTTCGGCGTGATGGCGGTGCTGAGCATGCGCGTGGTGTGGGATGACTACCGCTTCGAGGAAACCTCCCCCGGCATCGGCGTGCCGCAGTGGTGGTATTCGGTCTGGCTCCCGGTGTTCTCCACCCTGATTGCGTTGCGCGCCCTCGGGCATTTCGTGCGCAGCGGACGCAAGGCCCGCGCAGGGGCGGCGCAATGACCGCCACGCTGCTGTTCGTCGCCTTTGCGGCCCTGATGCTGGCGGGCGTTCCCATTGGCGCCGCACTCGGTCTGGCCGGCGCCACAGCGATTGCCGTGGCCAACGCGGATTCGCAGTGGTTCGGTCTGCTGGCCGTGCCACAGAACTTCTACGCCGGCCTGGGCAAATACCCGCTGCTGGCGATCCCCATGTTCGTGCTCGTGGGCTCCATCTTTGACCGCTCGGGCGTGGCGTTGCGGCTGGTGAACCTGGCGGTCGCCATCGTCGGGCGCGGCCCGGGCATGCTGCCCCTGGTGGCCGTCGCCGTGGCCATGTTCCTGGGGGGCATCTCCGGCTCCGGGCCAGCCACCGCTGCGGCCGTGGGCGGCGTGATGATCGTGGCCATGCAGCGCGCGGGCTATCCCGGCCCGTTTTCGGCGGCCGTGGTGGGCGCTGCGGCATCCATCGACATCCTCATCCCCCCCTCGGTGGCCTTCATCGTCTACTCGGTGCTGGTGCCGGGCGCCTCGGTGCCCGCGCTGTTCGCCGCGGGCATGATTCCGGGCATTCTGGCCGGCCTGGCACTCATCGTGCCCTCGGTGTGGCTGGCACGGCGCCACGGCATGGGCGCCCAGGAAGCCCATCTGCCCCGCCCCGCTTTCTGGAAAAGCCTGCGCGAAGCCTCGTGGGGCCTGGCCGCCCCCGTGCTCATCCTGGGCGGCATGCGGGCGGGCTGGTTCACACCGACCGAGGCGGCCGTCGTGGCCGTGTTCTACGGCCTGTTCATCGGCATGGTGGTGCACCGAACGATCCAGGTGCGCGACCTGTTCCATATCCTGCGGGAGTCGGGCGAACTGTCGGCGGTGATCCTGCTGGTGGTGTCGCTGGCGGGCATCTTCGCGTTCTCGCTGTCCACACTGGGGGTGATCGACCCCATCACGCGCGCCATCGTCGGTTCGGGCCTGGGCGAATACGGGGTGCTGGCCTTGCTGGTGCTGCTGCTCATCGTCACCGGCATGTTCCTTGATGGCATCTCCATCTTTCTGATCTTCGTGCCGCTGATGGTGCCCATCATGCAGCACTACCAGTGGGACCCGGTGTGGTTCGGCGTGCTGCTCACGCTGAACGTGGCACTGGGCCAGTTCACCCCCCCCATGGCCGTGAACCTGATGGTCTCCAGCCGCATCGCGGGGGTGCGCATCGAAGAGACCTCGCGCTGGGTGGGCTGGCTGCTGGTGGCCATGTGCACCGTGATGCTGGCCGTGGTGCTGTGGCCCGGGCTGGCGCTGTGGCTCCCGGCACGGCTGGGCTACTGATTTTTTCCAAGGAGACTGAAACCATGAAACTGCGTACGTTCCTCACCTCTGCCGTGGCCGCTGCCGCCACCCTGGCTTTTGCCACGCCTGCGGCCATCGCACAGACCGCCTACAAGAGCGAATACCGCATGTCGCTGGTGCTGGGCACGGCCTTTCCCTGGGGCAAGGGCGGCGAGCTGTGGGCCAACAAGGTGCGCGAGCGCACACAGGGCCGCATCAACATCAAGCTCTACCCCGGCGTCTCGCTGATCCAGGGCGACCAGACGCGCGAGTTCTCGGCGCTGCGCCAGGGCGTGATCGACATGGCCGTGGGCTCGACCATCAACTGGTCGCCCCAGGTCAAACAGCTCAACCTGTTCTCGCTGCCGTTCCTGATGCCCGACTACGCCGCCATTGACGCCCTGACCCAGGGCGAGGTGGGCAAGAGCCTGTTCCAGACGCTGGACAAGGCCGGCGTGGTGCCCCTGGCCTGGGGCGAGAACGGCTACCGCGAGATCTCCAACTCCAAGAAGCCGATCAAGAGCCCCGCCGACCTCAAGGGCATGAAGATCCGCGTGGTGGGCTCGCCGCTGTTTCTCGACACCTTCACCGCGCTGGGCGCCAACCCCACGCAGATGAGCTGGTCCGACGCCCAGCCCGCCATGGCCAGCGGCGCCGTGGACGGTCAGGAAAACCCCCTGGCCATCTTCACCGCCGCCAAGCTGCACAGCGTGGCGCAGAAGTACCTGACGCTGTGGGGCTACATTGCCGATCCGCTGATCTTCGTGGTGAACAAGGACATCTGGAACAGCTGGACGCCTGCCGACCGCGAGATCGTCAGGCAGGCCGCCATTGACGCCGGCAAGGAGCAGATCGCCATTGCCCGCCAGGGCGTGATCGAGGCCGACAAGCCCCTGCTCAAGCAGATCGAAGGCCTGGGCGTGACCGTGACCCAGCTGACCCCCGCCGAGCGCGAGGAGTTCGTCAAGGCCACGCGCCCGGTGGTCGCCAAGTGGAAGGGCCAGATCGGCAACGACCTGGTGAATGCGGCCGAAAAGGCGATTGCCGCACGCAAGCCCTGAGCCCGTCGCACAGGCAAGAAGCCCCGCACTGCGGGGCTTCTTTTTGCTCACATTTTCATAGCTTACAGCGCTTATTCAACGGGCGCTTCTGGCAAAAAATGCCTCAAACAACTCCAACCTCCCCTGCCTGCTGCAGCGCCCACATGCGCGCATAGCGCCCGCCCGCCGCGAGCAGCTCGGCGTGCGTGCCGCGCTCGGCGATGCGGCCCGCGTCCATGACCAGGATCTCGTGCGCGTCGACCACGGTGGAGAGGCGGTGCGCGATCACCAGCGTGGTCTTGCCCTGGGCCACCTGGCGCAGCTCGGCCTGGATGGCCCGCTCGTTCTGCGAATCGAGCGCCGAGGTGGCCTCGTCAAAGATCAGGATGGGCGGGTTCTTGAGCAGCGTGCGCGCGATGGCCACGCGCTGCTTCTCGCCGCCCGAGAGCTTGAGCCCGCGCTCGCCCACCATGGTGGCGTAGCCCTTGGGCGTGCCGGCGATGAAGCCGTGGATGTGCGCCGCACGCGCGGCCTGCTCCACCTCGTCCTGCGTGGCACCGGGACGGCCGTAGGCGATGTTGTAGGCCACGGTGTCGTTGAACAGCACCGTGTCCTGCGGCACGATGCCGATGGCCTGGCGCACGCTGGCCTGTGTCACGTCGCGCAGCTCCTGCCCGGCGATGGTGATGCGCCCCTGCTGGATGTCGTAGAAGCGGTAGAGCAGGCGCGAAAGCGTGCTCTTGCCCGCGCCCGAGGGGCCGACCACGGCCACCGTCTGGCCCGCCGGGATCTCGAAGCTCACGCCCTGCAGGATGGGGCGGCCGCTCTCGTAGGCAAAGTGCACGTCCTCGAAACGCACCGTGGGCTGGCCCAGGCCCGCCAGGTCCACCGCGCCGGGCGCGTCGGCCACCTCGCGCTCACGGTCCATGAGGGTGAACATCTTGTCCAGATCGGTCAGGCTCTGCTTGATCTCGCGGTAGATCACGCCCAGGAAATTGAGCGGAATGTAGAGCTGGATCATGAAGGCGTTGACCATGACCAGGTCACCCAGCGTCATGCGCCCGTCGGCCACGCCCTGCGTGGCGCGCCAGAGCATGGCCACCAGCCCGGTGGCGATGATGAGCTGCTGCCCGGTGTTGAGCATGGACAGCGTGGTCTGGCTCTTGAGGCGCGCGCGGCGCAGGCGCTCCAGGCTCTCGTCGTAGCGCCGTGCCTCGAACTGCTCGTTGTTGAAGTACTTGACCGTCTCGTAGTTGAGCAGGGAATCCACCGCCTTGGTGTGCGCGGCCGAGTCGAACTCGTTGGCCTCGCGCCGGAACTTGGTGCGCCATTCGGTCACGAGCACGGTGTAGGTGATGTAGAGCACCAGCGCCGTCAGCGTGATCCAGGCGAACCAGACGTCGAACTTCACCGCCAGCACACTGAGCACCAGCACCACCTCGATCAGCGTGGCAAACACGTTGAACAGCGAGAACGAGATCAGCGACTCGATTCCGCGCACGCCGCGTTCGATGTCACGCGTCATGCCCCCGGTCTGGCGCTCCAGGTGAAAGCGCAGGCTCAGGGAGTGCAGATGCCGGAACGTCTCCAGCGCGATGGAGCGCGCCGCGCCCTGCGTGGCCTTGGCGAAGACCAGTTCGCGCAGCTCGGTGAACAGCGAGGTCGAGAGCCGCAAGGCCCCGTAGGCCAGCAGCAGCCCCACGGGCACCACCAGCAGCGCGGTGGCATCGCCGGGCGGCAGATTCATGGTGTCCACCAACTGCTTGAGCAGCAGCGGCACGCCCACATTGGCCAGTTTGGCACCCACCATGAAGGCGATGGCCGCGACCACGCGCCATTTGTATTGCCACAGGTAGGGCAGGAGACGGCCGAGCGTGGCCCAGTCGGAGTGGCTGCGCGCGTTGGCGCCGGGGGCATTGGAGGGGGCGGATTCGCCGTGGCGGCGCATGGGTGAGAATGCAGGGAGTTACCAAGACAGAGATTGTGCCCATGTCCCAGGATTCCAACCGCCCCGCCACCCCATTACCCACCGGCAAGGAACTGGTGCTCAAGGTCATCCCCATGCCGGCGGACACCAACGGCAACGGCGACATCTTTGGCGGCTGGGTCATGGCCCAGGTCGACCTGGCCGGCTCGGTGCTGCCCGCGCGCTATGTGCAGGGCCGCATGGCCACCGTCGCGGTGAACGAGTTCATTTTCAAGCAGCCCGTGCGCGTAGGCGACATTCTGTCGTTCTACTCCAGCGTCACGCGCATCGGCCGCACCTCGATCACCGTGGATGTGGAGGTGTTCGCCGAGCGCTTCAGCGACCAGGGCCGCTACGTGAAGGTGACCGAGGCGCTGCTGACCTATGTCGCCATCGACGCCGAAGGCCGCCCGCGCCCCCTGCCCGTAAAGGCCAGCTGAGCGCCAGGGCGGCCCTTGCGCGGCGGCCGCGGGTCTGGGCCGCGCGAATCGCGTGTTGCCTCAGAAGCGCGAGAAATCCGGCGCGCGCTTTTCAATGAACGCCGTCACCGCCTCGGCCAGCTCGGGGGACTGCACGCTTTCCTGCAATGCCTGGCCTTCGGCGGCCAGGGCGGCGTCCAGCGCGGCCTGGTGGCCCTGGCGCAGCAACTGCTTGGCGCGGCGTATCGGGCCCGGGGCCATCTGTGCCAGGGTGTCAGCGGTTTCTCGTGCGCGCGCCAGCAGGGCCTCTCGCGGCACCACCGCGGTGACCAGGCCCGCGCGCAGCGCGGTTTCGGGATCGAAGGGCTCACCCAGCAACACCAGCTGGCTGGCCAGGCGCATGCCCGCGTTCAGGGGCAGCAGGTAGCTGGAGCCGAACTCGGGCACCAGTCCGAGCCTGGCGAATGGCAACTGGAAGCGCGTGCCCTCGGCCGCGTAGACGAAGTCGCAGTGCAGCAGCAGCGTGGTGCCGCCACCGATCGCCAGACCGTGCACCGCCGCGACGATGGGTTTGTCGAACGACGTCAGCCGCCGCAACAGCCGCGCCAGCGCCGACTGCGCGTAATCCTCGGCCAGCAGGCCATGCTGCACGCTCTTGAGGTTGGCGCCCGAGCAAAATGCATCCCCTTCGGCGCTGAGCAGCACCACGCGCACGGCGGGATCGCCAGCGGCCGCCGCCAGATGCGCCTCCAGGGTGTCGAACCAGACGTCGTCCATGAGGTTGCGCACGCCGGGCTGGCCGAAGCGCAGGTGCAGCACTTTGTGCTCGGTGGTGGCGGTGAAGTGGACGTCCATGGTGGCTCCGCGAAAGCGTTGAAAAGAGGGGAAGTGGACAGGCTCAGTGGCCGCTGATGAACAGGCCCAGCGCCTGCTCCGCGAGCGCATCGAGCGACAGGCGCCCTTCAGGCTGGTACCACTGCACCGCCCAGTTGAGCGCACCGAGAATCAGCAGGCGCGCCACGGCGGGGTCGGCGCGCAGCTGTCCGTTGGCCTGCAGCGCCTGCAGCACCGGCATCCACTGTGCCTCGTAGACGGCCTTGGTGCGTGCAATGGATGCGCGCTGCGGCGGCGTGAGCGAGCGCCACTCGTAGAGCATGACCGGGATGAAATCGCCATCGGGCCCGAACAGGACCTCGAAATGGTGGCGCACCAGCGCCGCCAGGCGCGCGCGTGGCGGCGCCTCGGGCGGCAGGCAGGCCAGGGCCTGCTGCTGGCTCTGCACGGCGCGCTCCAGGCCTTCCTGCATGACGGCGTGCAGCAGCGCGTTCTTGCTCTCGAAATGGTAAAACGGCGAGCCGCTGCGCATGCCGGCGGCCGCCGCGATGTCGCGCGTGCTGGCGCCCTCGTAGCCCTTGGCGCGGAACAACCGCGCCGCGCCGTCAATGATGAGGCGGCGGCGGTTGCCTTCGTCGCGCTCGTCCGGCGTCTTGGGCGGACGGCCCCGGGGCCGGGCGGGGCTGCCGGTGCCGGACGGGGGCGGGGCCATGGGAGATGCGGGCATGGCCGGGACGATAGCCCGGATCGATTATTGAAGCAATCGTTTGCTTGGGTGAATTCCTCGGGGAAAGCCCCGATGCCCGCACCCGCGCACGCCGCTCAGGCCGCCTGCTGCGCCGTCGCCGCCGGACGCACGGCCGGTGCCTGCGGCGCCATGCCCACGCCGATCTCGCCCGAGAGCTGACCACCCTCCTCGATGACCAGCTTGCCGTAACGGATCTTGCCGCTGACCTTGCCGGTGTTGAAGATCACGAGCTTCTGGCGCACGGTGAGCGTGCCGTCGAACGCGCCCCGGATTTCGGCAATGTCGATCTCGGCCGAGCCCCGGAAGGCGCCCTGCTCGGCGATCTGGATCACGCGCGAATCCATGGTGGCCTCCACCGTGCCTTCGACCACAAGGGTGTCGCAGTCGGTGATCTCCACGCCCTTGAGCTTGATGTTGGGGCCCACGGTGAGCTTGCTGCCCGCGCCCTCGGGCGCCACGGGCTTGGGCTGCACGGCAGACGGCGCGCCTGCGGCCGCTGCTGCAGGCGGCGCCACGGGTGGCTGGCGCAGGGGAAAGGCTTCGGTTTCACGCTTGCCAAAGAACGGGTTTTGCACGGCCATCGGATCTCCTTGATAAAAGGCCATCCTAGGCAGCGCATGCCGCGCAGTCCCCACACATCGCGCAAGTTCGGTAACCAGGTGGTTCAACCGTTGCATGCGCTTGCAGCACTTGCAGCGGCACACGGCCGCGCAACATCAGGAAACGATGTAGGCCGCCGCGCCGGACGACATGAGCTTGCCGTCGGGCCCAAGGAATTCCATGCGTGTGGTGGCCACGCGCGAGCCCAGGCGCAGCACCTCGGCGCGCAGCTCGAAGTGCGTGCCGATGCCGGGGCGCAGGTAGTCGATCCGCAGGTCGATGGTGCCCAGCTTGGCGAAACGGTGCAGGCGCTGCAGGGGCTCCTCGTCCATGTGGCGCGCGCCGATGGCGGCCATCACGGCCAGGCCGCCCAGGGCGTCCAGCGCGGCGCTGATCACGCCGCCGTGGATGCGGTTGTGCGCGAAATGCCCGATCAGCTCGGGCTTCATCTCGATGCGGCCGGTGACGCGCTCGGCCTCCATGCTGACGATCTTGAGCCCCAGCACCTGGTTGAACACGATGCGTTCCTCGAAGATCGTCTTGAGCCCGGCGATGAACTCGGGCTCGAAGGGCTTGACCGGTGCGGCGGGTTTGCTCATGGGCTTCTCTCGGAGCGTGCCTGCCAGCAGGACGCTATTATTAAGATAGCTTACAGCGCTTGATGGTAAAGCGCTGGAGGCCGATTTTCCTTAAATTCAGCACTGGCTGAAATCAGGCTTTCTCTTTTTGCGAAAACGCCCGGTTTGCTGCGCATCCCGCGCCGCCTTCGGCGGCACCCAACTTCAGCATTGGCTGAAGTCTGGTTTGCGTTTTTGCCGAAAGATACAACGCCCCGCTGCGCTGGCCGTCCTCCTTCGGAGGAGCCTGATTTCAGCACTGGCTGAAATCAGGCTTTCTCTTTTCCATGAACGCCGTGAAGGCTTCGCGGGCGGCGGGCTCGCGCAGCATGCGGCCGAAGCTCTCGCCCTCCTCGGCCATGCGTTCGAGCACGGTGGCGGTCTGGCCCTTTTTCAAGAGGCGCTTGGTTTCGACCAGGGCCGACAGCGGCTTGGCCGCGAGCTTCTTCGCCTGGGCCTGGGCCACGGCGTTGCATTCGGTGGGGGGCACGACGCGGTTGACCAGGCCCACCTCCAGCGCGGCCTCGGCCAGGAAGGGTTCGCCCAGCAACAGCGCCTCGGCGGCGCGGTGGTAGCCCAGCATCTGCGGCACCAGCAGGCTGGAGGCGGCCTCGGGGCACAGGCCCAGGTTCACGAAGGGCATGGAGAACGCGGCGTTGTCGCCCGCGTAGACCAGGTCGCAGTGCAGCAGCATGGTGGTGCCGATGCCCACGGCCGGGCCGCACACGGCCGCCACCACGGGCTTGGGGAAGGTGGCGATGGCACGCAGGAAGCGGAACACGGGCGAGTCCTGCGAGGCCGGGGGCTGCTGCAGGAAATCGCCGATGTCGTTGCCGGCGCTGAAGATGGCCAGGTCGCCCTGCAGCACCACCACGCGCACGTCGGTGCCCTGGGCGGCGGCCTCGAAGGCGTCGGCCAGGGCCGAGTACATGGCGCGGGTCAGGGAGTTCTTCTTGTCCACCCGGTTGAAGGTGATGGTGGTGACACCGGCTTCGGTGTGCACCAGGATGTCGTTCTGGGTTTCGCTCATGGAATGCTTTCAGGAAAGAGCGGAGCGAGGCGGGCGCGGCGTGGCGCCCGGCCTCATTCCTTGTAGTAAACGATCTGGTGGCTGGTGGCGAGCAGGGTGCCGGCCTCGTTCCAGAGCTGCACCGCCTGGTCGAAAAAGCCGTTGCGAAACTCCTGCGCACGCGCCTGCCCGAGCAGGAAGCCGGAGCCGGTCTCCTGCAGTTGCCCACTGCTGGCGTGGAAGTACACCGTGATCGACACCGTGCCGGCCGGCACATGCACGGCGCGGCGCAGCCAGACGCGGGGAAAGAACACATCCGCCAGCGCAGCCAGGGAACAGAAGTCGAGCGGCCGCTCGGGCGTGTCGCGCATCCACAGCTGCGTGAGGCTGCTGTCGCCCTGGCCGTTCCACTGGCGGGGAATGGCGCCGGTGACGGGACGGATGTCGTAGCGGTTGAACCACTCGACACCGCTGACCGAGCCGACCGCCTCCAGCGTATCGGGGCGCGGCACCTCGGGCATGGGCGTGTCGGCCATGCTCCAGGTTTCACGCCGCGCCGCCGTCACGGCCGTGGCCGTGGTGGTGACCACCGGCTCGCCCTGCGCATCCGTCTGCAGGATGGAGACGTTCCAGTGCTGCGTCGATCGGTTGGTGCGCACGGGCGTGGCCTGCACCATGAAGGGGCCGGTGGACAGCGCCCCGGCGTAGTTGACGGTGAGCGACAGCGGCTCGCCGAGCAGGTCGGGGTGCAGCAGGATGGCGCGCAGCACCGTGGCGGCCGTGATGCCGCCGAACGGCCCGACCATGTTCCAGTACGCCGGGTGGGTCTGCCCCCGGTAGTGGCCCGGGGCCGTGCTGTCGAGCACGAGGGCCTGATCGAAAGGATGGTGTGTCGTCATAGCATCTAGTGTGCCGCGAAATCGGCACTCATGCCGTCGTGCCGGTGACTGGCAGCTCGAACTTCGCCGCGCCCAGCCCCAGCAACTGTGCCACCGCGCGCGGCCACAGGCTTTGCCGGAACTGCTCGCGGAAGAAGCCGAAATGCCCGATGCGCAGCGCCTGGATGTCCTGCGGCGCGATGCGCTCGACGCGCGTGGGCGCGTTGCTGTAAAGGTTGACCAGCGCCTGCGTGCCGCGCAGCGTCATCAGCTCGTCGTCGCTCATCGACAGCGCCAGCACCGGAAAGCGCACCGCCGCATAGCCCTGCGCCACGGCGGGCCCCTCGGCGCCCACGCTGTAGGTGGGGCTGAGGCACCAGCGGCGCCACTGCAGGATCACGCCCGCAGGCAGGTCGCCCACCTTGCGCAGCTTGCGGCCGGGGAAGTAGCCGCACAGGCGCGTGGCCAGCGGCACCAGCACCCACCAGAAGTACGGAACCATGCGCTTGAGGCGCGGCGCGTTGTCGCGCCAGTAGCCGCTGCCCGCGGCCACGCTGAGCAGGCCGTCCACCTGGCCGGGGTTGCGCAGCAGGCCGGGCAGCTGCGCGCCCAGGCTGTGGCCCAGCAGGTACAGGGGCAGATCGGGCTGCGCGGCGCGTGCCGCCGAAATCACGGCCTCGTAATCACGTGCCCAGTCGAACAAATTGGCGCGCACCTCGCGCATGGGGCCGACGAGCGAGTCGCCATGGCCCCGGTAGTCGAAGGTGGTGACGCGAAAGCCCTGCCCCGCCAGCCACTGCGCGAATGCCGCGTAGTAGTCCTGCCGCACCCCCATGGCCCCGCCGATGACCACACTGGCGCGCGGCGCGCCCTCAGGCTCGAAGGTGCACAGCGCGACGCTGACGCCCTCATCGACCCGCAAGGTCTGCTTGTTCATGCTGTGTCTCCTTGTGTCAATACCGGTCTGCGCCGGTTTGATGCCAGAAGCCATGGAGGAGCAAGTAGTGCCCCTCCGCCCTCGGAAGGATTCATACCCCTCAAGGGCGTAGCGAGCGGGATCAGCTGCTAGGCGGACGGAGCGGAGCCACCGGAACGTACTTAAGGTACGTGAGGATGGCGAGCACCGCCCAACGACGCAGATGACCCGCGCAGTAGCCTCACACAGATTCAAAAATGCCGGCGGCGCCTTGGCCTGTGCCCACGCACATCGTCACCATGCCGTACTTCAGCTTGTGGCGGCGCAGCGCGTGCACCACGGTGGCGGCGCGGATGGCGCCCGTGGCGCCCAGCGGGTGGCCCAGGGCGATGGCGCCGCCCATGGGGTTGACCTTGGACGGGTCCAGGCCCAGGGTGTTCATGACGGCGAGCGACTGGGCCGCGAAGGCCTCGTTCAGCTCGTACCAGCCGATGTCATCACTCTTCAGACCGGCGTAGCGCAGCGCCGCGGGGATGGCCTCGATCGGGCCGATGCCCATGATTTCGGGTGGCACGCCGCGCGCGGCGTAGCTCACGAAGCGCGCCAGCGGCGTCAGGCCGAACTGCTTGACGGCCTTTTCGCTGGCCAGGATCAGCGCACCTGCGCCGTCACTGGTCTGCGAGCTGTTGCCCGCCGTGACCGTGCCACGCGCGGCGAACACCGTGCGCAGCTTGGCCAGGCCTTCGAGCGTGGTGTCGGGGCGCGGGCCTTCGTCCAGATTCACGGTGCGGGTCTTGAGGGTGACTTCGCCGGTGGCCAGGTCGGGCGTGCGCTCGATGACGTCGATGGGGGTGATTTCATCGCTGAACTCGCCCGCCTGCTGGGCCTTGATGGCGCGCAGGTGGGATTCGAGCGCAAAGGCGTCCTGCGCCTCGCGGCTCACCTTCCACTGCTGGGCCACCTTCTCGGCCGTCAGGCCCATGCCGTAGGCAATGCCGACGTCTTCGTCACGGGCAAACACCTCGGGGTTGAAGGAGGGCTTGCCGCCACCCATGGGCACCATGCTCATGGACTCGGCGCCGCCGGCGATCAGCACGTCGGCCTCGCCCACGCGGATGCGGTCGGCGGCCATCTGGATGGCCGTCACGCCCGAGGCGCAGAAGCGGTTGACGGTGACGCCACCCACGGGGTGGCTGAACGCCAGGCCCATGGCGATGCGCGCCATGTTCATGCCCTGCTCGCCTTCGGGGAAGGAGCAGCCGATGATGGAGTCCTCGATCGCCTTGGGGTCGAGCGTGGGCACCTGCAGCATGGCGCTCTTGATGGCGGCGACCAGCAGGTCATCGGGGCGGGTGTTGCGGAAGTAGCCGCGGCCCGAGCGCCCGATGGGCGTGCGCGTGGCGGCAACGATATAGGCTTCCTGGACTTGTTTTGCCATGGGGTACTCCTTCAGTTCTTGGGGCGGCTGGAGGGAATCCAGGCCCAGGTAAATTCACATTGCACCGGCTCGGCGCCGGTTTCGTCGGTCACGGTGACCTGCACCTGCACCTCGCCCTTGTCGCTTTGCTGCATCAGCGCGCGCTGGTCGTCGGTGAGGGTGGCCACGGCGCGCAGGGCGCCCTGGGCGCGTTTTTTGAACGCCACCTTGAGTTCTTTGGCCAGCGGCAGGCAGTCGTCACGCACGTTCATGCCCACCACCATGCCGGTGGCCGTTTCGGCCAGCAGCGTCATGGCGGCGGCGTGCACGCCGTGGATGTGGTTCTGCACGCGGCGCTGGTTGGCCACGGCCACTTCCACACGCTGCGGCGTCATTTCCACATACTGCAGCCCGGCCGTGCCGGTGAAGGGCACGGCGCGGCGCAGCACCAGGTTGCGCGCCCAGGGGCGGGCCACGGCGGGCACCCGGTCGAGCTGGCCCAGGGTGCGGGCCAGCCGGTTGGGGCGTGTGGCCGCGAGGGTGGCGGCAGCGCGGCCCATGTCAGTTACGAACCGGCTTGCCGGTGCTGAGCATGCCCATGATGCGTTCCTGCGTCTTGGGGTGGGTGATGAGGCTGCAGAAGGCCTTGCGCTCCAGGGCCATGAGGTATTCCTCGCTCACCAGTGTGCCGGCATCCACGTCGCCACCGCAGACCACGCCTGCGATCAGGGCGGAGATGTGGAAGTCGTGCTGGCTGATGAAACCGCCGTCGCGCATGTTGACCAGCTGCGCCTTGATGGTGGCGATGCCGCTGCGGCCCGCCACGGGGAACAGGCGCTTGTGCGGGGCACGCCAGCCGCCGTTGGCCAGGGCCTTGGCTTCGTTCAGCGCGACGAACAGCAGCTCGTCCTTGTGCGCCACGATGATGTCGCTGTCGAGCACATAGCCCAGCTTGCGCGATTCCAGCGCGCTGGTGCCCACCTTGGCCATGGCGGCGGCGGTGAATCCTTCGGTCAGGAAGGGCAGCACGTCCTTGGAGGTGGACATGGCCATGTTCTCGGCGGCGCGGCGCGCGATGTAGGTCAGGCCACCGGCGCCGGGCACCAGGCCCACGCCCACCTCGACCAGGCCGATGTAGCTTTCCATGTGCACCACGCGGCGGGCCGAGTGCACGGCCAGCTCGCAGCCGCCGCCCAGCGCCAGGCCGCGGATGGCCGAGACCACGGGCACGTTGGCGTAGCGCAGGCGCAGCATGGTGTCCTGCAGGGCCTTCTCTGCGCCTTCGATGGCGCTCACGCCGGCGATCATGAAGGCGGGCAGCATGGCCTGCAGGTCGGCACCGGCGCTGAAGGGCTCGTCGCCCGACCACACCACCACGGCCTTGTAGTCCTTCTCGGCGATGTCCACCGCCATGGCCAGGCCCTCGGCCACGTCGGGGCTGATGGCGTGCATCTTGGTCTTGATGCTGGCGATGACGACCTCGTCGTCCAGCGTCCACAGACGGATGGCGTCGTCTTCGTGCAGCGTCTTGCCGGCCGTCTTGTAGTCGGGCAGCGCCTCGCCCAGCAGTTTTTCAGGGAAATGCTGCTTTTCGTAGACGGGCAAAGCGCGGCGCGCTACAAATTTGTCAGCAGAAGCGCTCCACGAACCTTGCGCCGTGTGCACGCCACCGGCCTCGGCCACGGGGCCCTTGAAGACCCACTCGGGCAGCGGCGCCTTGCACAGCGCCTTGCCGGCGTCGATGTCTTCCTGGATCATCTTGGCGACCTTGAGCCAGCCAGCCTCCTGCCACAGCTCGAACGGGCCCTGCTTCATGCCAAAGCCCCAGCGCATGGCCTGGTCCACGTCGCGGGCGTTGTCAGCAATGGTGCCCAGGTGCACGGCGGCGTAGTGGAAGCTGTTGCGCAGAATGGCCCACAGGAACTGTCCCTGCGCGCCCTCGGCATTGCGCAGCAGTTCAAGGCGCTCGCCGGCCGGCTTCTTCAGCATGCGGCCATACACCTCGTCGGCCTTCTGGCCGCCGGGCACGTAGTCGCCGCTCTGCGGGTCAAAACGCAGCACGTCGCGGCCGACCTTCTTGTAGAAACCGGCGCGGGTCTTTTGCCCCAGGTTGCCCAGGTCCAGCAACTTCTGCAGCACGGCGGGCGTGCCAAAGCTGCCGTAGAACGGGTCGGTGGCTTCGCTCAGGTTGTCCTGCAGCGTCTTGATGACGTGCGTCATCGTGTCCAGGCCCACCACGTCGGCGGTGCGGAAGGTACCGCTGCTGGCGCGGCCGAGCTTCTTGCCCGTGAGGTCATCGACCACGTCGAAGCTCAAACCGAAGTTCTCGACCTCCTTCATCGTGGACAGCATGCCCGCAATGCCCACGCGGTTGGCGACGAAGTTGGGCGTGTCGTGCGCGCGCACCACGCCCTTGCCCAGGCCGCTGGTGACGAAGGCTTCGAGCTGGTCGAGCACCTCGGGGGCGGTGGTGGGGGTGTTGATCAGCTCCACCAGCGTCATGTAGCGCGGCGGGTTGAAGAAGTGGATGCCGCAGAAGCGCGGTTTGATGCTTTCTGGCAGCGCCTCGGAGAGCTTGGTGATCGACAGGCCCGAGGTGTTGGACGCGACGATGGCGTGCGGTGCGACGAAGGGAGCGATCTTGGTGTACAGATCGAGCTTCCAGTCCATGCGCTCGGCGATGGCCTCGATGATGAGGTCGCAGTCGCGCAGCTGCTCCAGATGCTCTTCGTAGTTGGCCTGCCCGATCAGCGCGGCGTCGTCCGCCACGCCCAGCGGCGCGGGCTTGAGCTTCTTGAGGTTGTCGATGGCACGGGTGACGATGCCGTTCTTGGCACCTTCCTTGGCGGGCAGGTCGAACAGCACGACCGGAACCTTGACGTTGACCAGGTGCGCAGCAATCTGCGCGCCCATCACGCCTGCGCCGAGGACGGCGACTTTCTTCACTTGGAATCGGGACATGGGAGTTATTGGGAAGAGAGAGGGTTGATAGAAGGGTCCAGGAACGCATGCACCGCGGGCCAGTAGCGCTCGGGCTCGTCACGCAGGCCGTGGGTGTGTTCAGCGCGATCCAGCAGCAGGCGCCGAACGCGCCCGGGGTGGCCGGCGGCGCGCTCCAGCGCATCGCCAAAGGCCACGGGCGTCCAGCGATCCGCATGGCTGTGGATGATCAGCAGCTCCACATGCGCTGGCATGTGCGGCAGGTGGTGCACCGGGCGCAGGTGCTGCTCCGACGCAGGATGGATGCGGCGCGCCACCTGCAGCACGGCGTGCGCAAAGGGGTAGGCCTTCCAGAAATCGGGCAGCGTGGGGGGACAGCCTTCCACCACCACTTTCTGGAACGGGAAGTCCGGCGCGCTGATGGCGCTGAGCGTGTGGATCGCGCCAAAGGACGCGGCCAGCATGTGCAGGGCCAGCCCGGGGTACCGCGCCGCGGCCCAGTGGCCGACCGAGAGCACATCGCCCGGGTAGTCAAAGCCGGTGGACGGGCTCTCGCCGAAGCCGTTGAAGTCGAAGACCACAACGGCGAAGCCTGCCTCCAGCAGGCGCTGCGCGTGGCCGTAGCGCAGCCAGAAGCCCTTGGCCGCCAGCCCCATGGGATGCGCGCACACCACCACGCCGCACGGTGCCGCCGGGCCCGCGGGCTCGGCCACCAGCGCCTGCAGGCGGCTGCCGCTGCGGCTGTCGATCTGCACGTGCTGCCATGCGGCATCCCCGGCCACATCGGTCGGCCAGCGCCACGGCTTCATGAAGCGGCCAAAGAACGGCTTCTTGAGCTGGTGGTGGAAGAACCAGCGGGGTGAGGCCGCGCCGCGGCTTGCGCCCAGCTTGGCCGACCGCGCTGCGCGCGTTGATGAACGAGATCCCGCGAGTCCCATGTCGATTCCCCTTTGGTGGCGTGCCAGATGGTTGGCTTATGGTGGTCGTGCGTTTGAGATGCCCAGGCCGCAAAAGCCTTACTGCACCCGCACCCAGGTCTGCGTGCGGCCGAAGGGGCCGATGGAGCCGCGCACTTCGAGCTTCCTGCCGCCGTCGACGGGCGTCATGCGCAGCGTGTAGTTGCGGCCGTTCTCGGGGTCGAGAATCTTGCCGCCCTCCCACACATCTTTGCCATCGGCCTTCTTGGCGTTGCGGATGATCTCCAGGCCCAGCAGCGGCTTGTCCTTGCGGTCGTCGCTGCACTCCTTGCACAGGTCATCGGGCTTGGCGTCCTTGGCCAGGCGCTTTTCCAGCACGCCGGTCAGCACGCCCGCGCCGTTGGCCTGGATGCGGATTTCTGCCTTGGCTTCGCCGGTCTTGTCGTCGATGTTGCGCCACAGGCCCTCGGGCGTCATCTGCGCCCATGAAGAGGTGCAAGTTACTACAAATACAATAGCTGCTAGCGCTTTATTCATGGGCGTCTCCTTGGTTTTTTATATGAATTTTCAGGCCAGGGCCAGATCGGTATCCATCAGCACCTTGCTGCCGGTACGGGCGGTGCGCATCAGCGTCGCCGTTTCGGGGAACAGCTTGGCGAAGTAGAAGCGCGCCGTCTGCAGCTTGGCCTGGTAGAACGGGTCCTGGTTGCCGGCGGCGATCTCGCGCAGGGCCACCTGGGCCATGCGGGCGAAGAAGTAGCCGAACACCAGGTGGCCGGCCACGCGCAGGTAGTCCACGGCGGCGGCGCCCACTTCATCGGGGTTCTGGAAGCCCTTGAAGCCGATCTCGGTGGTGAACTTGGTCATCTGGTCGCCCAGGTAGGCCACGGGGTTGATGAACTCGGCCATCTTCTCGTTCACGCCTTCTTCGGCCACGAGCTGGCCGACCAGCTTGCCGAACTTCTTCAGCGTGGCGCCGTTGTTGCCCAGCACCTTGCGGCCCAGCAGGTCGAGCGACTGGATGGTGTTGGTGCCTTCGTAGATCATGTTGATGCGGTTGTCGCGCACGAACTGCTCCATGCCCCATTCCTTGATGAAGCCATGGCCGCCAAAGACCTGCATGCAGGCATTGGTGGCGATGTGGCCGTTGTCGGTCAGGAAGGCCTTGGCGATGGGGGTCAGCAGGGCCAGCATCTCGCCGGCGTCCTTGCGCACCTTCTCGTCGGGGTGGTTGTGCTCTTTTTCCAGCAGGATGGCGCAGTAGGCCTGCAGGGCACGGCCGCCTTCGGCGTAGGCCTTGGCAGTCAGCAGCATCTTGCGCACGTCGGGGTGCACGATGATGGGGTCGGCCGGCTTGTCCTTGGCCTTGGTGCCGCTCAAGGAGCGCATCTGGATGCGGTCCTTGGCGTAGGCCAGGGCATTCTGGTAGGCCACTTCGGTCAGGCCGAGCGACTGGTTGCCCACGCCCAGGCGGGCGGCGTTCATCATCACGAACATGCCCTGCATGCCCTTGTGCGGCTGGCCGACCAGCGTGCCGACGGCGTCTTCCAGCACCATCTGGCAGGTGGCGCTGGCCTTGATGCCCATCTTGTGCTCCAGGCCGCCGCAGTAGATGCCGTTGCGCTCGCCAATGCTGCCATCCTTGTTCACATGGAACTTGGGCACGATGAACAGGCTGATGCCCTTGATGCCGGGAGGCGCATCGGGCAGGCGGGCCAGCACGAGGTGGATGATGTTCTCCGACATGTCGTGCTCGCCGGCGCTGATGAAGATCTTGTTGCCGGTGATCTTGTAGGTGCCGTCCGCCTGGGGCTCGGCCTTGGTGCGCATCAGGCCCAGGTCGGTGCCGCAGTGGGGCTCGGTCAGGCACATGGAGCCGGTCCACTCGCCGCTGGTCATCTTGGGCAGGTAGGTGGCTTTCTGCTCGGGCGTGCCATGGGTTTCCAGCGCGGCGTAGGCGCCGTGGGTCAGGCCGGGGTACATGGTCCAGGCCTGGTTGGCGCTGTTGAGCATCTCGTAGAACATGGTGTTGACCACGTAGGGCAGGCCCTGGCCGCCGTACTCAGGGTCGCACCCCAGCGCCGCCCAGCCGCCTTCGATGTACTTCGCATAGGCTTCCTTGAAGCCCTGGGGCGTGGTCACCGCATGGGTGGACTGGTCGATCGTGCACCCTTCGGCGTCGCCGCTGATGTTCAGCGGGAACGTCACCTCGGCCGCAAACTTGCCGCCCTCTTCCAGCACGGCGTTGATGGTGTCGGCATCCATGTCGGCATGCTTGGGGATCTGCTGCAGATCGGCCGTGACATTGAACACTTCGTGCATCACAAACTGCATGTCGCGCAGGGGCGGCGTGTAAGTGGGCATGGGTTTACTCCTTGGAGGTTGGGGTGGAAACAGGGGAACAGCCCGCGGGCGCCTGGGCGCTGAAGCGGGCAAGGATGTTGTCGAAACCGGTCAGCGCCCGTGCGATGGAACCGGGGTTTTTCAGAAAGCGCGCCTCGTAGTGCAGCGCCAGGATGAGGCCGTGGATCTCGAACAGCATCTGGTCTTCGACCACGTCGGCATTGAGCTGGCCCAGCTCCTTGGCCTGCTCGATGGCACGCTTCATGGCGGCATGCCAGGTCAGCACCGAGTGCGCCAGCGCGTCGCGCACCGGGCCGGTGCGGTCGTCAAATTCAATCGCGCCGCTGATGTAGATGCAGCCCGAGTCGATCTCGATCGAGGTGCGCTTCATCCAGTTGTCGAACAGCGCGCGCAGGCGCTGCACACCGCGCGGCGCCGACATGGCCGGATAGAACACCTCCTGCTCGAAGCAGTGGTGGTACTCGCGGATCACCGAGACCTGCAACTCCTCACGCGAGCCAAAGTGCGCGAACACCCCGGACTTGCTCATGCCCATGATGTCGGCCAGGGCACCGATGGACAGTCCCTCCAGGCCGATGTGCGTGGCCAACCCCAGGGCCGCCTCGATGATGGCCGCCTTGGTTTGCTGCCCCTTCTGCAGGGCGCGGGCACTGCCAGCACGCCCGCGGGTGGTGCGGGGCGTCGGGCTGGAAGAAATGGTTGCGGACATGCTGCGAATAAAAACGAACGATCGTTCTATTCTGCAACAAATTCTTTCCAGCGCCACCCATGCCCCCAAAAATAGAGAGGCACCCCCAACCCCGCGTTGCGGGCATGCCACCAGACAGTGGCCAGGCGCCGCCACCGGGGGTTAACCCTCTGTTCAGAGCCGTTAACGGCCTGTACTGACAGGGACGGTCATGGGGGCCGGAATGGCTCAGGCAGCCCCGAAGGCGCGCCCGACGGACCCACGCGACCCAACAGCCTGCCCTGCGGCAGGCCGTATCAGAGCATCAGCGCGAGGCTGGCTTCCAGGTTTTCCGTCGGCAGCCGCCGGAAACCCGAGCGCGCAAAGCGCTGCAACCGGCCTTGCGCAAAAGCGGCCAGCACGCCGGCCGCCACCTGCGCGTCCACGGTCGGCGTGGCAGAGCCCGCGGCGTCTGCGGCCGGGCGCAGGCACTGGCGCAGCGTCGATTCGATGCGGTCGAAAAACTGGTTCATGCGCTGCTGCAGGCGCTCGTGCTCCAGCACCAGGGCATCGCCCACCATCACGCGCACCAGGCCGGGGTTGCGCTCGCCAAACTGCAGCAGCAAGGCCACCACGCGCATGGCCTGGCGGGCACCTTCACCGGGCACGGCGGCCTCCGGGGCTTCTGGCCCGGCGATCTGCGCAACGCGGGTAAAAACGGCTTGCTCGATGAAATCGATCAGGGCCTCGAACATCTGCGCCTTGCTGGCGAAATGCCGGTACAGCGCCGCCTCGCTCACCCCCAGACGCGCGGCCAGCGCGGCCGTGGTGATGCGTTCGGCCCCCGGCTGCTCCAGCATGGCGGCCAGGGTCTGCAAAATCTGCTCGCGCCGCTCACCGGGGCGCGGGCGCTTGCGCTGCGGGGCGGCGGTGTCTGCCTCGGCCTCCAGCGCGCTGGGGGCGCCGGTAGCTTCGGGGGTGGGCGGGTGCTCGGGCATGGTGCAAACGATTCTCGCACAGTGCCACGGCGCTGCGAGGCCGCCCCGTAGCCTTGCGAAGGCGCGCCGTTTCAGGCCGCGAAGACAAGGGTCACGCGCAAGCCACGGCCGCTGGCGCCCTGCTCCAGCAAAAGCGTGGCGCCATGCGCGCGGGCGATTTCATCGGCAATGGGCAACCCCAGGCCCGTGCCTTCGCCCTCGGTGCCCGGCACCCGGTAAAACCGTTGCAGCACCCGCGCACGCTCGGCGGGCGGCACGCCGGGGCCGTCGTCCTCCACCTGGAGAAACGCACCTGTGACACCCTGGCGAACCGGCCGGTTGCCGCACCGGATGGTGACGCTGCCCCCGGCAGGCGTGTATTTGATGGCGTTGTCCACCAGGTTCGACAGCAGTTCGCGCAGCAGCCAGCCATGGCCCGAGACGTGCACCGGCTGCGCGTCCAGGCCCAGGTCGATCCCCTTGCCGGTCGCGGCATCCAGGTACATCTCCAGCAGGTTCTCGCACAGGTCCTTGACGTCCACGCGCTGCATGGCCTGGGCGTCCAGGCTGCGGGCATCGGCCCGGGAAAGGGCCAGCAACTGGTGGGCCAACTGGGAGGTGCGGCGCGTGGCATCCCGCAGCTTCTCAATCTCTTTTGCTCCCAATGTGATAGCTGCAACCGCTTTACCAGTATGTGTTTCCGGTGTTTTTTGCGCCAAACCCGTTGGCATGTCCGGCGTCTTGACCCCCGAACGCGCCAGCAGCGCCCAGGCCTCCACCTGCGCCTGCAGCCCCGCCAGCGGCGTGCGCAGCTGGTGCGCCGCGTCGGCCACGAACCGGCGCTGACTCTCGGCCTGCGCGTTCACCAGCGTGAACAGGCGGTTGAGCGAATGCACCAGGGGCCGCACCTCGGCGGGCGAGGCGGCCTCGTCGATGGCGCTCAGGTCCCGGGGCGAACGCCGCTCCACGGCGGCGGCCAGATCGACCAGTGGCTTGAAGGCCCGCCCCACCGCCCAGTGGATGGCCAGCGCCGCCGCAGCCACCAGCACCAGATTGGGCAGCAAGACCCGCAACAGAAGATGCTGCGCCCATTGCTGACGCGGGTCGGAACCATCGGCCAGTGCCACGACCATCTCGCCAGCCCCGGTGCGCCCGCGCTGCACGGCGACCCGGTAGGTGACGCCGCCCACCTCGACGCTGTGGAACTCCGGCTCGTGCGTGGCGGGCGTCGCACTGTGCACCCATTCGTCGCCCAGCAGCAGCCGGCCCGACACATCGCGCACGCTGAAGCCGGTGTAGCCCGGGTTGTGGCGCAGGAAATCCTCCACCGGCGGCGCCAGCAGCCAGACGAGTGGCTCGCCCTCGTCGGCGCCGGGGGCCAGCACCGAATCGGCCAGCGCGGGCAACAGGCGCAGCAGGCGCTGGTCGTGGCGCGCGGCGGCCTCGTCGGCCGAACGGTAGTCCATCCACACCCCCAGCAGCGCCAGCACGCACAGCGGAAACACCAGCAGCAACAGCAGGCGGTTGCGCAGGTCGGAGGTCATGGCGCGCAGGCGGGGACGCTGCAAGGCCATGGGCAAGTCTCAGCTTTGCTGGAGTTCCAGGCGGTAGCCGAACCCCCGGATGGAGCGCAAACCCACGCCATGGGGTTCGAGCTTGCCGCGCAGGCGCGAGACATAGACCTCGACCGCGTTGGGCGTGATCTCCTTGTCCCAGCCCGTGAGCGCCTGCAGCAGCTTGTCCTTGCTGGCGGGTTTGGGCGCGTGGATCAGCAGGTATTCGAGCACGGTCCACTCGCGCGGCCCCAGCTCGATGGGAAGCAGGGAGCCGTCCGCGCCGTGGCGGATGCCGACGCGGCGATTGGCGGTGTCGAGCTCCAGCGGCCCGAAGCTCAGCACCGCCGTGGTGGCGGCCTGCGAACGGCGCAGCAGCGCCCGCAGGCGCGCCAGCAGCTCGGGCAGCTCGAAGGGCTTGACCATGTAGTCGTCCGCGCCCAGATCCAGGCCTTGCACCCGGTCGTGCAGCGCGTCGCGCGCGGTAAGAATCAGCACCGGCATGTCGTGGCTGGCCATCTCCGGGCGGCGCAGACGGCGCGTGAGCTCCAGCCCGTCCATGCCGGGCAGGCCGATGTCCACGACGGCCACGTCGAAGGTCTCGCGCTGCAGCACCTCCTCGGCGCGCTCGCCGCTGCCCACCCAGTCGACGGCATAGCCCGCCTCGGCCAGTCCCAGCTTGATGCCGCTGGCCACCATGATGTCATCTTCAACCAACAGCAAGCGCATATATCACCCTCGGCATTCATTCAGGTATCGGCGCATGCCTCGGGCGCGACCCAGGCCAGCGCCCCCGCGCAAGGGCCGCACCGCCGCGCTGGGGGCGTTCCCCCTCCGCATTGCGCAGCAATGCAAGAGAGGGGGGAAGACGCGCAGCGACTCAGGGGGGTGTTCATCTCAATGGCTACGAATCATCGTGCCGTAGGCCTGATCGGTCAGGATCTCCAGCAGCATGGCATGCGGCACACGGCCGTCGATGATGTGCACGGCGTTCACACCAGCCTTGGCGGCATCGAGCGCGCCCGCGATCTTGGGCAGCATGCCGCCCGAGATCGTGCCGTCGGCGAACAGCTCGTCGATGCGACGCGCCGTCAGGTCGGTCAGCAGGTTGCCCGCCTTGTCCAGCACGCCCGGGGTGTTGGTCAGCAGCATGAGCTTCTCGGCCTTGAGCACCTCGGCCAGCTTGCTGGCGACCACATCGGCGTTGATGTTGTAACTCTCGTTGTTCTCGCCAAAGCCGATGGGGCTGATGACGGGAATAAAGGCATCGTCCTGCAGCGCCTTGACCACACTCGGGTCGATGGACACGATGTCGCCCACCTGGCCCACGTCGTGCTCGACCTCGGGGTTCTTGTTGTCGAGCATCTTGAGCTTGCGCGCGCGGATCATGCCGCCGTCACGCCCGGTCAGGCCCACGGCCTTGCCACCGGCCTGGTTGATCAGGCCCACGATGTCCTGCTGCACCTCGCCGGCCAGCACCCACTCGACCACTTCCATGGTTTCGGCATCGGTCACGCGCATGCCCTGGATGAACTCGCCCTTCTTGCCCAGCCGGCCCAGGGCCGACTCGATCTGCGGCCCGCCGCCGTGCACCACCACCGGGTTCATGCCGACGAGCTTGAGCAGCACCACATCCTCGGCAAAATCCTGCTGCAGCGCCGGGTCGGTCATGGCGTTGCCGCCGTACTTGATGACCATGGTCTTGCCATGGAACTTGCGGATGTAGGGCAGCGCCTGGGCCAGGATCTCGGCCTTGTCGCGCGGAGCAATCGAAAGAAGGGTTTCAGTGGTCATGGAAACAGGCACTCGGTCGTGAACGGGGATGCGCAAATTGTGCCGCATTCCCCGCCCTGGGCAAGGGCGCGGCCGCTCAGTGGCGCAGCCAGTTCGGCACCTTGAAACGCACGATGGCCATGTACGCCACCACATAGGTCACCACGAACAGGGCACAAAAGGCCATCAGCACGGGCGTGTTGCTCCAGAACAGCACCGCCGGCACCACCGTGAGCAATGTGAACCCCCACAGATAGGGCGAGGTACGGTTGTTCCGCATGAGCATGCGGCGCGATTCGTCGTCATGGAACACGCTGCGCACGATGCGGCGGTAAATGAGCTGATGGAAGTGCAGGGCGTCCGCCACGCCCGGCGAGACGCCACGCGCCAGCTTGCGGTAAATGGAAAACACCGTTTCCCACACCGGATAGATCAGGAGCAGCAACGGAAACCAGGGAGAAACCTGCACATTGCGCTGCACCAGCGCCACGCTGGCCAGCGCAATCACCACCCCCCAGATGTAGGCACCTCCGTCCCCTGCAAACAACATGCCGCGCGGGTAATTCCACAGCAGAAACCCCCCCGTGGCAGCCGCCGTGGAGACCAGCAACGCCGCCAGCGCCCGATCCCCCACCTGCAACGCCACATGGGCCAGCGCCAGACACACGATGAGCGCCACCATGCCCGCCAGGCCGTTGTAGCCGTCAATGATGTTGAAGGCATGCGGGAGCCCTGCCACGGCCAGCAGGGCGATGGCGAAACCCAGCCAGGGAGCCACGGAAAGCAGCATATCCAGCCAGGACAAATCCAGACGGGGAACCGACAGCCCCAATAGAAGCACGGCCAGCACACCCGACGTAGCGGTAAACCCCAGCCGGTAGCGCACACTCAGGCGCTGCGTCATGTCCTCGGCGATGCCGCCTACGGCCGACGGCATGAGCACCAGCAGCCAGACAATAACCCAGCCCTCCAGCCGCAGCGACGCCGGATCCCCCAGCCAGGACATCACGGCTCCAAGGCCCCAGCTAACAACCATGCCCAGGAGGACAGCAGCACCACCCAACCGGGGGACATGGCCTAAATGAAACCGCTGAGGCATGGCGTTCCCATAGATCACGGCATGACCTTTCCCCCAGCGAACAATGAAACCCGCACAAAGCAGCGTCACAACAAAACCAACTACGCACAAGAAAAGCATCGATGCAAAAGTACAGTTAGTTTTGCGAAGCTATCGCCTTGGATGAAAGCAGGTCAGCAATCGCCCCATACAACGCATCAGAACCATACTCCTTGTTGTCCGGATCGAAAGAAAAAAGATTCATTCCTGGCTCAATACGCCCACCAGTCCATCGCGGCTCCAGAAAGAAGGAAACAAATCTGGCCCCCTCCAGCCGATGGCGCTCAAGCGATGCACGAAGATCTTCGCGCGCCATGGCCCGTAACGGATGAAACTCCGTGATTCCATAAGGCCTTGATACGGCACGATTCGCCAACGAGGGATGGAGCGCGCGGCGCGCCTTCAGCCACCCTAGCACCGAAGTGCCATAAATTGGCTCGCCATACAAACTGATACCAAGCGACAGCCCCGTTCCTGTTCCCAATGAATCGTCGATTGCAAAACGCGACGCGTCCCAACCAGGATTCGTGAAGGGCACTATCTGGTGCGTATAGATCGCCTCGCGGCCCAGGCATGATCTCCGAACCACTGCAGCATGGTGCTGAAGATACGCTGTCACCTGACTTTGACGGTACGCGTGCCACTGTGACACCAACGGGTTGAAATACACCGAAACATGGTCCTGCGGCGTATCGATGGAGAAGCGCGTGGTTTCGGCTCGTTCCACCCATGCAGGACGGGCATGTTGAGGCCTGATCGTCAATGCACCCTGCGCTCTGTCCCCAACACCCACGGTGCGCATGCCAAGATGCTCCAACGAACCATCTTCTCGTTCAACGGCTACATCGATCTGGTAAATACCCGGTGTGAATGTCGAAAAATCGATATCGTATCGCCAGCCCACGTCGGCCGACCCCAGTTCAGGCAAAGCCGCCAGAACGTCCTGACGCCCCTGCAGCACGGGAACACGGCCCAACGGCAAGCCATTGAGCAAGACATGCACCCAAGCCTGCGCCGAACGGTCCGCCGCGCCCACATGCACCCATCCTGAAACCGGCAAGACACCTGCGGCGTACGCATCAATATGTTCATGAAACCGGGCAAGCCTGTCGCGCTGGATATCAAGGGAAGGAGGCGCCACTTCGGAAAAGTCGCGATAGTCTGCCCCCATCGCTTCATTGAACGCACGAATCGACAGATATTTGTTCCGCAGAAATGCCTGAAACCCGATGCGTGATGCATCACTATAGTCCGTGATCCGGTACTGGCTGTCATACCCCATGCCCGACTCAAAGCCGGGGAAAAGCTGGTGGACCTCCCCCAGCACAGTCACGCCCTTGACCTTCTTGCGATCCGCATAATCCAGGCGGCAAACCTCCTCCAGCACAGCCTCCATGGCTTGCTGACGGCGAAGAGAGAGTTCATTGTCCGTGCGTGCAACGCTCCACGGAAAAATATCAATGTGATAGTACTTGTCTTTGGGTAGCGGTCCGTCCACCGTGCTGGCCACGTTGTTCTGATCCAGCATGAGATGCGCCTCCATCTCACCGCCCACTCCAAAATGGGTCGAGAAAAGATACAAAAGCACCGGGCGATCCACATCCCTGATGGTGTTGGCAACCCTTTTCGCGACCGCTGGATCAATGTGCCAAGCCCCTTGATCGTCCCGCCGGAACAAACGCAGCAACGGAACATTCAGTGTGTAACCGACTTCATACGCTCCATCGGCGCTATATCTGGGGCCCAACTGTTCAAGCGTTGCATTCACCAAGCGCATGGCCGAGTCTGGATGCCCCGCACAGCCCGCAGCATTCTCCTCCCCAGCCCGGGAAAGCAGGCAATTGTTCAATGCACCAATCATTGGCAGCAGCAAAAGTGGCTTGCGCTCAAGTTCGCGCACCACCCTCCCACTGACGCACAGCAGGACTATCAACACAATACCCGCAACGGCGAATCCGAACCAGGTCCGGCCCTGCGCACCGGGGTTTTCCGTTTTGCTATCCAAGGTTTGATTCATATCCCGGTCATTCAACATTTACACCGCTTCCCAACAGGTTGCCAAGTGTAGGGGGAGATGGTGAGGACAGACGCACCGGCATAATCGCGCGATGCCTGTTACGCCGCCCTCGCTTGCACACGTTTACGACCGGGAAGTCTCCGCCGCCGAAACAACTTCACTCAACCTGCTCGCTGCGCACATCACTCTGCACAGCAAAGTGCTTGACCTCGGCTGCGGTACCGGCGCACTGGGCCGGTGGCTCTCCAGCCATGTTCACTGCACGATAGATGGAGTGACACTCAACGAAGTCGAAGCCGCGCATGCCCGAAGCAGCTACCGCAAAGTGGTCGTCGGTGACCTGGAGACGCTTGCGCTCTCACATCATTTTGAAATTGGTGCATATGACTTCATCGTCTGCGCCGACGTTCTGGAGCACCTGACAAATCCTGCATCCCTGCTCGACACATGCCGCCCACTGCTTTCACCACATGGCAGGCTCCTGGTTTCCGTACCCAATGCAGCCTACTGCGGCTTGATTGCCGAATTGATGCAAGGCAATTTTGAATACCGGGACGAAGGCCTGCTGGATCGCACACATCTGCGCTTTTTCACGCGGAAAACGTTGACGGAATTTCTGACCGCCAACAACTGGTTCATTGACTCACTTGAAACCGTTCAGCGGGATCTCCCCGATTCAGAATTCAAAACCCCGTTCGATTCCCTGCCGCCAGCAGTTTCTCGCTACCTGTTGGCCACCCCGGATGCGCTGACATACCAATTTATCCTGTCCAGTCAGCCGAAGGAATCCATTGCCACCGAAGTCTCTGCTCTGCAGCCAGCGCTGACGGAGTCACCCGCCACCCTTCCCGGTAAAGCATGGTTTTGTGCAGAACTCTTTTTTCAGACGGCCTCGGGGTTTGACCAATCCCAGAAACTGAGCGCTCGTGGCGAGATAGGTCGGCCCCATCAGACCCTCCGGTTTGAACTTCGCCCTACACCGGAACCCATCACACGCCTTCGTCTCGACCCTGCAGACCGGCCAGGATTTTTGCACCTGCACGCATTGCGTTTGATTTCAAAAGCAGGAGAATTACTCTGGGACTGGCGTCCGGTCAACCCCCATGGGCACGGCGCTGCAACCCCTGGCGAGATGCCAAGACACCAGATTCAGTGGCACCAGCCAGGCTTTCCCTCTGCATCTCCACTTTTGATTCTGTTCGGAGACGACCCCTGGTTCGAACTCCCCATAAGCCCTGCAACGCTAAAGGCAGCATCCACCACGGGTGCCGTTCTTGAAGTCGATGCCGGTTGGCCATTGTCCGCAGACTATCTGATGGCGTCCAACGAAATTCAACTGCTCAACAAAGAGGTCGAAACCTATCGACAGGCCGTCGAACACAAGGATAGCCAGACGAATGCTCTGACTCATCAGCTTGAACAGTTGAACAGCGACCGCCTTCGCCTGGATGAACAAGTAACCTCCTTACTCGCTGAGCGTGACCACCTCACCGCCATGCAGCAATCACTGCTGCATGCCAACTCGCAGACCCAGCAAGAACTCGACAGACTTGCAGATCACCTCCGGTGGATTGAAAACTCCACCGTCTTCCGGCTTACCCGTCCGCTCGTGCATTCCAAGATGGCACTGCAACGCATCCTCGCACGAGCCCGAAAACCTACGGATTCTGTGACCCAAGCACCATCCCGGCCCATGAAACCAACGGTTCATCCCGTTGATGTGATCGTGCCAGTCTACAAGGGGCTCGACGACACACGCCGTTGCATCCTTTCCGTGCTTCAGGGCAGCTGCCTGTCACCATTTCGGCTCGTTGTGATCAATGACTCCAGCCCGGAACCTGAGGTGACAGCCTGGCTACGAGAAGTCGCGTCCTCCGACAACCGCATCGTATTGCTCGAAAACCCGGAAAACCTCGGTTTTGTTGGCACAGTCAACCGGGGTATGGAATTCAGCGCTGACAGAGATGTCATTCTCCTCAACAGCGACGCAGAAGTCGCCAACGACTGGCTAGACCGCCTGATCGCAACAGCCTACAGCGATCAACGCATAGGGACGGTGACCCCCTTCTCGAACAACGCCACCATCTGCAGCTACCCCCGCTTTTGCGCGGCCAACCCTCTGGTTACAGACCACACCACCGCCAGTCTGGACGCACTGTGCGCCCAGCTGCACCCGGGTGCCTCCGTGGAAATTCCGACCGGTGTCGGTTTTTGCATGTACATCCGTCGCGACTGTCTTGAAGCCGTAGGCCTTTTCGATATGGCCAATTTTGGCAAAGGCTACGGCGAAGAGAACGACTTTTGCCACCGTGCACACAAGGCAGGCTGGAAGAACCTCCACGCACTGGACACCTTTGTCCTGCATGCGGGTGGAATCAGCTTTGGCGACAGCAAAGGCGCCCGTGAGTTGGCCGCCATGGAAACCCTGCGCCGCCTGCACCCCCACTACGAAGCGGAGGTGATGCGCTTCATCCAGGCAGATCCCGCCCAGCCCTACCGTCATGTACTCGATTTGGCCCGCCTGGCCCAAAGCGCGCATCCCAAAGTACTGGCCATCACACACGACCGCGCAGGCGGCACCCTGCGTCATGTGAAAGAACTGGCCCAGACGCTGCAAGGCCGGGCGCATTTTTTCATGCTCACACCCGCACCCGGTGGCCGCGCTGCACTTGAGCTGCTCGGCGAGTATGAAGGCTTCAAACTCGAATTCAACATGGAAACCGGGGTTGATGATCTGGTGCTTCTATTGCGCTCAGTGGGCATCTGCCTGGTGCATTTCCACCATCTGCTGGGGCACCACCCCCGCGTCCAAGCCTTGCCCGAACTACTGGGCGTGCCCTTTGATTTCACTGCACACGACCACTACACCTACTGTCCACAGATCTCCCTGACGAATGCCACCAACCGTTATTGCGGCGAAGCAGGGTTAGCCCAATGCCACAGCTGCCTGCAGCATTCACCAGCGCCAGGCGGAGTAGACATCAACACCTGGCGCAGCAACCACCAGCGTTTTCTGCGTGGCACCCGGTTTATTCTGACCCCCAGCCAGGACATCACCCAGCGCATGCAACGCTTCATGCCAGGAGCAACCGTGCAGCTCGCGCCGCACACCGATGTTTCCGGCACGCTCCCCGCCACCAAACCGCCCACCCGGCAAGCCGGAGCCCCGCTGAAAGTGGTGGTGATCGGCGCACTCAGCACCATCAAGGGCGCAGACTTGCTTGAAGACGTGGCCATACTGGCAGGCAAAAACAAGGCACCCATCGATTTTCATCTGGTGGGTTACGCCTACCGCAGCCTCAAAACCCGCCCCCGCTCGCACCTGACTGTGCATGGCGAATATACCGAGGCAGAACTGCCCGGCATGCTGGAGTGGCTGCAGCCCGATGTGGTGTGGTTCCCCGCACTGTGGCCCGAAACCTATAGCTACACACTCAGCGCCTGCCTGCAGGCCGGGCTGCCCGTGGTCGCACCCAACCTGGGGGCCTTCCCCGAGCGCCTGGCACAACGTGCCTGGAGCTGGATTCAGCCCTGGGACACACCGGCCACTGATTGGCTGGCGTTTTTTCAGCACATACACACAGCACACTTCAGCACTGGGGTGCCGCCTGCGGTGCCCGCTGGTCCGGACCTGCCAAAACCCGCCCGAATCTGGGACTACACCCAGCACTACCTGCCGCCAGCCCTTGGGGCACACGCCCCGAGCCTCCCGGCTCCGGCGGTCGCCTGGCTGCATGCACACCGCCCTGGGCAAGCGCTGCCAGGCTTGCAAGGGCTGCACACCGGTTTGCGGCGCAGGGCACTGTCGGGTTTGCTGCGTCTGCGCTCTGCCCCCGGCCTGCGCGGCCTGGCGCAAGCCATTCCCTTGCGCTGGCAGACACGCATCAAAAGCTGGCTGGTGCGTTGACCCATTAGAGGTTCCATATCATGAGTAATGATCGAAATCGCCCCTGTTACTGTGGCTCAGGCAAGAAATTCAAAAAATGTTGTGGCGCACCACCGGCTTACATCCCCATCAAGCCTGTGGGCGCTCGCGAGTGTGGGCCTTGCAATGCTTGTTGTGGTGGATGGTTGGCGGCCAGGGTGCATCAGCCCGGTGTGATTGACCACACCCTCGAGAATGGTGCCCCATGTCCGCACGCCACACCTGGCGGTTGCGGCATATACACGCAGCGTCCCGAGACACCCTGCAGGACATTCAAATGCGGATGGTTGATGGAGGGCAGTCCATTCCCCGACAATTTCAGGCCAGACCAACTGGGCAGCATCATGGTCCCCATCACCTGGCAAGGCAGACGCGCATGGATTTTGGTTCCCGCCGGACGAAATCCAGACGAAAGTCTGAAAGCACAAATGCGTGCCTACACCCAATCCACGGGTGAACCACACATGATCAAAATGCCTGATCGGCTGCTGTGCTACGGTGTGCCGGAGTTTCAACAGAGCATGATGGACTTGAACCAACGGGGTATCAACCCTTGGGACGCCGAAGCATCGACATGATCAGGCTGAGCTCTGTCCTGCTGGCCACAGCGGCGTTATGGACTGCATGCGCAGCAGTGGCCCAGCCTTTGCCCCCCAGAAGCCCGTTTTACCTGCTGCCCACCATCGAAGGGCTGATGGCGTGCGACGACGGTGCGTCAAACCTTCAATTGGCTCAACTGGCTGATGTGGAAGCCCATTGCCTGAAACGCGGGCAACACGGCGCGCAGCGGGCCCGCGCATTGCTGAACCAACTGGAGCCCGGAGGCCCCAAGGGCCAGGTGCAAGTGGGCTTTGTGGCCACCTTGCAACTGCTTTCTTTGTATCAGCGCACCGCCCAGGGCTGGCAAATTGACCAGCGCAAACTCGATGTTTTCTTCAACATGGTGGCTGCCGTAGGCCGCCCTGTGCTGCTGTATCTTGCGGCCGACCACTTTGACAGCCAGGGCCCCCTGGTCAACGAACTGGTGCAAGACCCCCGCAACCTCATGCACCTGGCGGATGGCACGGCCCCCATGTCCAGCTACTTCGGCTACCGCATCGTGCCCTACACGCTGCAAACCGACGAAGCCATCCCCGTTAACCGCTATCGCTACCAGGCCTTGCGCCATGTGGTGCGAAAAATCAAGGCGCTGCCTGCTAAAACACAAAAGTTGATTGTGGGCGTATCTTTGCTGGGCGAAGTGCACCACATGTTCCCCAACTTCGAAAGCGGCATGGGCCAGTTTGAGCAACCGCAGGCCACAGACCACAGCCCTGCCTCGGTGGCCGGGTTTCAGCAATGGCTTGCCCGGCGCCACCAGCACATCGACACGCTCAACGCTCTGTTGGGCGGTACGTTTGGCAGTTGGGCCGATGTGCCCGCACCCGGCGACCAAGCAGGCGCCCGCCAAGGCCCGCACACCGCCTACTCCCAACACGCCAACGGCTGGCTGCCCATCACCGGCTGGCTCTGGTGGCCGCAAGGCCATAACGCACGCGTGGCTGTGGTGGTCAACGGCGTGCGCGTGGCCGAGGCCGCGCGTGGCTTCAACCGCCTGGACGTGTACCGCGCCGTTGCCCATATCACCGACCCCAACGTAGGCTTTCGGCACGACCTTGACCTGACCCAATTGGCCCCTGGCCAACACCACATTCAGGTGGTGGCAGAGCACGGCCAGCAGCGCGTGTTGCTGGGCGAAACCAAGCTCACACTGAGCCGCACCAAAGGCAAAGCACTGCCATCCGCTGCAGCGCTTGCCAAACCCAGCAAGTTACAAAACGTGCCTGGGCTGCAAGCCTGGCTTGACCAACCCGGCCCCACAATCCGTATAGCCTACAACCCCCTGGCCCGCGAATGGGATGCGTACCGTGCGAGCCAGGTGAAGGGCTTTTTGCAGCACTTCGTGCAAGTCGCCCTCAAGGCCGGTTTACCCCCCAAACTGGCCTTTTCACACCAGATTGTGCCCCGCGTCAATAGCACCTGGAACCACCATCTGTTTGCCGTGGAAGACACCCTGGCCCCTGGGGTACCCTGGCAGCACGGGGTCAACATGTATGGTGGCGCCACGCACAGCCCGTGGCTGACCGGCTACATGCAAAGCCGGCAAATGGGCAGCTACGGGGTACCGGAGTTCCACCCGCAGCAGTGGAAAACGCCCGGCGTGCACCAGCAGGCCCTGCGCGCCCACTACGCAGCAGGGGCCACATTTGTCAGCCCCTATTACCTTTCGGTGGTGCCGCAACGCTTCAGGGCCGGGCAGCATGGCGTGAATGCCATGGAAATCAGGCCCGACAACCCTGCCGATGGTTCGGCACAGTTTTACGAAGCCCTGCGGGAGTTTGCCGCTTATTGAGCACTGCCATCAAGCCCGGTTCGCACAAATATGCGTGGCGCTTCGCTCCAGAAGTGCCACGCTGCAGGGTCGTGGCGAATGCAGCGTTCCAGCTCGGCAAACACCTGCCGGGTCAGTTGAAGAGCGTCGCTGGTGGGCGGCATGGCCAGCACGCGCAGGCTGCGCTGGCCGCTGTGAATATCCAGCCCCGTGACATACACATACACCGCCAGTTGCTGGCGCGCAGCTGCGCGCAGCAGTGCACGGGGCACGCGGGCTTGCATGCCCAGCAGTTCAATCACCTCGGAAGCTTCGGCCTGGTCGGCCGGGGCATCGATGGCGGCCAGCAGGACCTGATTGTTTCGCAAAGCCTGCACAGCCGGGCGCAGGCTGCCTGACACATCCAGCGGCAACTGCCCCAGCGTGCGCTGCACCTGGCCTGTGCGCCAGCGTGCATACGCGCCCAACACCGTGCGGCCCTTGAACGGCTCGCCGTGCGTGGCTGCCACCAGCGCATGCGGTTGCAAACCCGCTTGCGCTGCGTGCCGCAGCCCCCACATGCCAGCGCCCCAGTGGAATGTGCACAGCAGCGCTGCTTGCCCCGGCGCAGGCCACTGGCCGTCCACGGCCATGTGGCGCTGCATCCAGCCATTGGTGCGGGTCAGGGCCAGGTATAAATCTGCGTGGTCCACCAGAGTAATCAAGCGGCGCACATACACAAAATGCACAGGGTCGGTCACCCAGCCCAACGCCTGGGCCTGCTGCAACGCCGACTGGCAGCTGTGCTGGTACAGGCGCGTGTGCCGAGCCACCCATTGAAACACCCTGAAGCACCACCGCCATGGCAGCAGCGCCGCCAATGCAGGCACCAGCACCAGTTCCAGCGCATCTTGCCATTCTGCGGCCAGACGCCGGGCCAAGCTGCCTCCCACGTCAGCTCCAGCGGTGGGGCAAGCGCACCAGCCCGGGGGTTTGGGTGGGGTAGGTGAACTTGAAGTGCACACAGTTGCGCCACTCATCACACACCACCAGGCCTTTGGCGTCAAACAGATACGCGCTCAGCACGTATTCACCGGTGTGCAACGGCAAGTCGGGGAACGTGAGCGTGATTTCCCACACCCCCTCACCCACCATGCGGGGCAAGGCACCTTCAGCATGGGAAGCAATGGATGTGATGCCCACGCCGTGTGCCTGCTCCAGCATCAGCCCCAAGCTGGGCGGCTCGGCTCCGTGCACCTCGGCACGCAGGGTGACCACCAAGTCGTGGCTCAACAACAGCGGAGGCATTTCAGGCCCCAGGCTATCGACCGTTACCGCCAGCAGGCGGGCCTCACCCGCAGCGCGGGTGGGCGCCTGGGCGGACGGCTGGGCCGTGGGCGCATGGGTTGCCTCCGCCACACGCAGGCTGGCTTCGTAACTGGCCAGCACCGACTCGGTCTGGCCAAACGCCTTTACCTGGCCTTTTTCAAGCCACAGGGCGACGTCGCACAGCTGGCGCACGTGGTACAGACTGTGCGAGCAAAACAAAATGGTGCAGCCGTTCTGCCGAAAGCGCTCGATCCGCTCCACGCATTTTTTCTGGAAGTTCTGGTCCCCCACGGCCAGCGCCTCGTCCACGATCAGCAACTCTGGTTGCACTGCGGTGACCAGTGCGAACGCCAACCGCACCACCATACCCGACGAATAGGTTTTGACCGCCCGGTCGATGGCATCGCCCAGCTCTGAGAACGCAATGATCTCGGACTCCAGCGCGGCGATGGTGTCCGCATCCAGCCCGATCAGACTGCCGGCAAAGCGCAGGTTCTCTCGCCCAGAAAAATCCGGGTGGAACCCAGCGCCCAATTCGAGAATGGCGGTCACACGGCCGGTGCAATGCACCTCCCCCGAGGTAGGCTGCAATGTGCCTGCCAGCAGCTTGAGCAGCGTGCTCTTGCCCGCACCGTTGTTGCCGACCACACCGAGGCACTGCCCGCGCTGCAGGGAAAAGCCAACATCGCTCAGAGCCCAATGGCTGTGGTGCAGGGCCCGCCCGGTGATGAGTGCCTTGAGGCGCTGGCGTGGATGGTCATAGAGCTTGTAGCCCTTGGTCAGGGCCTTGACGGTCAACACCGTGGAAGCCATCTGCATTGGCCGGGAGGTTCGCAGGTTCACAGCCAGTCCACCAGCTCGTCACGGCTGCGGCGCAACACCGGTGCCAATAGGGCAAACGCCAGCACCAACCAGCCCACAATGCCCGCCCAGGCCTGCCAGGTGGGCCACTGACCCTGCAGCAACACATTCTGATAGGCCAGCACGAAGGCCGTCATGGGGTTGGCCCACAAGACCCAGCGCCAGGCGGCAGGGAACAGGCTGAGCGGAAACAGAATGGGCGATAGAAAGATGCCCACGGACAAAAGAAAGCCGAGCAACTGGACCGTATCCCGCAGTGCTGCCGCAAAAATGGCAAGCACATAGGCCAGCAAGAAAACCAGCACGAATTGCAGGACCAGCAGAAGTGGCAGGCTTGCCAGTGGCCAGGCCCATCCGTGCAAAGGGGCATAGACAAGAGCCAGCACCAGCAGCAAGGGCAAGTACACCACCGCCGAAGCGAGCACGGTGCGCAGCACCATGAGCACCGGCGGCAAGGCATTCTTTTGCAGCAGGTGCCCCGCGTCGATCAAGCTGCTGGCGCCACGCGCAAGCCCTTCGCTGAAGGCCTGCCAGGGCAGCATGCCAACGATCAGGAAGGTGCCCACTGCCCGTGCGGGCGCGCCTTCACCCAGGCGCATGGCAAACACCACATCAAACACCAGGTAGTACGCCGCCACTGTGAGCAGCGGCTGGGCGTAGACCCAGGCCAGCCCACCCGCCGTGCCCGCATGGCGTGCGGCCAGTTCGCGCCACACCATCACGCTCAGCAATGAGCGCAACGCCCAGGCTGAGCGCATGTCTTGCCACATGGAAGATGGTTCAGTTTTTCTGCTGGCTGGCCATGAAGGCATCCAGCGCTTCGGGGTGCGTCTTGGCGCCTTGCATGATCTGCTGACCGGCCTTCACACGCGCTTCGGTCTGGACTTTTTGCGCCACTTCCTTGTACAAGGTGTCGCGAACCTCTTCGTAGGGCTGCTTGTCGGCTTCCTTGCGCTCCGTCACCTTGATGATGTGGTAACCGAACTGGCTTTTTACCACTCCACTGAGTTCACCAGGTTTCAGTGCGAAGGCCGTTTCTTCAAACTCCTTGACCATGCGGCCACGGCCAAAAAACCCCAGATCGCCCCCCCTGGCACCGCTGCCCGGGTCTTGCGAATGGACTTTGGCCAATTCTTCAAAATCTTTTCCCGCCTTCAATTCGTCCAGCACCTGCGCCGCCTTGGCTTCGGCATTTTCCGTGGTGGACAGAATCAGAATATGGCTGGCCTTGACTTCTTCATTGATGGCGAACCGCTTGGTCTCGGCGCGGTACACATCGCGTGCCCGCTGCTCCAGCACCATGTCGCTGGGACGGTTGATCTGGTCCAGACGCGCCAGTTGCAAGTCGGACAACACACGGTCTTTGCCCAGTTGCAGGGCCGCCTGGTGCAGAGGGTCGTTGGTCAGCCCGCCGATTTCCGCCTGTTTTGCCAGTGCGCGCCGCATCAGCAGATTGGATGCCAGTTGAGCCATTGCATCGGGCTGCCGCAGCAGGCTGGCTTTCAACTCGGGCGGCGCTTTCATGAGCTCGGCCTCCAGATCCAGCGTGGAAATGCTCACACCCTCCGCCTCAATGATGACAGCAGGAACAGGCCTGGCGCCCTGCGCCCAACTGGCGTTGCAGGACAAGGCAAGAGCCAGAAATGCCGCAGAAGAAGACAATTTGAACAAACGGAAGTTGTGAGTCATATGCGAATGAGTGGGCCAGATAATCCAGAAATCAAAATACTGCGTTCTGCCATTCATCGACAGCAGCGCAGGGGTTATTCAAGATCAAAAAAAAGGCGGGAAAGTTCCCGCCTTTTTCGAAAGAGCCACCGAAGTGGCTCTGTGCGCTAACCAACCGAATTAACGGGTGTAGCGGTGGGGCCACATGGCGCCGAATGCGCTGGACTTGGCGAATGCACCGCCCAGGATTGGCAGGCCGCGAGTGGCCAGACCCGAGGTGCCCAGGCTGATCCAGCCTTCGTTGGAGGTCACGTTCAGGTTTTGCAGCGCCAGGGTGGACGACAGCGAGCCGGACGTGGTGTTGGTGCCATTGTTGATGGCCAGCACCGAGGTTTCGCCGCAGAAGCGAACGTTGGTCACAGCACCGGGAGAGATCACGAACTGGCTGGAGGTCGTGGTTTCTTCGCGGTCCCACTGGTTCACACCAGCAGCACCCGTGTCAGCAGCCACGCAGATCTTGCCATTCGACACCGAGGTGTTGGTGAAGTCAAAATAGTTGTTAGTCCAAACCGAGCGAACACGGCCGTCACCACCCACAGGGCTGTTGTAGGCGTAGTTCATCGCGACGTTGTAACGGCGCGTGGGCATGGAGAACACCCAGTCGGTCGTTGCAGCAATGCTGGTGGTGGTCAGGTACTCGTTGATCACCGACTTGGCGGCCAACTGAGCCGTCAAAGCCTCAGCATGCGTAAACGGCGTGTTCGGTGCAGCCAGTGCCAAGTAAGGCGTGGACAGATCAGGCAGATCGTAGAACGATGCGGGGATCATGGGGGTGCCGCTACCAGCCGCCACAGTACCCGTTGCAGGGTCAAAACGGAAGATGTTACCACCAGCCGTTTGCATCAACGGATCGGCGGTCAGAGCATCCACATTGCCTGCAGACGCGTCAGACTGCGGGAAGAACACCACGTTGGCGTTGGGGGCCGCAGCCGTACCAGCGCGCACTGCCACGGCAGCGCCCGAGAAGGTAGCGGTCTTGACGGTGTCGATGATGGTCCAGTTGGCCATCAGACCGCCAGAGGGGAACGCCATGCCCTTGCCCTGTGCGGAATTCGCAGCCGCATCAGCAGCAGCACCGTTGTTGTAGGACGTGGTGTTGGTCATCAGCGTTGCCAGAACGCCAGCCGTGCAAGGCGCCACGCCACCAACGTGCTTGATAGCCGTCCACAGCGGGTTGGCGGTCACGCCAGCAGCCACCACCTGAGCAGGCGCCTGAACAGCCTTCGGCACGTTGGCCATGTTCAGGATTTCGATGTAGCCTTCGCGGGTTTCCGCAGCCTTCTCAGCGTCGGTCAGCGATGCCTTCAGACGGTTCGTGGGGAAGGAATTGGCTTGCGTTGCCACGATGGAGGGCAGCGTGCAGGACTTGTCGCCGGTTTCCAGTTGCGAACGGCCGTCAGCACCTTGGCTGATCTTGGCAGCCCACACGTCGCCAGGCGACAGCAGCAGCGTGAAGTCAAAAATATCGTCCGAGTTGGAGGCGCCGCGGAAACGCACCTTCACAACCTTACCATTGGTGTCGGTGTTGGTGATATTCAGCAGGGTTGCGTTGGTACCCTGCGTAGTGAAATATGGCACCAGCAGGATGTGACCGATGCCAGCCTCATTGATGGCCATCGTCGTTGCAGCCGTAACGGTTGCAAGGTTACCCACAGCCACGGCGTTGTCAGGGTTTGCCGCATCCATATGGACACCAGCCTGAGCCATGCCAACCAAGCCAAGACCGCCAATCATGGCAGCAATGCTTGCAGAAAGAATACTTTTTTTCATTGAAAGCTCCGTTAAAAAAGTTGGTAAGCGCAACTACCAGGATTGTTTACGCTCTGAAATGTTAGCACAGGGTCTTGGGGATTAGGCCATGCAGCCTACCCGCCGCTCGGTGTTGTAGATAAAAAGCAACAGGCGGCAACATGAGCTTTGAATACAGTCACTCGATAGGACGGTCTCCCTTCAGATGTACTTGTGCCAGCAAGCAGATCAAGCCCGGCAGCGAACGCCCTGGCAAGGTTTGGCGCCCCTGCACCCATGCCTTGTTGCTACGCGTTTCGCCACTTCCGTACCCGGTTAGGGCTTCTCGTAATAGTACCAGTGGCCGCCTTCGTTCAGCCAGGTTTCATTGAAGAAGGTGTGAATTGTGTCACCTTTACCACGGGCCAGGGGGGATGTGACCGTCAGCGCAATGCGCACTTCGCATTTTTGGGGTTCGCAGCTTGTGCTGGCCACCTCGGCACGCTGCCAGTTCACGGCACCCTTGAACTGGGATTGGTATTCCCGCTGGCTGTGCAGCTGGCGGTAGGCGGGGGTGAGCATTTCATAGGCACTTTTCCAGTCGCCATTGATCTTGTGCGCCCAGCGCTCCTGGGCCAGCCGGGCTACCTGCGCTTCGGGCGTGGCGACTGCGGTGGCACAGCCCGCAAGTGCCAGGACTGCGGCCAGCACGGCGGCGCACCGGCTGGTTTGGCGAACGGCCGCCGGGACGGTTGCATCAATCTTCACGGTTATGACTCCTTATTCACACAGACAATCGGCCAGCCCGAAGCCTGGCCGACTCATTCATTTGCGGGCTGAGCGCGCCACATCAAGCCCCATTCACCCCAAGGGCCTGTTTGCAGCATGGCCGCCATGCGCCGCGCACCCGATGGATCAGCGGCGCTCTCCGGGCAGACTTGCAGCATCGGGCGCGTTTTCGGGCTGCGCATCGGGTCGCGCAGGCGCGGCGGCTGCCAGCCCCCGCAGGCGGCTGCGCAGGTCATCGCTGACTTCGCGGATATCCACATCGGTGCGCACCACGCGGGGGGTAATGACGACCAGCAGTTCGGTGCGGCTGCCGATGTTGCTGGTGGTGCCAAACAGGTTGCCCAGCACCGGGATGCTGTGCAGCACCGGAACGCCCGATTTCGATGTGGTGCTGTTGCCCTGGATCAGCCCGCCCATGACGATGGACTCGCCCGAGCGCACGGCCAGCTTGCTGGACAACTGGCGCTGCAGGAAGGCGCGCTGCTTGCTCACCTCGTCCTGCTGGCCCACGTCGGTCACCGACTGGTCCACCTGCATGGTGACCACGTTGCCCGAGTTGACCGATGGCGTGACCATGAGGTTCACGCCCGTGTCTTTGTACTGCACGCTGGTGCGCACAATGCCATCGCTGGTAATCGTTTCACCGGCCTGGATGGGTGTCTGGGTGCCCACCGCAATGGATGCGGTGTGGTTGTCAAGCACCATCAGGGAGGGGCTGGCAATCACCTTGACGGCGGTTTTCTTGGACAGTGCATTGAGCACTGCACGCACATTGCCTGCAGGATTCTTGAGGGTGTAGGAAAAGCCGGCAAGGGCACCGCCCAGCGTGCCGCCTGCCGCAGTGCTGAGCACGCCGCGCCCGGTGTAGTCGGTGGAGGATCGGCTGTCATTGAAGGCCCATTGCAGGCCGTATTCAAGGTCGTCGTTCAGGGTGACCTCGACGATGCTGGCCTCGATCAGCACTTGCGTGAGCGGAAGGTCCAGGCGCTTGAGGGTGGCCTCGATCTTGGCGTACTCAGCCTTGGTGCTCCATACTAGGACGGAGTTGTTGAGTTCATCGGGCATGATGCGGATGCCGCCGATATTGGCCACCGGCACCGGCGCTTGCTGCGCCTGGGGGGCATTGCCCGTCAGCCCGGTGCGCACGCCCAGCCCACTACCGCCTCCGCCCAGGAACGACGTACCGGCCGCGCGATTGGCCGTACCCGTCAGACCGGCTGCGCCGCCCGCGCCCAGCCCTGAAACTGTGCCCACCGTGGTGGCGCTCAAGCCCGGTGCGACGCCGCTGCTGGCGGGCGCCTGGGAGCCGCCTGCACGCGTGTCACCAAAAATCCCGCTGAGAACGGAGGCCAAATGTTTGGCGTTGACATTCTGCACGCGGTAAATGAACAGTTGGGATTCTGCGCCGCCACCGCCAGGCTGGTCCAGCTTGTCGATCCAGCGCCGGGCTTCATCGAGGTAGGCTGCACGCGGGGTGACCACCAGAATGCTGTTGAGGCGCTCGATGGGCAGGACGCGAAAGGCGCCCATGAGCGGGTTGGCTCCACCTGCGGCCGCGGGCACACTGGCGGCGGCGCCCGCCGTGGTTCCGGCGCGCGCCGCCGCAGGCGCCGATGCCGCCACGCTGGCATCGCCGCTGATCAGCGCAAGCGCCGCCTCCACCTCTTTGACCGACACATGCTGGAGCGGGAAGACCCCAACGGACATGCCCTTGAGCAAGTCCACATCAAAGGTCTGGACCAGGTCCATCCAGCCCTCTGCCTGCGCGCGGGAGCCCGCCAGAACCAGCAGGTTGCGCAGGTTGTCCACCCGCACAATGGCGTCGGCGGGTGCCATGGGGCGCAGGATGGCTGCCATTTCAGACGCGCCAATGTGCTGCAGCCGGACGATGATGGCTCCACTGCCCGGCGGCAGCGGCTGACCTTGCACCGCCTGGCGCACTGCGGGGACGATGCCACGCACCACCTCGGCCTTGCCCACATGGTAGGTGCCGCGCGTGTCCTGCGCCAGAACCAGCCCGTTGGCCTGCAATGCACTTTCGAGCAGCAGCACGGCCTGGTCGGGTGATACGTCGCCACCTGTGGACAGGGTCACCGCGCCATTGATCGGCTGGTGCAGCACATAGTCGGCCTGAAGCACGTCTTTCAGGACGATGGTCGCGAATTCCGCGATGGGGGCCTCTTCGAACCGGAAGCTCGTCGCGCCTCCACGCAACGGGGCCACGACCCTGGGTGGTGCAATCACGGCGTCGTTGCCCTTGATGATGCGTGGCTCGACGGGCATTGCCGCCTCTGCCTCACCGCCAGCCACACCCAGACGGGCTGGCGCCTGCGCGATAGCCCCCCCCAGATGGAGGGAGACACACGCCACTATGACACGCTTGAAGAATTCCATAGGTAATTTGCTCATTCTTTCACCGGTGGCAGCCCCGCCTTGCGGAACAGTTCGTTTCGTTGGCGCAGTCGCTCGCGTGCGGCCTCCTGCTCCCGCTGCTGGATGGCAGTCCGGTCTGGAGGCGCGGCAGCGGCTGTTGGCGCGGCAGAGCCCTGCGCTGCTGGCGCGGCGGCACGGGGGGCGAATACCCGCACAAGCTGCATGGTGCGCGTCTCGTCGCCCCTGGAGAATGTGACCTCACGGCCCTGGACGGATTGAACCGTCCACTCGCCAAGGCTTTCGTTCACACGGACCCTGCGCACCCGGTCATTGACCCGCGCCACAATGCCGCTGAACTGCGGGCCGGAAAATATGCCATACAAGGTGAGTCCAGCCATCGGATCTTGTTCTGGAGCCACCGGCTTGGCATCCGGCGGCGGTGCGGGGCGGCGGTCCGGGGCAAACAACGGGCGGTCGAGAATGGCGAAGTATGCGCCCGCCCCTGGGTGGCCTGGCACGACCAGCCCGGCAGGTACGTTGGGCGCGGGCAACTCGGGAAGCACCGCAGCGGGGGGCGTCCAGGTATTCGTGCGCAACTGCCCCGTGGGCAGAATCCACAGCCACGCCAGGACTGCAGCAAGAGCCGCCACCGCAAGCGCAAGCAATCGGGAGGCCATCATGAGCGCACCCTCAAAACCGAGAAACTGAATTGCGCCGCCAGTCGTTGCGCTGACTGAGGTTTGACAAAACCGACCGACTGAATCGAGACGCTGTCCACCCACACGGTGGGGGCCTGCTTGTCGAGCAGTGCCAAGGCGTTCTGGATGCCGGTGAGCTCACCCTCGACGCGCAGCACCACACCAATGCGGTCGAATGGCGCCTGTTCTTTCGGGGGCAGCACCTGGATACTTGCCACGTCCAGCTTGCTGTCTGCAAACAGCGCACGAATGCGCTGCTGCGCATCGTTGCCGACTTGCACCGCGTCCTGCGTAGCCGGGTACACGTGACTGGCCAGCAAGGCGCTGGCCGACGCCTCGGCGCTGGCCAGCCGTTCCTTGCTCTGCTTCAGGCCCGCGAGGCGGGCAAAACGGGGCTCCAGCTGGGCGAGCTGCTCCTCGGCCCATTGGTGCTTGCCCCAGACATACCGCGCCGCCATCGCCGGAAGGGCCAGCAACACGGCCAGAATGAATGCCTGGAGTAAAACGACGCGTGGTGCGGTGTTCTTCATGGTTTGCTCTCCGATGACGCTGACGCAGGAGCCAACGGCGGCTCTGCTGCAACGGCCGACGGAGCAGCGGCGGCCGTGCCGGGAACTGCGGCCAGATCAACAGACAGTTCAATGGTGAAACTCTCCTTGACCGCCCCCAGCGGTTTGACGGCGGCGCTGGGAGCCTTGACATCAAGCACACCTGCCTGAAGACCGAGTTGCTGCATCAACGCCGCAGCATTGACAGCCTGCCCCGCCATCACCACCTTGGGCAGTTTGCCAGCACCTTCCGGCGAAAGTATCTGGAAGGATTGCAAAAATGTATCGTCAGGTAATGCCTTGGTGAGCAATTCCATGATCTGCAGTGCAGAGGCGGATGGTCCGATGGTCACCGGGAGCGCCTGCAGCAATGTTTCATTTCTTACCAGTGCCTCGCGCCGAGTCACCAGCGGAGCAACCTCTTCGCGCAGCGCCTCGTACTGCGCGAGTGCACTCAAGGCGCGCAAGCGCAATTGCACGGTCGGGGTGATAAGCAGCGCGGTGGCTACAAGCACCAGGGCGGCAAGCAGTGCGCCGTTGATATAGAACCATTGGCGCTCGTGGTGTTGGCGGCGAATCTCGCCAAATCCGGGCAAAACGGCGGGGGGCCGCTGGCCCATCGCAACCCAGATTTCCGGCGACATCCCGGCGCCGGCGCCCCCGGAATGCCCTTTCGTTTCGAGGTAAGCCTGTAGTCGTGCCCGCGATGTGAGCACGACCTCCAGGCTGCTTTGCTTTGCCACCCCGCCCCGCTCATCCTCGCTAGTCCTGGCACTGGTCCAGAGCAGGTCCTCCATCGGGAAAGGGCTGAGATTTTCCACTTCCAGCGCCAGTGCGCTCTTCAAGGCCGCAGGAGGAAGCACGGGCATGCGTACTGTACGTCGAAGCAAGAGGTCCTCTGGAACCTCCACCGCCTCGAAGCGTGCGGCCTGCACAGCAGCGGCGGAGGCTCCGTGCTTGTGAAGCCCACCCTGCCAGGCCATGACGGTGCCATCGGAGCGCAACCATCGGACAAGCGCCTGCGGGCGCAGCCATGACACGATACGCCAACGTGCCATGGCGCGCCACGCAGCCTTGAAGTCCTCGAACGCACCCGAGAGGTCCAAGCCAAAAAGACGGGCATTATTCTGTATAGAAGCCATTGCTTGCACGTATGAGGGATCAATCGGCGGAAGAGGCTGGAGCGAGGAAGTGGCGCTGCTCAATGACACTCCAGGGAAGCCCGGTCCGGCCGGATGCAGTGAGAGCGACATCCCACACCCGGCGAAGCAGCAGGTGATCGGAGAGGGGGACTTCTGCCTGAACGCTCAAACCACGACCCACCGAGTTTTCCAGAAATGCAGCGGTAAGCTGGGCGGTATCCATGTCCCCGGGTGATTTTTCTCGCACAGCGTGCAGCTGCCTTGCCAGCGCCATATTGCCTTGCGACAGCACGGCAAGCACAGGCACGGATGCTGCCCGGGGATCCACCAACCCGCTCCCTGACAGCGAGGCAGAAATGAGGGGGGCAATACTAGCATAAAGATCGTATCCAACCCCTGGAACCCGAAGCAGGTCCTCTGGGGCATCGAACCCCACGGGACGGCCATCAGGCGCTGGCCTGGACCGCCACTGCACGACACCGGCAGCAAGCTGCGCGGCAGCATCCTGCGGCAGCCCGCCGATGTGGGCAAACATCGCCGCCAGCAAGGGTTCGGGCGCACGGTTGATGTTGATTAATCCGTTGAGGCCGCTCGCGCGCACCCGGATCAAACGCCCTCCGAACTCTACCTGCACCTGTTCTGGGCGGGTCATGGGCTGGTTGCGCACCAGCAGTTCCTGCAGTACCAGGCGGATGGCGGCATCTGCCGATGCCATGGCCACCACGGTGTTCTGCTGGCGTGCAGCCATCTTGATCTCTTGCGATGCAGACGCCATCAACCCCATGGCGGCAATGCTCAGGGCTGCGACGATCCACAGCACCGCAATGAGCGCCAAACCTTTGGCTGCCGAAATATGCCGTGGCATCAGGAGCCTCCCAGGGTAAAACCATCGCCCGCGCCCTGGGTCAGAGCGAACACGGCAATGACGACGGGCGGCCAGGGGCCGGTTTCGTCTGCCAGTTGCAGCCGGAGACGCTCAGGCAGATGTTCTGCCTCGGGCCATCCGGCCACCCAGCCGCGCGGCCAGACGTCGGCGCCCTGTCCACGCCCCGGCGGCGGACGCCCCTCGGCCCACACCTCCAGACTGGAAATGCCGCGCCCCACCACCACGCTGTCCGTACGGGACCAGTCGGGCGGTTTCTGTGCCTCGGGCGACCAAGGTGCATACCTCAAGACCAGCTCTGAGCCCGCCGGACTTTTTTCCACCTGCAGACGAAAGAATGACCGGCCGCCGGCACCAGGGCGTGCCGGCATGATGCCTACCCACTCCAGGGACGCCCCCGCCGCACGGAACGCAACCACCGGGCTGCCCGCGCCATCTGGGGATGGCACCTTACGGCCCGACACACGCCCGGCCACCTGGCGCAGCAAGCGCACGGCAACCCGCATGTCATCCGTGCGCTGCGCTCGCTGGTCCACCCGAGCTTCGGTCTGTGCAACGGTCCTCATGGCGGAGCCGAGCGCCACCATGATGATGGACAGCAATGACACGGCGACCAGGATTTCCACCAGCGTGAAACCGCGCTGCCTCATCGGACGCCCTCTCCGGGTTCAGGTTTGCGCTGCGGCAGGAGTGTCTCGACTTCCAGCACCCGTGGACGGCTGCCGTCCACCCATCGCAGCGTCATGCGCACATGGTGCAAGGCCAAGGCCCCGGGTTGAGCCACCGCTGGCGATGGCACACCCTGGCGCAGGCCATGCATGTATGGCGCGCTGCGCACCTGCCATGCAAACCCGGCGTACTCGCCATCCTCATTCCAGCCCTCGGCTGCCACGGCTTCACGCGTCGACAACAGGGACTCCGCCAGCATGGCGGCCTGTTGCTGATGCCCCATGTCGGCGACGTTTCTCGCACTGGAGCCCATGCTGCGGTACAGCAGCCCCAGGGACATACCCAGAATGGCAAAGGCCACGAGCAGTTCCAGCAATGACAAGCCGTGTTGGCTGCGGGATGCAAGCCCCGATTTCATGGGGAGAAAGCCTCCTGCTCCACGCGCCCCGTCAGCCAGTCGACGCGGATGCGCGTGCCTGTGCCGGAGGGGCGCAGGATTTCAAAGGTTCCTCCCGTGGCGCCTCCGTCGGGCAGGAAAACAATGCTCGCTACCTGGCCAGGAGACAGCTCGGAGCTGGCGATGGTGGCACGGACATCGAGCGAGCTGGAAATCTGCTTTGGCGCACGACCCTGGAGCCCGTATTCACGGCGCGCCAGATCGAACTGAAAGCGCACGGGGATGCCCTTGGTGAATGCCTCGTTCTGCGCCCACCGCAACTCGCCCATGATGCCGCGCAAGGCAGACCGGTACTGCATGGATTCACGCAGGCGGTCAAAGGCCACGGGCGCCAGCGCCACAAGCAATGCAGCAATGGCGAACGCCACCAGGAGCTCCACCAAGGTGAAGCCCCGAACGGCGGGCTGCCAAGTCCGACACGACGACTCCAGGCACGCCCGCCGCGAGCGACGCATCGCGGCGCGCTGCATTACTGCTGGTTGCGCAAGTCGGCGTTCTCGCCGTCCCCACCCACCGCCCCATCGGCGCCCAATGTCAGAATCTCTACGCCACCACCTGGCGCAGGGCTGGTGTACTTGTAGGGCTTGCCCCAGGGGTCGTTTGGCACGGTGCCCTTGATATAGGGGCCATTCCATCCATTGGCCGCACCCGGCTTGACCGACAGCGCTTGCAGCCCTTCCTCGGTGCTCGGGAAACGGCCGACATCAAGCTTGAAAAGCTCAAGTGACTTCTCAAAATCGGCGATCTGGATGGCGGCTGTCTTGCTTTTGGCGCCGCCCAGCTGGCTCAGCACCCTGGGGCCCACCAAACCGGCAAGCAGGGTGAGAATGGCCAGAACGACCAGTAACTCGATGAGAGTGAAACCACGGGAGCGACGCGATGGCAGCGTGCTGAACGAAGCGTGCATGAGAAACCTCAAGTAAAAAGCTGTGGGCTCAGGCCGCAAGGTCATTGACCGAGAGGATGCCCAGCAGAATGGAAACAATAATGGCAGCGATCAGCAGCCCCAGTATCAGGATCAACAGGGGCTCCAGCATGGTCAGCGCCCGCTTGATGCCGGTTTCAACCTCCCGGTTGTATATGTGTGCCAGTTCGAGAAGCATGGGACCAATGCGGCCGGTTTCTTCGCCTACTCGGATGAGGTTGATGGCCAAAGGTTCAAAGATCCCGGTATCTTTCAGAGCGTCCACGACCTTGGCTCCGTCCTTGACTCGGATCGCCACGCTGGCAAGCGTTACGCGCAGATTGTCATTGCCCACCGTCTCCGTCGCGATGCCCAGCGCAGCGATCAACGGAACCCCATTTCCCAGGAGCGTTCCCAGGGAGCGCGCAAACAGCGTCAGATCGTACTTGTACAGCAACCTCCCCAGCACCGGCAGCCGGAGCGCACGCTTCTGCCACCACGCACGGCCATTGGGCGAACGCCACCAGCTGCGCAATCCCCAGCCCGAAAGAATGGCACCAACGGCGATAGCCCAGCCGTAGGCCGTGAATACATGGCCAAGCCCCATGACGAAACGTGTGGGGGCAGGTAAGGCATCACCCATGTCATTGAACAAGACTTCGAATTGGGGCACGACAAATCCGAGCATGGCCCCCAGCGACAGAACCGACACGCCCAGAAGAATAGCCGGATAAATGGCAGCAGAGATCACGCTTTCGCGCAGAGCCCGCAAACGCTCCATGTGCTCGACCAAGCGCTCGAACACCGTGCCCAGTTGGCCACTGGCTTCGCCGGAACGGACCATGTTGATGTAGAAGTCACCAAACAAAGCGCGGTGCCGTGCCAACGCCTTGCTCAAGGCCACCCCACCTTTCACGTCTTCCAGAATGTGGTGGGTTATTTGCGCTACGGCCGGCTTGTGGCTCATGCCGATCAAGACCCGCAAGGCATTGTCCAGGGCGAGACCCGCCTTGAGCATGATGGACAATTCACCCGTGAGCGCGAGCACATCGGCGGCGTTGGCCGCTCTTGCGTCCGGTCGCTCCTTGCGCTGCCAGAAGAATGTTCGCGTCGCCATGGTTTGCCCGATCTGTGCAGCGGGCTGAGCCGCATCCGCATCCACGACGCTTATCGGAATGAGTCCCTGTGCGCGCAACTGGCGAGCTGCCTGCGCCGAGCTGGCCGCCTCCAGCCGCCCTTCGGAAATCCCGCCATCGGTCTTGGCCGCCTTCCAGTCGAACTCAGGCATCGGACTGATCCTCTGTCACACGCAGCACCTCGTCCAGGCTGGTGTGACCTTCGGCCACCTTGCGCAGTCCGTCTTCATAGAGGCTCAGCATGCCACCCTCGACTGCCAGGGTGTGCAGCGCTGAAGCATCCGCACCATCCAGAATGGCGCGGCGCAGTGCGTCCTCCACAACCAGCAGCTCATGGATGCCCATACGGCCGCTATAGCCCGTGCCACGGCAATGATCGCAGCCAATCGCCCGGTAAATGGGCGCATCCTCGGACAGGAACCGGTGCAGGCCTGAAGACTGTCGTACCGTCGGCTCCGGATGGTGGGGTTCCTTGCAGTGGGAGCACAGGCGGCGCACCAGTCGCTGCGAAAGGACGCCGTTCACCGACGAAGTGATGAGATACCGCTCGACGCCCATGTCCGTGAGGCGCACCACGGCGCCTGCAGCCGTGTTCGTGTGCAAGGTGGACAACACCAGGTGCCCGGTGAGGGCAGACTGAACGGCAATCTGGGCCGTCTCGGTATCGCGCATTTCCCCGATCATGATGATGTCCGGATCCTGCCGGAGAATGGATCGGAGCGCACGCGCAAACGTCAATCCAATCTGGGCATGCACCTGGATCTGGTTGATACCTTCGAGCTGGTACTCGACAGGCTCTTCCACGGTAATGATCTTGTGGGCATCCGCATCGATTTTCGACAACGCTGCATACAAGGTGGTGGTTTTCCCGGAACCGGTGGGCCCCGTCACCAGAACGATGCCATGCGGCCGGGCAAGCAACGCGTTGAAGCGCTGAAGGGTGTCTCTGGCAAACCCCATGTCTTCAAGACTGAAACGCACACTGGAGCGGTCCAGTACCCGCATGACGACGCTTTCCCCGTGCACCGTGGGTACGGTGGAAACCCGCAAATCCAGTTCGCGCCCCTTGACCCGGGTTTTGATGCGGCCGTCCTGGGGCAAGCGGCGTTCGGCAATATCAAGGTGCGCCATCAGCTTGACGCGCGAATTCACCGCCGCGCTGTGGCGGGGTGGAACGATTTCGGCGGTGGAGATCACTCCATCCACCCGATAGCGAACGTGCAGCCCGTCATCGAAAGGCTCCAGGTGAATGTCCGAAGCTCGCAGGTCCGTCACCCGGCCGACAATGGCGTTAACAAGACGGATCACTGGCGCTTCACTCGCCAAATCCTTCAAGTGCTCGACAAAATCACCTTCATCACCCTCCTGCGCCCACCCGTCCGCATTGTCTTCCACCACTTCGGCAGAGACGGAAAGCGCTTTTTCCACATCCGAGGACAGGGCCAGAAAAGGGTGGATTGATAGACCGGTTGCCAAGTGCAGCGCTTTCAGCACAAACGTATCCTGCGGGGAAACCATGGCCACCGTCAGGCCGTTGCCGTCCAGACGGATGGGCAGAATTCCATGCGCCCGGGCGAAATCAGGCAGCAAACCGGGCACATCCGGCGGAACCGCCGGGAAATCGTCCGCCGGCAAAAAGGGAACGCGGAGCTGCTGAGAAATGGCCTGCGCCACGTCGAGCTCCGAAACCAGCCCCAGGCGCGACAGCACCACCCCGAGCAACCCACCCATTTCGACCTGCGCCGCCAGCGCACGGTCCAGATCGCGAACGGAGAGCTTCCCCGCCGACACCAGTAACTCACCCAAGCGTACCTTGGGCATCTCGGACGTGGCGGCAAGAAGAGGGTCGATGGAAGAATTCATGAAGCAGCGATGGGGCTGTGACGGAAACAAAGGGAGATGGTAACGGTCATTCCAGGAGCGGCGACGATCGGCTAGTTTCGCTGCCGCCGAAACTGCGCATACGGCGTCGACATCCACAGCCGAACAAGGCTGCGCACATGCCAGACAAAATGGCGCCATTCTTTGCGGCTGGCCCGGCGCGCGCCGTGAAATACCTTGGCATCAGGCGCCTTTAGCATCTGATATCCAGCCAACTGAAGCCGCAGGCAGATGTCAACATCCTCACAGTACATGTGATACCGGACGTCGAATCCGCCAATCCGGGCATACACCTCGGCACGGAACAGCAGCAATGCCGCATTGACCCAGTCGGGCGCGGAGGCCTGTTTTGACAGGCCATCTCCGTTTTTCCGGACATGACGGCACCATAGCGCCGCAGGCGTCGGCAACATCCGCTGGGAATCCTGCTCCTGACCATTCACATCCAGTTGCACCGGGTAGACGCAGCCTGCCTGGGGATGCACGGCCTGTGCAAGCAGCGCCCTCCAGGGCGCCTCCCGCCAAGTGATATCCGGATTGAGCACCGCAAAAAAATCGGCGGCATCCGGCAACGACTGCTCACGGGCAAAGGCCTGATTGTGGTTCGCCCCAAAACCCAGCGGGACAGCATTGCAAATCACCCTTATGGCTAGCCCTTTCAGCGCGTACGAGCCGGGCTCAGTGCCGGGCAGCAACGCCGAAAACACTTCGGGCTCCGGAATGTTGAGCGTGACCCAGACACGGCTGCAGCATGCGTCACCAGATGCAGCCAACGCGTGCAGAAGCTTGATGAGCTCTGCCCCATGCCCGTGACTCACGACCGAAATGCATAACGACACGAGAATCGGCTTTTCAGGAGAACAGGTTTTCTGCCAGCACGTTTGCAAGCATTGGCGCAGCCGCGTCCTTGGTGGAGAGGCAAGGCTCCGACCCAACATCCGGCCATTCAATCCTCAGAGAGGGATCATCCCACGCAATGCTCCGCTCATGCTGCGGTGCGTAATAGTCGGTTGTCTTATAGAGAAATTCTGCACTCTCACTCAGTACCAGGAACCCGTGCGCAAACCCGGGCGGCACCCAGAGCTGGCGGTGGTTGTCGGCACTCAACTCCACCCCCACCCATTGTCCGAAAGTGGGTGAGCTGCGGCGAATATCCACCGCCACATCGAACACGGCCCCTTGCACCACACGCACGAGCTTGCCCTGAGGCTGCTCAATCTGGTAATGCAGGCCTCGCAGCACGCCTTTGCTGCTCCGGCTATGGTTGTCCTGCACGAACTGGTGTCTGGTGCCCGTTGCCTCGTTGAAGGCGCGCTGGTTGAAGCTCTCGAAAAAAAAGCCGCGCGCATCACCGAACACCTTGGGCTCGATCAGCACGACATCGGGAATGGACAGACGGGTGGCTTGCATAGCTATCAGTAAATGGTTTCCTGGAGCAGGCGCAGCAGGTACTGCCCATATCCATTCTTGGCGAGCGGCTGTGCCAGGCGCTGCAATTGATCGCTATTGATCCACTGGCTGCGCCAGGCGATCTCCTCGGGGCAGGCGATCTTGAGGCCTTGGCGGTGCTCCAGAGTGGCGATGAACTGGCTGGCTTCGAGCAGGCTATCGTGCGTGCCCGTGTCCAGCCAGGCGTATCCCCGCCCCATGATCTCGACATTCAACTGGTCCTGCTCCAGATACAGGCGGTTGAGGTCCGTGATTTCCAGTTCGCCACGCGGCGAGGGCTTGAGGCGTCTGGCCAACTCGACGACCTGGTTGTCGTAAAAGTACAGACCGGTCACCGCATAGCTGGACTTGGGGGCCTTGGGCTTTTCTTCGAGCGACAGCACCTTGCCCTGGGGATCAAATTCGGCAACGCCGTAGCGCTCAGGGTCGTGCACATGGTAGGCAAATACGCTGGCGCCCTCTACGCGCCGGGTGGCACTGCCCAGCAGCTCATGAAAATCATGTCCATGGAAGATGTTGTCGCCCAGCACCAACGCGCTGGGTGCATTACCCACGAACCGCTCGCCGATGATGAAGGCCTGCGCCAGACCGTCCGGGCTGGGTTGCACGGCGTACTGCAGGCTGATGCCCCACTGGCTGCCGTCGCCCAGCAATTGCTCGAAGCGTGGCGTGTCCTGTGGCGTGCTGATGATCAGGATTTCGCGAATACCCGCCAGCATGAGGGTGCTGAGCGGGTAATAGATCATGGGTTTGTCGTACACCGGAAGCAATTGCTTGCTGATGGCCAGAGTCGCCGGATGCAGGCGCGTGCCAGACCCTCCAGCGAGGATGATGCCTTTGCGCGCAGTCATGATGGTTCCTCAGAGGATTTCCGTCAGCATGCGCGCCACGCCTTGCTGCCAGTGTGGGAGCCGAAGAGCAAAAGTCGCCTGCAGCTTGGCCGTATTCAGTCGCGAGTTGTGCGGGCGCGTAGCTGGCAAGGGGAAGGCGCTGGTGGGCACAGGCGCCACCTCGGTCGCTTTGATTTTGATAGCTGCTTGCGCTTGCGCAGCAAGGTCCAGGACCTCTTTTGCATACAAATGCCAATTGGTTTCGCCACTGGCCACACAGTGGTACAGGCCGCCGTCTTCGGGGCGCTGCTGCAGGTGGCGGATGGCGTGGGCTGTCACGTCGGCCAGCAGATCCGCACCGGTGGGCGCACCCCACTGGTCGTCGATGACGGTCAAGCGCTCGCGCTCCTGCGCAAGGCGCAGCATGGTCTTGGCGAAGTTGCCCCCGCGTGCCGCATAAACCCAGCTGGTGCGCAGGATCAGGTGCCTACACCCTGATTGCTGGATGAGCCGTTCGCCCTCCAGCTTGGTGCGGCCATAAACGCTGAGCGGTGCTGGGATATCGGTCTCCACCCAGGGGCGGCTGCCGCTACCATCAAAAACGTAGTCGGTGCTGTAGTGCACCAGCCAGGCGCCCAGGCGGCCGGCCTCCTCGGCCAGCACGCCAGGGGTGGTGGCGTTGAGCAGGCGCGCGAACTCGGGCTCGCTCTCGGCCTTGTCCACGGCGGTATGGGCGGCAGCGTTGACGATGACATCGGGGCGCAGCGCGCGCACGGTGTCGCGGATGCCGTCTGGCTGACTGAAATCGCCGCAGTGCTCCTGGCTATCGCAGTCCAGCGCGGTCACCTGGCCCAGCACGGCCAGGCTGCGCTGCAGCTCCCAGCCCACCTGCCCTCCCTTGCCCAGCAGCAGGATGTTCATGCCGCCACCCCGGTGGGCGCGTACTGGGTCTGCACCCAGTCGCGGTAGGCGCCAGTCTGCACGCCCGCCACCCATTCCGGGTGATCCAGGTACCACTGCACGGTCTTGCGGATGCCGGTCTCAAATGTTTCGGCAGGCTTCCAGCCCAGTTCGCGCTCGATCTTGCGAGCGTCGATGGCGTAGCGCCTGTCGTGGCCGGGGCGGTCTTTGACGTAGGTGATCTGGCTGCGATAGCTCTGGCCGTCGGCGCGTGGGCGCAGCTCATCGAGCAGGGCGCAGACCGTGTTCACGATGTCGATGTTGGGTTTTTCGTTCCAGCCGCCGACGTTGTAGGTCTCGCCCACGGCTCCGGCTTCCAGCACCCGGCGGATGGCGCTGCAGTGGTCCTTGACGTAGAGCCAGTCGCGGATCTGCATGCCGTCACCGTACACGGGCAGGCTCTTGCCGGCCAGCGCGTTGACGATCATCAGCGGAATGAGCTTTTCCGGGAAATGGTAGGGGCCGTAGTTGTTGCTGCAGTTGGTGGTGAGTACCGGCAGCCCGTAGGTGTGGTGCCAGGCGCGCACCAGATGGTCGCTGGCGGCCTTGCTGGCACTGTAGGGGCTGTTGGGCTCGCAGTTGTGCATTTCGGTGAAGGCGGGCGCATCGGGCGCCAGGGTGCCATACACCTCGTCGGTGCTCACGTGCAGGAACCGGAATGCTTCCTTTTCGATAGCTGGAAGCGCTTGCCAGTAGTGCCTTGCCGCCTCCAGAAGCCTGAAACTTCCGACCACGTTGGTCTGGATGAAATCCTCGGGGCCATGGATGGAGCGGTCCACATGCGACTCGGCGGCGAAGTTGACGATGGCGCGCGGCCGGTGTTCGGCCAGGAGGCGTTCCACCAGAGCACTGTCGCCAATGTCGCCCTGAACAAAAACATGGCGCGCATCGCCCTGCACGCTGGCCAGGTTCTGCAGATTGCCTGCGTAGGTCAGCTTGTCGAGGTTGAGCACGGGCTCGCTGAAGCCGCCGAGCCAGTCGAGAACGAAATTGGCGCCGATGAAGCCGGCGCCGCCAGTGACGAGGATCATGGGATGAGCCGTAGGTAGTGCCTGCTGGCAAAGCTTGCGATTATCCCACTGCCGACTGTAGCAATCCGTAAGGACCGAGCAGGCCCGCCACGCGGGCCGCGGCGATCAGAAATGGATGCCCCGCATCATCTGCTGCAGCGCAATCGCCTCGGCCGACAGTTGCGGTTTGCCGCTCTTGTCGCCCTTGGCCGCCGTCGAGTCAGGGAACATGCGGAAGCTTGCATTCATGCCGATCTGCGCCACGCGCGGCACCAGCGCATGCAGCACCTGCCCCAGGATGCCCAGGCGCGTGGCAATGCGCACGGGTTTGAAGATGCAGGCCTGCGCCACCATGTCGGCCGCTTCTTCGGGACTGAGCGTGGGCACGTTGTTGTAGATCTGCGTGGGCGCGATCATGGGTGTGCGCACCAGCGGCATGTTGATGGTGGTGAAGGTGATGCCCTGGTCGGCGAATTCGCTGGAAGCACAGCGCGTCCAGGCATCGAGCGCCGCCTTGCTGGCCACGTAGGCCGAGAAGCGCGGCGCGTTGGTCAGCACGCCGATGGAGCTGATGTTGACCACATGGCCCTTGCGCTTTTCCACCATCCCGGGCAGAAAGCCCATGGTGACCCGCAGACAGCCAAAGTAGTTGAGCTGCATGGTGCGCTCGTAGTCGTGGAAGCGGTCATAGCTCGACTCAATGGCACGGCGGATGGAGCGGCCCGCGTTGTTGATGAGGAAGTCCACCCCTCCATGGTCGGCAATGAGCTGCTGCACGAAACGGTCGCAGTCCTGCATGTCGGCGATATCCGTCGCGTACGCGATGAACTCATAGCCCTTGTCCCTGGCCTCCTGGCAGGCCGCGTCGAGCTTTTCCTGGTCACGCCCGCAGATGATGGTGGTGGCGCCCGCCTCGGCGAACTTGTGCGCCGCCGCCAGGCCGATGCCCGACGAGCCGCCCGTCACCAGCACCACCTTGCCGCCCACCGTGCCCTTGAGCGTGCGGTCGATGAACAGCTCGGGGTCGAGGTGGCGCTCCCAGTAGTCCCAGAGGCGCCAGGCGTAGTCCTTGAGGTTGGGGCACTGCACGCCCGAACCCTTGAGCGCTGCCAGCGTCTCGCGGCAGTCAAACCGCGTGGGATAGTTCACGAAGGTGAGCATGTCCTCGGGCAGGCCCAGGTCCTTGAGCACGGCATTGCGCACGCGCCGCACGGGCGCAATGGCCATCAGGCTCTTCTTCACGCCCTTGGGGATGAAGCCCAGCAGCGCCGCGTTGACGAACAGGTTCATGCGCGGCGCATGTGCGGCGCGCGAGAAGATGTCGAGCACGTCACCCACGCGGTAGCCCACCGGGTCGACCAGATGGAAGCATTTTTTGCCGATGGACGGCTGGTGGCTGATGACGTTGATGGCATTGACCACGAAATCCACCGGCACGATGTTCACGCGCCCGCCTTCCAGACCCACGGCTGGCATCCAGGGCGGCAGCAACTGGCGCATGCGCTGGATGAGCTTGAAGAAGTAGTACGGCCCGTCGATCTTGTCCATCTCGCCGGTCGTGCTGTCGCCCACCACCATGGCCGGGCGGTACACCGTCCAGGGCATCTTGCAGTCCTGGCGCACGATTTTTTCGCTCTCGTGCTTGGTGAGGAAGTAGGGGTGGTCCAGGCCTTCGGCCTCTTCGAACATGTCTTCGCGGAACACGCCTTCGTACAGGCCCGCAGCGGCAATCGACGAGACATGGTGGAAATGACCCGCATCAATGGCCTTGGCGAACTCGACCGTGTTGCGCGTGCCCTCGATGTTCACGGCCACCTGGCTCTCGGTGTCGGCCGACAGGTCGTACACCGCCGCCAGATGGTGGAAGTGGTCGATCTGGCCCTTGAGTTTTTTCACGTCCTCGGTGGCCACGCCCAGCTTGCGGGCCGTCAGGTCGCCAAACACCGGCACGGCACGCGCCGCGCTCACGCCCCAGTAGCTGCGCAGTTCGGCCACCTTGCCCGCGCTTTCCTTGCGCAGCAGAAAGTACACCACGCTGCCTTTGCGCTCCAGGAGCTTTTTGACCAGACGCTTGCCAATGAACCCAGTGGCCCCTGTCACGAAATACTGCATGTTGAAAACTCCTGTTGATGGCTTCGTTCATTCTTGCGCAACCACTGCACCCCGGGCTTCAGCAAAAACCCGCGTCGATGCTACCCAAATCGCGCGCCCTAGATGGCGTTCTCTACGTTTTTAGGAGCGCACGCCTACACGGCAGCAAGCACAGCGCGTACAGTCCGTTCCATGCCAAAAGCAGATCGCCGCGGCACCGATTTCAACCCTTCATTGGAGGCCACATGGTCAAGAAACTGCAAAAACTCAGCAACGACAAGAAGAAGACGGGCGCCCAGTTGTCCAGCACGGTCAAGGACTCGGCCCAGCAAATCTGGCTGGCCGGTCTCGGCGCCTTCTCCAAGGCACAGGAAGAGGGCGGCAAGGTGTTCGAGGCCCTGGTGAAGGAAGGCCTGTCGATTCAGCGCAAGACCCAGGCCGTGGCCGAAGAAAAAATCTCCGAAGCCACCAGCCGCGTGACCAGCATGGCCAGCGACATCGGTTCGCGCGCCGCAGGCCAGTGGGACAAGCTGGAAAACATTTTTGAAGACCGCGTGGCCACGGCCCTGTCCAAGCTGGGTGTTCCCACGTCCCGCGACCTCGACGTGCTCAACGCCCGCATCGATGCACTGGCCAAGAGCCTGGGTAAGGCACCGCCCGCCGCCAAGGCAGCACCCGTGAAGGCAGCGCCCGCCAAGAAGGCCGCCGCCAAGCCTGCGGCCAAGAAGCCCGTTGCCAAGAAGGCCGCTGCCAAGCCTGCGGCCAAGGCACCGGTGGCCAAGCCCGCCGCCAAGAAGCCCGCGGCCAAGGCTCGCGCGCCCTTCCCCAAGGTGGCACCGCGCAGCACTGACGCGGCAGCCCAGCCTGCGGACGGCGCCGCCAGCGCCTGACCCCTCAGGGCATGAGACAGGGGCTCCGTGCTCCTGTCCGGTGCGGCTGTCACACCCCAGGTGTGACAGCCGCATTGCATTGGGCGTCCGGAAAATGCCGCAGCGCAGCATTCGGAGCCCGCGGAAACGTCGGTTAGAGTAGCCCCAAAGAACCATTCCATTCGATGCACGAGGGCCAGGACACATGGTGAAAAAAGCGCCACGCCGCACCGCTGAACGCATACTGGAAGTCACGCTCGAACTGTTCAACCGGTTTGGCGAGCCCAACGTCTCGACCACCCTGATTTCCGCCGAGCTGCGCATCAGCCCCGGCAACCTTTACTACCACTACCCGGCCAAGGACGAGCTGATCAACGCGCTGTTCGACCGCTACGAACGCTCGCTCAACGAGCTGCTCGGAGCCAGTGCCAGTGTGCGCAACGTCGAGGACGCCTGGTTCTTCATGCACACGCTGTTTGAACTGATCTGGCAGTACCGTTTTCTCTACCGCGATCTCAACGACCTGCTGTCCAAGAACCGGCGGCTGGAGATGCACTTCCAGACCGTGCTGCAGAACAAGACCCACGCCGTGCGCAACCTGCTCGATGGCATGCAGCGCGCAGGCGCCCTGCAGATCGACTCCCGTGAGATCGAGCCCACGGCCACCAGCATGGTCGTTGTGCTGACCTACTGGCTGAGCTTCGAGTACGTGCGCGACCCCCGCCGCGCCCTCGAACCCGAAAGCGCCCAGGCCGCGCTGCTGCGCGGCGCGCACCATGTGCTGAACCTGCTCATGCCCTATCTCGAACCCGGCCAGCGCGCCCACCTGCTGCAGTTGGCCAGCGCATACATGAAATGAACCCCCCCCCTGAGCGGCTGCGCCGCTTCCCCCCGCTCTCGCAGCGCTGTGCGCTGCGGGCTGGGGGACGCCCCCAGCGCGGCGGGGCGGCCCTTGCGCGGGGGCCGCTGGCCTGGGCCGCGCCTGTTTCCCGCACTGCGGGCGATGCGACGTACCAGGACGAACTGAAGTAGCGGTTCTATTCCCTTTCCGGCCGAGCCCCAGCCTTTCAAAAAACCAACCAGACCACGGAGACACACATGGCGAAATGGACCCCCTTCCCCCACGCTGGCGACTACCAGTTCGACGCTGCCAGCCTGAAAAAACAATGGGCCCGCCTGCACGCTGGCGACGCCGAGCCCCTGCCCAAGGATGCCGCCGTGTTGCAGGCCTGGGCGCACTTTCACAACGGTGATTTCCAGCAGGCCGCCGAGGCCGGCATGGAAGCAGGCGGCGCCGGCGTCACGGTGGCCAACAAGGCCACGGCCATTTACGCCACCTACCTCGAAAAGAAGGAAAAGACCCGCCTGGACCTGTTCCTGCAGGTGGCCGAACAGGCCGAGGCCCAGGCCGCCGAAGACCCCAAGAACGCCAACGCCTGGTACTGGCACGCCTACGCGCTAGGCCGCTACAGCCAGGGCATCAGCGTGGCCAAGGCGCTGGCCCAGGGACTGGGCGGCAAGATCAAGGAATCGCTCGAAAAAGCCATCGCCCTGGCGCCCAAGCATGCCGACGCGCGCATTGCGCTGGGTGCCTTCCATGCCGAAGTGATCGACAAGGTGGGCTCGCTGATCGGCGGCATGACCTACGGCGCCAAGAAGGACACCGGGCTCAAGCTGTTCCAGGAAGCGCTCAAGCTCAATCCGGGCTCGGCCATCGCCATGATCGAATACGCCAACGCCCTCGTCATGCTCGACGGCGACAAGAAGATGAAGGAAGCCACCGCGCTCTACGAGCAGGCCGCCGCCAGCACCCCGCTGGACGCCATGGAGCGTCTGGACGTGGAAATGGCGCAGGCAGAGCTGGAAGAATAACGCCCGTCGCAGGGTGCTATGGCGCCCGCCAGTGCCACCGTGGAACTGGCTTTGCCAGGCCACCGGTGGCGTCCCCCCTCCCGCAGGAGAGGGGGGAAGGCGCGAAGCGACTCAGGGGGGTGTCCCAAATCTGCGGGCGGCGATTTCCAGCAGGCCGTCGAAGATCAGGTTGTCCACCAGCTCGAACGGCCGCGTCATGCTGGGCGCCATCTTCCAGCCTGCGCCACCCGTCATCATGCAGACGGGTTCCTGCCCACAGTGCTGCAACAGATGCTGGTACACGCGCTCGACCGCACCGGCAATGGCGTAGGTTCCGCCGCTGGTGAGGGCGTCGCTGGTGTTGGTGGGGAACAGACGCACATCGCCCGTGGGCACATGCAGCCCGGCGGTGCCCGACTCCAGCGCGCGCAGCATGATGCCGTGCCCGGGCAGGATCAGGCCGCCGAGAAAACGTCCGTCAGGGTCGATGGCCTCCACCGTCACGGCGGTTCCCACCATCACCACCACCAGTGGCCGCGCCGGGCCCTGTGCCAGCATCCGCTGGCGCGCACCGATCATGGCCACCCAGCGGTCGCATCCCAGCCGCGTGGGATGGTCATAGCCATTGGTCAGGCCTGCCTCCTGGGCGGACGGCACCACCCACTGCGCGGCCACGTCCCACAGCTCCATCTGCTCCTCGACCCGGCGCTTGACGGCGTCGCCCGCCACCACGCAGCCCAGCATGCGCACGGGCGCAGGCAGGTGGGCCCAGGCCGTCTCGGACAGGCGGTCGATATGGTCAAGAAACTCGGCGCCTTGCGCCAGCAGGGCCGCCCCGGGCCGGGGCGCTTCATACAAGGCCCACTTGAGGCGGGTGTTGCCGACATCGATGGCCAGAAAAGTCATGGCGGGCATTATCACGAGTTTTGCCAGGCCCGCCCGTCCCCTCTGCGGCAGTTTCCGATCCACGGCGGCGCATCGCCGGGTTACAGTGGCCGTCCATCCATTTCTGCACGGAGGTTCGACATGGGTCTTTTCAGCTTCATCAAGGAAGCCGGTGAAAAACTGTTCGGCGCCAAGGAGGTCGAGACGGCCGCCGCCAGCGCGGCCAGCAATCCGGCCGCCAAACCGACACTGGACGAACTCAACGCCAAGGCCGGCCGTGCCATCGAGGCCTACATCGCCACCCAGAACCTGGGCGTGCAAGCCGTGCAGGTGGCTTTTGACGGGGCCAGCGGCACCGTGACGGTGCAGGGTCAAGCCCCCACCCAGGAGGCGCTGGAAAAGGTCACCCTGTGCTGTGGCAACGTGGCCAGCGTCAAGGCGGTGCACAACCTGATGGCGGTCCACACGCCCGCCCCCGAGGCGCAGTACCACGACGTGGTGCGCGGCGACACCCTGTCGGCCATTGCCAAGAAGTACTACGGCGACGCCAGCAAGTACCCGCGCATCTTCGAGGCCAACCGCCCCATGCTGTCGCACCCGGACAAAATCTACCCCGGCCAGAAGCTGCGCATTCCGGCGCTGTGAGACCGTGTTTACGGTCTCACAGGGGTCGTAAACACGTTCTAAGCGCCTGGCAGAGTCACCCCTGGCGCCAGGGCAGGCCATGGAAGCGCCAGCCCCCGCGCAGGCCGCGGTGCGCATGCTGGTCGGGGTCGCCCTCGAAACCCTCCAGCACGTTCCAGGCCTCCAGCCCCAGCGCCGTGGCGCGCTGCGCCGCCGCGATCGAACGCACCCCGCTGCGGCACAGCAGCAGCGCCTTGCAGCCGGGCGGCACGGCGGCCTGCAACTGGGCATCAAAGCCGGGGTTCATGGCCATTCCAGGCCACTGCTTCCAGGGCACCGCCACCGCGCCCGGCACCTCACCCACCCAGGCGCGCTCGGCATCGCTGCGCACATCCACCAGCACGGCGCCGCCCGCCTGCACCCACTGCCACGCCAGCACGGGCGGCACATCGCCCGCATAGCCCTGGGCCGTGCGCGGCTGGGGCTGGCCGGTGGCTCCGGCATCGTGGCGCAGTCCGGAGTGCTGGTTCGCGGGCACGGCCTCGCCCATGCGCTCGGGCGGCGGCAGGTGCAGGCCTTCCATCAGCGCCACAAACTCTGCCTCGCTGCGCCCGGCAACCCGGGCATTGCCCGCCTTTTCGGCGCCGATGGTCGAGTGGCCGCGCCCCTGATAGTCGTGCCCGGGCCACACGGTGGTCTCGGGCGGCAGCGCGAACAGCACCTGGGTGATGCTGTGGTAGAGCTGCAGGGCACTGCCCGACTGGAAGTCGGTGCGGCCACAGCCGTTGATGAGCAGGGCATCGCCCGTGAACACATGGCTGCGCCACAGGTAGGACATGCTGCCCGCCGTGTGGCCGGGCGTGGGCAGGGCCCGCAGGCTCTCGCCACCGAAAACCAGGGTATCGCCGGGCGAAAGCTGTCTGCTCGCGGTGCCAATGCCGCAGCCTGCGGGGGCCGCCGTGCGCGCGCCCGTGTGTTCGGCCAGCAGGCCTGCGCTGGTGATGTGGTCGGCATGGTTGTGCGTTTCCACGGCCCAGCGCAGGGTGAGGCCGTGGGCCTGCAGCACGGCCAGGTCGCGCTCGATCTGCGCATCCACCGGGTCGATGATGAGCGCCTCGCGCGTTGCGCGGTCGTGCAGGATGTAGGTGTAGCTGCTGGAAGCCGGGTCGAAGAGTTGCAGGGGAATCATGGTGGCGGGTTCATGCAATGCAGGGGCCACCCGATTCTGACCCAGCGCGCCCGCCATGGCCAAAGGCAAGGGGCTGCCCATGGCGTCAAAATATCAACAAAACAGCCTCAAACGCCCGTCAATATTGCGCTACAAGCTATTAATAATATAGCATTCAACCCCACAAGGGCGCGGGCTCGTCGTGCAGCTGGCGGCGCAGGGCGGCATAGTCGGGCACCACGCTGCGCACGGTGTCCCAGAAGCGCGGGCTGTGGTCCATCACGCGCAGGTGCGCCAGTTCGTGCGCGACCACATAGTCGATGACCGAGGGCGGGTAGTGCAGCAGGCGCCAGTTCAGGCAGATGGAGCCATCGGCGCGCGCGCTGCCCCAGCGGGTCTGGGCGCTGGACAGGCGCAGGCGGGTCCAGCGCACATCCAGCTGCGGCGCAAAGTGGTCCAGGCGCCCGGTGAAATGCTGGCGCGCGCCGCGCATCAGCCAGGCCTGCACCGCGTCGCGAATCTGCTCGGGCCGCGCCACAGCGGGCAGGCCAATATGCAGTTGCCGTGCGGCGTCCGCACCCTCCCCGGCCGTCCGCAAGGCACCCGCGACGCTCTCCGCAGGATTCAGCACCACCTGCAATGGCATGCCCAGATAGGGCAACACAGCGCCGTCCTGCCAGACGATACGCGCATGCTCCAGCCGCTGCTGGCGCTCGCGCGCCTCGCCCAGCTTGCGCAGAATCCAGTCGGATTTTTCACGCAGCGCGGCATCCACCGCCGCCAGCGTGACCCAGGCCGGTGCCCGCACCGACAGGCCGTCGGCCCCCACGGTGAAGCCGATGCTGCGGCGCCGCGCGCGCTGCAATGCATAGGCCACCACCGCATGGCCCAGCACCACTTCGCGGCTCGCCCGGGGGTGGCGAAAACTCGCGGGCGCCAGCAGGGCCTGGAGCGGGACGGCATCAAAGGGCTGGATTGCTACCATTTCAGTAGCTGCTTGCGCTTTACCATCCAGCGCCTGAGGCACTTTTTTATCAATATCCCGGGGGGCTGGCGGATCGAAAAAATCCAGCGCCAGTTGCACAAGCCGCTGCATCGTCGGCCGTTCAGGCGGGCGCAGCGCCCGCCTTCTGCAGCAGGTGATCGGCAAACGCGGCCAGGTCGGCATGGGCCCGCGACCCCTCGGGCCAGCCCGGCGGCAGGGGCTGGTCCGGCGAGATGCCTTCCGATTCACCCGTGCACAGCAGATGCAGCTGCGCGCCAATGGCCGCACCGGCCTGCAGGTGCACCAGGCAGTTGCCGGCCACCACGATGTCTTCGCAATCCACACCGTAGCGTTCGCAGATCTGCTCCAGCAGCCCGGGCGCCGGTTTGCGGCAGGTGCAGGCCTCGTCGGGGGCATGCGGGCAATAGAACACCGCGTCGATGCGCCCGCCCACGGCGGCCAGCTGGCGGTGCATCTTGGCGTGGATGGCGTTGAGCGTGGCCATGTCGAACATGCCGCGCCCCAGCCCCGGCTGGTTGGACGCCACCACCACATGCCAGCCCGCGCGGTTGAGCCGGGCAATGGCTTCGAGCGCGCCCGGCAAGGCCACCCAGTCGTCGGGCGAGGCGACGTATTCATCGCTCCCCAGGGCATTGATGGTGCCGTCGCGGTTCAGGATGACGATTTTCATGGGCGCATTATCGAAGATCCGGCATGGGCAGGGCGGAAATCTCCCCGGCCTGCCAGCGTGTGACATAGAGCCCCCGGATGCGTCCGTGCGCCCAGTGCAGCAGGATGCGCTGCCCCGGCGGCCATTGCGCCGCCTGCGGGTCGTCGATCACCACCTGCTGCACTGCGCTGAGCCCATCCACGCGCAACACCAGCTCGGTGCCCCCCACGGAATGCAGGTTCGGCGGCCGGGGCCGGCTGCCCAGCACCTGCGCCTGGACCGGCGCCAGCGGCTGCAGGCCCTGCAGATTCAGATGCTGCACCAGCACTGCCGCCGTGCCCGCCAGGCACAGCAAGGCCCAGACCCAGAGCAGGGCCTGGCGCACCCGGGCGCCGCCCCAGCGGCGTATGGCCCCCGCAATGGCCAGCACCAGCACCAGCAGTACCGCCGCCCCCCAGAACAGGGGCATGAGTGCAGACACCAGCGTGCCCCCTTCTGCCAGCGGCTGGAGCGGCAGCGCCGGGCTCTGCGGCCCGCGCTCCGACTGCCACTGCAGAACCCAGCGCACGGCCGCCAGCCCGGCTGGCGGCGCAAACAGCCACCAGGCCGTGCGCTGCACACCGGCCGGCGCTGCGGCCGCTTCGGAAGACGCAGACATGCCCGTACCGGGCTCAGGCCGCCAGGCGCGAGAGGTCGGCCACGCGGTTCATGGCAACGTGCAGGGTCTTGAGCAGGCCCTGGCGGTTCAGGCGCAGGTCGAGCTGCTCGGCGTTGACCATCACGTCATCAAAGAACGCATCGACCGGCGCGCGCAGCACGGCCAGGGTCTGCAGGCTGGCGGTGTAGTCGCCCGCGTCGAACTGCGCGCTGGCCTCGGGAACGAAGCGCTGCAGCGCGGCAAACAGGTCCTTCTCGGCCTGTTCCAGCAGCAGGCCGGGATTGACATGGGCGTCCACCGCACCTTCGGCCTCGGCCTTCTTGAGAATGTTGCCCACACGCTTGTTTGCTGCGGCCAGGGCAGGTGCTTCGGGCAGGGCGGCAAAGGCGCGCACGGCGGCCAGCTGCTGGCCGACCAGGGCCAGGCGCTGCGGGCGCAGGGCCAGCACGGCATCGACCTCCTGGGCGCTGTAGCCCTGCTCGCGCAGGCTGCCAGCGAGGCGGTCGTAAATGAAGTCGGCCAGTGGCGCCGTGGCGTCCTGGATCTTGTCGCCGAACGCGGGCACGGCGCCCTGCAGCAACGCCAGCAGGTCCAGCGGCAGACCCTTTTCGACCAGCATGCGGATCACGCCCAGCGCATGGCGGCGCAGCGCGAACGGGTCGCGGTCGCCCGTGGGCAGGTTGCCGATGCCGAACATACCCACCAGGGTTTCGAGCTTGTCGGCCAGCGCCACCACCACACCGGCGGTGTTGCGCGGAAGCTCATCGCCCGCAAAGCGGGGCTTGTAATGGTCTTCGATGGCGTGCGCCACCGTCTCGCCCAGGCCATCGTTGAGTGCGTAGTAGCCGCCCATGATGCCCTGCAGCTCGGGGAACTCACCCACCATGTCGGTCACGAGGTCGGTCTTGGCCAGCAGCGCGGCCTGGTCGGCCTGCTGCACCAGCTGCGCATCGCCCAGCTGCTGCGCGATGGCCTTGGCGATGGCGCGCACGCGCTCCACGCGCTCGCCCTGGGTGCCCAGCTTGTTGTGGTAGACCACCTTGGCCAGGCTGTCCACGCGCGAGGCCAGCGTCTTCTTGCGGTCCTGGTCGAAGAAGAACTTGGCATCGGCCAGGCGCGGGCGCACCACGCGCTCGTTGCCGCCAATGACGAAGCTGGCGTCCTCGGGGTTGATGTTGCTCACCACCAGGAACTTGTTGGTCAGCTTGCCCGCCGCGTCGAGCAGCGGGAAGTATTTCTGGTTAGCCTTCATCGTGAGGATGAGGCATTCCTGCGGCACGCCCAGGAACTGCTCCTCGAATGCGCAGACCAGCACGTTGGGGCGCTCGACCAGGGCCGTCACCTCGTCGAGCAACGCGTCGTCCTCGATGGGGCGCGCGCCACCGCCCACGCGGGCGGCGGCAGCCGCGAGCTGGCGGGCGATCTCGGCCTTGCGCTCGGCGAAGCTGGCGATCACGGCGCCGTCGCGCGCCAGGGTGTCGGCGTACTGGTCGGCATGGGCCAGCACCACCTGGGGCTTGGCCGCCTCGAAGCGGTGGCCGGTGGTGGTGTTGCCCGCACTCAGGCCCAGGACCTTGACGGGCACCACGGTGCTGCCATGCAGGGCGACGAGGCCGTGCGCGGGGCGCACGAAGTGCACGCTGCTCCAGCCGGGCAGCTCGCAGTCGGTCTCCAGCTGGTAGCTCATCACCTTGGGGATGGGCAGCTTGGCAATGGCCTCGTCCAGGGCCTTCTGCAGGCCGGTGTCGAGCGTCGCGCCCGTGGCCAGGCTGTCGTAGAACAGCACTTCGGCCTTGCCGTCGCTGGCGCGCTTGAGCGCCGCCACTGCGGCCTGGGGGTCGGAGACATCGGCGCCCAGCGCCTGCAGCTTCTTGAGCAGGGCCGGCGTGGCGTGGCCCTCGGCGTTCAGGCCCACGCTCACCGGCATGAGCTTTTGCTGCACGGCCTTGTCCTCGGCCTTGAGCCAGACATGGCTCACATGCGCGGCCAGGCGGCGCGGCGAAGCATAGGCGGTGACGCCCGAATCGGCCCCCACTAGGCCCTGGGCCTTGAGCTGATCGAACAGCACATTGGCAAAGGCATCGCCCAGCTTCTGGAGTGCCTTCGGGGGCAGCTCTTCGACAAACAGTTCTACGAGAAGGTTTTGCGTGGTCATGGTGTTTGTTTCCTGCGGCGCTCAGGCGGCCTTCTTGGGCATGTTTGCCACCCACTCGCGCGGGGCCATGGGGAAACCGAGGCGTTCGCGGCTGTCGTAGTAGCTCTGGGCCACGGCGCGCGCCAGGTTGCGGATGCGGCCGATGTAGGCGGCGCGCTCGGTGACGGAAATGGCGCCGCGCGCGTCCAGCAGGTTGAAGCTGTGCGCGGCCTTGAGCACCTGCTCATAGGCGGGCAGCGCGAGCTGCTGCTCCATCAGGTGCTTGGCCTGCTTTTCATGCGCGTTGAAGGCGGTGAACAGGAAGTCGGCGTCGCTGTGCTCGAAGTTGTAGGCGGACTGCTCTACTTCGTTTTGCTTGTAGACGTCGCCGTAGCTCAGGGTGTCGGTCCACTTCAGGTTGTAGACGTTGTCCACGCCCTGCAGGTACATGGCCAGGCGCTCCAGGCCATAGGTGATCTCGCCGGTGATGGGCTTGCAGTCGATGCCGCCGACCTGCTGGAAGTAGGTGAACTGGGTCACTTCCATGCCGTTGAGCCAGACCTCCCAGCCCAGGCCCCAGGCGCCCAGCGTGGGGTTTTCCCAGTCGTCCTCGACGAAGCGGATATCGTTCTTCTTCAGGTCGAAGCCCAGCGCTTCGAGCGAGCCCAGGTACAACTCCAGGATGTTGCTGGGCGCGGGCTTCAGGACCACCTGGTACTGGTAGTAGTGCTGCAGACGGTTGGGGTTCTCGCCGTAGCGGCCGTCCTTGGGGCGGCGGCTGGGCTGCACGTAGGCGGCCTTCCAGGGCTCGGGACCGATGGCGCGCAGGAAGGTGGCGGTGTGCGAGGTGCCAGCGCCCACTTCCATGTCATAGGGCTGCAAAAGGGCGCAACCCTGCGCGTCCCAGTAGGACTGCAGCTTCAGAATGATTTGCTGGAATGTCAACATGGCGTCTGTGGCTGGGGCACTGGCAAGCCAGGCCGGGCAAGTAAGGGGAAAAGAAGAAAACGCGGTGCGTGAGCCAAACCCGGCGCCCGCCACCCCCAAAGGCAGCAAGGACGGGCCTCGCGCGCGCAAACCGGGGATTTTACGGCGCGCAGCCGCGCGTGCTGCGGCAGCGCCCACAACATCGGCCCGCGCCCATGAAAAAAGGCCGGAGCCCTTTTGGAGCCCCAGCCTTCCCAACCAGTCACGCAAGCTGTAAGCCGGTGCGTACCAGTGACCACCTTTGCGGGCAGCCTTTCGGTGCACCCGTTGTGCACCAAGTCAAATCAACTCACTATCCATCGCACTGGCCCACAGCGCGACCACGAGGCGCCGCCTGGGCCAGTGCCCCCGCGCAAGGGCCGCCCCGCCGCGCTGGGGGCGCCCCCCTCAGGGGGAAGGCGCCGAAGGCGACTCAGGGGGGATCAATACTCCCAGAAAATACGCTGCAGCTCCTTGCTGTCGTTGGTCTTGGTGAGGGCCACCATGGCCAGGATGCGGGCCTTTTGCGGTCGCAGGTCATGCGCCACCACCCAGTCGTACTTGTCGTCAGGCTGCTCGGCATTGCGCAGCACAAAACCGTCGGGCACGCGGGCCGAGCGGATGATCTGTACGCCCTGGCCACGCAGGGCCTTCAGCGAATCGACCGCCTGCGCGGCCACCGAGCCATTGCCCGTGCCGGCATGGATCAGCGCCTTGACACCGGCCTTGCCGTAGGCCTCGATGCCGGTGGTGTTCATGTTGCCGTAGCCGTACACGATGTCCACGGCGGGCAGGGCCTTGATGTCGTCGATGTTGAACTCGGACTGGGTGGTGTGGCGCTTGACCGGGGCACGGAACCAGTAGTTCTTGCCTTCCACCACCATGCCCAGCGGGCCCCACTGGCTCTTGAAGGCCTCGGTCTTGATGTTGATGTGCTTGTGCACATCACGGCCGCTCTGGATCTCGTCGTTCATCGTCACCAGCACGCCCTTGCCCGCGGCGTCCTTGCTGGCGGCCACGCTCACGGCGTCGTACAGGTTCAGTGCGCCGTCGGCCGACAGGGCCGTGCCGGGGCGCATGGAGCCGACCACCACGATGGGCTTGGGGGTGCGCACGGTGAGGTTCAGGAAGTACGCGGTTTCTTCCAGCGTGTCGGTGCCGTGGGTGATGACGATGCCGTCCACATCGGCCTGCCTGGCCAGTGCCGACACGCGTTGCCCCAGCTTGAGCAGGTGCTCGTTGGTGAAGCTTTCCGAAGCGATCTGGAAGACCTGCTCACCCGACACCTTGGCCACGCTGGCCAGCTCGGGCAGGCCCGCCAGCAGCTTGTCCACCGGCACCTTGGCGGCGGCGTAGGTGGCGCTGTTGGCCGCCGAGGCGCCCGCACCGGCAATGGTGCCGCCCGTGGCCAGCACGACCACATGGGGCTTGGCCGCCTGGGCCAGGGCCACGGTGGACAGGGCTGAAAGCACCACGCCCGCAAACCAGCGGCGCGTGATGGACGAAGGGGAAGAAAAAATGGGCATGGGTTGTGTCTCCGTATCGTTCTTCGGGCGCAGCATGGGGTGCGCTGCGTCCCGCCGCCGCCCGGCCCCAGGTTGCCGTGGCCGGGCGGTGCGGCATCCTATGAGAATTTCACGCACAGACAAGTGGAATAATTGGCGCCACCCTGTGAATTGAATTCATACCCACCGTGCCATGAACCTGCGCCAGCTCGAAGTATTCCAGGCCGTCCTGCAGACCGGCAGCATGAGCGCCGCGGGCCGCCTGCTGTGCATCACGCCGTCGGCCGTGAGCAAGGCCGTGGCCCACACCGAACTACAGCTGGGCTACCGGTTGTTCAATCGCACGCCCGCGGGCCTCACGCCCACGCCCGAGGCACGGGTGCTGGCGGTCGAGTCCGGCAGCATCCACCGCCAGCTGGACGCGCTGCAGCGCACGGCGCGCAACCTGGCCACGACCGAAAGGGGCGACGTGCGGCTGGCGGCCATTCCGTCCATCAGCCACGAGTTTCTGCCCACGCTGTTGCACCGCCATGCGCAAATGCATCCCCAGGTCGGCGTGGAGGTGCGCACCATCCACCAGGACCAGATGACGCAGGCGCTGCTCACGCGTGGCGTGGACTTCGGGCTGGGTTTTTTCGAGCACCCGCACCCACAGGTCCAGAGTGAACTGCGGGTCAGCGGCCGCCTGTCGCTGGCCGTGGCCCGCAGCGTGTGGGACCGCGCCCCCCGGGCCGCGAGCATGGCCGCACGGCTGGCGCAAGTCCCTGCCATCCGGCTGGTGGGCGACGACCCCATGCGCCAGTCCATCGACCAGACGGCCGACCGCCTGGGCACACCGGGCGGGCCGGGCATCCAGGTGCAGACCTCACGCCTGGCGCTGGAGCTGGTGCGGCTGGGCATGGGCTGGACGGTGGTGGACTTCCTCACCGCCATCCGCCTGGATCCGGCCCAGATGGTGGCGGTGGAGCTGCCCGACCTGCCGCCCATGTCGCTGTACAGCTACCACGCCAGCACCCACCCGCCCGGCCTGCAGGCCACGCGCATGCTGGCCATGCTGCCTGCGCTGCTGCACGAGGCGCTGTCGCCACGGCCGCGCAAGTGATTTTTGGACGCAAAACCTGCGTGTCCCACAACGGGGTTGCGGGCTCCAAGCTGCATCTGCCGACGAAGGTTCCCACGAACACTGCTTGTGCGTTCGCGCGGCTTAGATTAGTGCTGCCGTGCAAGGGCCGCCCCGCCGCACCGGCTGCGTCCCCCTTCCCGAACTGCGCAGCAGTTCGAGAGAAGGGGGAAGGCGCAAAGCGCCTCAGGGGGATCGCTCAATCCTTCCAGCGCCGCAGCACCAGGCTGGCGTTGGTGCCGCCAAAGCCGAAGCTGTTGGACAGCACGGTGGTCAGCTGCGCATCACGCGTTTGCGTGACCAGCGGCATGGAACCGAGTGCCGGGTCGGGCGTTTCCACATTGGCCGAACCGGCGATAAAGCCCTTGTTCAGCATGATCAGGCAGTAAATGGCCTCCTGCACGCCCGTGGCGCCCAGGGAGTGGCCGGTGAGCGACTTGGTGGACGAGAACGGCGGCACCTTGTCACCAAACAGGGCACGCATGGCGCGCACTTCCTGCATGTCGCCCACTGGCGTGGAGGTGCCGTGGGTGTTGATGTAGTCGATGGGGGCATCCAGCCCTTCCATGGCCTGCTTCATGCAGGCAATGGCGCCATCGCCGGAAGGGGCCACCATGTCTTCGCCATCGCTGGTGGCGCCAAAGCCCACCACTTCGGCCAGGATGGTGGCGCCGCGCGCCTGGGCGTGTTCGAGGCTTTCCAGCACCACGGCACCGCCGCCGCCCGCAATCACGAAGCCGTCGCGGTTCGCGTCGTAGGCGCGCGAGGCCTTCTCGGGCGTGTCGTTGTACTTGCTGGACATGGCACCCATGCCGTCGAACAGCAGCGACATGCCCCAGCTCAGCTCCTCACCGCCGCCCGCGAACATCACGTCCTGCATGCCCCAGGCGATCTGCTGCGCGGCCGCGCCAATGCAGTGGGCCGAGGTGGAGCAGGCCGAGGTGATGGAGTAGTTGATGCCCTTGACCTTGAAGTTGGTGGCCAGGCAGGCGGACACGGTGGAACTCATGCAGCGCGTGACCTGGTACGGGCCCACACGGCGGATGCCTTTGTCACGCAGTGTGTCGGCGGCTTCGATCTGGTTGGCGGGGGAACCGCCGCCCGAACCCATGATGAGGCCGGTGCGCGGGTGGCTGACCTGTTCGGGCGCGAGGCCGGCCTGCGCGATCGCGTCTTCGAGCGCGATCTGGGCGTAGGCGGCCGCATCCCCCATGAAACGCAGCTGCTTGCGGTCGATGCGCGACTCCAGGTCGATCTCGGGCTTGCCGCCCACCTGGCTGCGCAGGCCCAGCTCGGTGAATTTCTCCACCGCCTTGATGCCGCTCGTGCCCGCACGCAGCGAGGCTTCGACCGTGGCCAGGTCATTGCCGATGCACGAGACGATGCCCGCGCCCGTGATGACGACACGCTTTTTCATGCTGCGCCTCCCTGGCCGCCTTCCTCGCGCAGGAACAGGCCTACGCGCAGGTCATTGGCGACGTAAATTTCCTTGCCGTCGGCCAGCAGGCGCGCATCGCCGATGGCCATGTTGAGCTTGCGCTTGATGACGCGCTTGATGTCGATTTCGTAGGTGACCAATTTCACGTCCGGGCCGACTTCACCCGTGAACTTGACCTCACCCGCGCCCAGCGCGCGGCCCCGGCCCGGCAGGCGCAGCCAGGTGAGGTAAAAGCCGATGAGCTGCCACATGGCGTCGAGCCCCAGGCAGCCGGGCATGACCGGATCGCCCTGGAAATGGCAGGCGAAGAACCACAGGTCGGGCTTGACATCGAGTTCGGCGACGATTTTCCCCAAGCCGTGCGCGCCGCCATCGCTGTCGATGTGCGTGATGCGGTCGAACATCAGCATGGGCGGCAGCGGCAGACGCCCGCTGTCGGGATTGAACAGCCGGCCCTCGCCCGAAGCGATCAGTTGTTCGTAGGAAAAGGAATCAGCCATTTTCAGTCGTGCTCCAGATCGGCGGGCAAGCCGCCTTGATTGCTCATCGCGCCCATCGCTTTTTATTGAATTTCAGGGTCGCATTATCCCGTATGGTTCCGGGCATTCCTGCGCGGTCCCACCCATGCCGCCAGCACGCCCAGCACGCCCAGAATCCACAGCGGCCACAGCCCCCAGCGCGCCGCCCACGCGGCATACGGCGTGGCGGGGCCGCCGCGCCCCTGCACCTGGCCTTTCAGAATGCCGCGCACATGGCGTTCGAGCTGGTGCGTGACCACACCCCGGTGGTCGATGATGGCCGTGGCGCCGGTGTTGGTGGCGCGCACCATGGGGCGCTCGAATTCGAGCGTGCGCATGCGACTGATCGTGAGATGCTGGTCTATGGCCAGCGTGTTGCCGAACCAGCCGATGTTGCTCAGATTGACGAACACGGTGGGTGCCGTGGCGGGGTCGCGGAAATGCGCCGCCAGCTCCTCGCCAAACAGGTCTTCGTAGCAGATGTTCGGTGCGATGCGCTCGCCGCGCCACTCGAAATGCGGCTGGGCCAGCCCGCCCCGGCTGAAATCGCCCAGCGGTATGTCCATGCGCTCGGTGAACCAGCGGAAGAACGGCGGGATGAATTCGCCAAACGGCACCAGGTGGTGCTTGTCATAGCGGTAGGTCCCGGCGGCCCCCGGCTGGAAACCGACGACCGAGTTCGTGTATCCGCTGTCCAGGCTGCCCAGCGGCATGCCGAGCAGCGCGGCGCGGTCTCCGCTCGCAAAATGCTGCCCGATGGCGTCCAGGTACCCGGGCGAGAGCTGTTGCGGCAGCAGCGGCACGGCGGTTTCGGGTGCGACCACCAGGGCCCCGGTCAACGAGGTCAGCCGGTCACCGTACCACTGCAGCGCCATGGGAACGCCGCTGCCGGGCTGGAACTTCTCGTCCTGCGGAATATTGCCTTGCAGCAGCGCCAGAGGCAGGGGCGGCGCGGGCGGCTCGGTGGACGCCTGGCACTGCTCCACGGCGCAATGGCGTTGCCAGGCCGCGCCCGCCCCCAGCACGGCCAGCACCAGGGCCAGGGCCCAAGCGCGCGCGCTGCGCAGGTCACTGCCACGCGCCTGCCCCAGCAGCATGGCGAGCACCGCCGCCACGCCGCTGATGCCGTACACGCCAATGGCACGCGCCAGCGCGGCCAGCGGTCCCTCGACATGCGCGTAGCCGCCCGCGCCCCAGGGAAAACCGGTCCACCAGATGCCACGCGCCAGCTCGGCCAGCATCCACAATGCTCCGAAAATAATAGCTGCTTGCGCCCGTCCACTGGGCCTTAGAGCCAAAAAAATGCCACAAATCGCTGCGTAGTAGCTGCCCAGGAACGCCGCCAGTGCCAGCACGGCCGCCACGGCCAGCGGCGCGGCGAGGCCGCCATAGGTGTGCATGGAGATGAACAGCCACCAGAACGTCCCCGCCAGCCAGGCCGTGGCGAACAGCCAGCCCAGGCCGCTCGCGCGGCGCCAGGACGCTCCATGGCGCAGCAGGCGGGCCAGCACCGCCAGTGAGGCCAGCTGCAGCCACCACGCGGGCTGCCCGCTGCCGGGCAGCGCCAGCGACGCCGCCTGGGCCAGCCCTGCGCCCAGCGCCAGCGGCCACTGCCACGCCGCCGCACGCGGGGCTTGCGGGAATGGCGCGGGCATCAGGTGGAAGGCGTCTTGTCTTGCGCGACCGGCATTACCTTGAACCAGCGCACCGCGCCGCCCTTGGTGTGCAGCACGGTGAACTGCAGGCCGCACAGTTCGGTCTGCTCGCCGCGCTTGGGTACATGGCCCATCTCGTGGGCGATGAGGCCGCCAATGGTTTCAAAAACCTCGTCAGGATCGCTGCCCGCAATGGCCATGCCGAAGGCTTCGGCCACGCGCTCGACGGGCGTGTCCCCGCTCACGCGGAAGGTGCGGTCGGCCAGGCCGAAGATGTCGCCCTCGTCCTCGGGGATGTCGAACTCGTCCTCGATCTCGCCCACGATCTGTTCGAGCACGTCCTCGATGGTGATGAGGCCGGCCACGCGGCCGAACTCGTCGATCACCACGGCCAGATGGTTGCGGTTGCCCCGGAACTCGCGCAGCAGATCGTTCAGCCCCTTGCTTTCGGGCACGAAGACCGCCGGACGCAGCAGGGCGCGGATGTTCAGCTCGGGCGCCCGCTGCAGCTTGAGCAGGTCCTTGGCCATGAGAATGCCGATGATGTTCTCGCGCTCGCCCTGGTACACCGGAAAGCGCGAATGCGCCGTGTTGATCACGACGCGCAGCAGTTCTTCGAATGGCGCATCGATATCGATGAGATCCATGCGTGGCGCAGCCACCATCACGTCGCCGGCCGTCATGTCGGCCATGCGAATCACGCGTTCGAGCATCACGCGCGAGTCGGCGCCGATGACGTCGTTGCTTTCCGCTTCGGCCAGGGTTTCGATCAGCTCTTCTGGCGAATCGGGGCCGGGATGGATGAACTCCACCACTTTCTGCAGGAATGTGCGCTTGTCTTCCTTTTCAGGCGCTCGCGCGGGGTGCGGGTCTGACACAGCCTTGGGGTGCAGGACGTGCGGTAGTGAAACAAGCCGCCTAGGATAACGGATTGCCGTGACACGTCCGCAACGGCCGCACCGGCTGGCGGCGCGCCGCGGCTTACTCGGCGGACTGGTGGCGCGCGTTGCGCACGCCTTCGCGCACTTCCTGCACGCCGGCCAGGAAGTCCCAGAACTGCTTGGCCTGGCGCTTGATCTGGTAGTCCACCTCGGCGAACTGCTGCTCGACCATCTCGGTCATGCGCGTATCCAGGCTGGCGGGCGGCAACTCCAGGAAGGCCTCGGATTCGGTGCCGTCGCGGTGCACCACGGCCCCTGCGTTGCGTGCAATCTTGAGCATGGCCGTGTTCTCGGTCAGCGCATGGATGAACAGCATGCGCACGCCTTCATTGCGGGCATGCATGACCGCCCGGTCAAACAGGCGGGCACCATAGCCGCGGCCACGGGCCTGCTTGAGCACCGACACCCCGAACTCTGCGCAGTTCTGCTGCCCCGGCAACTGGGTGTAGGCCAGGTGCGCCATGGCAATGAGTTCCAGGCGGCGGTTGTAGATGCCGAAAATGTCGTCGTGCTCGAAATCGAGCTGACCGGCATAGCGCCGGATCTGCTCGTCGCTGGCCGCATAGCCAAAACGCAGATAGCGGTCGGCGGGCTCCAGTGCCAGCAGGTGCGCGGTGATGCGCTCGCGGTACGTCGGCCCCAGGGAACGGATCGGCACCATCAGCGGTGTGCTGACCTTGCCGGGCGCGGGCTCGCCAACACCCACCGGGCGCAGCAGGTCCGTGCCTGCGTTCCAGGATGCCTTGAGCCAGTCTTTGGTTTCGATCATGGCTCCAATGTAGGGGTTTTCCCTGAGCATTCCAAGTCTTTTTTGCTGCATTGCAACAAATTAGAACCGTATGCCAAATTTCCAAATGAAATCAAGCCTTTGGGCGACCTCCCCAGGTGTCTGCGGCAGATTCTGCTGTCTGCGGCGCGACAGGTGGCGCTACACGGGCACGGCGGTGGTGGCCTTGACGTGGTCGAGCACAAAACTGGTCTTGCAGTCCTGCACGCTGGGGTGCTTGAGCAGGGTGTCCATGATGAAGCGGCTGTAGTGCGCCATGTCGGCCACCACCACGCGCAGCAGGTAGTCCATTTCGCCCGTGAGGGAGGCGCACTCCACCACCTCGGGCCAGGTCTGCACGCTGGCACGGAAGACATCCATGGGATTGCGCTTGTGGCTCTCGGTGTGCTTTTCCAGCCGCACATTCAGGTAGGCCGTAAGACCCAGGCCCACGGCCTCGGGCTTGACCAGGGCCACATAGCGGTCGATGACACCGCTGTCTTCGAGCCGCTTGACACGGCGCAACACCGCGCTGGGCGAAAGCCCCACCTGCTCGCCGATCACGTCGTAGGTTTCGCGCCCATTTTGCTGCAAACAGCGCAATATGGCCCTATCCAGCTTGTCCAATGCGTCATTTGCACTCATGGCGCATGATTTTACGCAGGTTCAGCCATTTCACACAGCACCCTCATCGCTACCGGGTATGTCCCGATGGTGACAGCCGCCCGGATGGCGAAGAATTTCATCTGCAAAAACGCACGGTCGTTCGTTTTTGCAATAAACCAATAACCATTCCAGGAGACATCCCATGACCGGTTTCTTTGGCCGCCTGCTGCGCGGCCTCGCTTTTGCTTCGGCGGCCCTGACCCTGCTGCCCCTGCAAAGCGCGCACGCCCAGACGAACTACACCCAGACGCGCTACCCCATCGTGCTGGTGCACGGACTGTTCGGCTTTGATTCCGCGCTGGGTGTGGACTACTTCTACGGCATCCCGAGCGCCCTGCGCAAGGACGGCGCCAAGGTGTACGTCGCCCAGGTGTCGGCCGCCAACAGCTCCGAGGTGCGCGGCGAGCAACTGCTGGCCCAGGTAAAGAACATCCTGGCCGTCACGGGGGCCTCCAAGGTCAACCTCGTCGGCCACTCGCACGGCGGACCGACGACGCGCTACGTGGCGGGCGTGGCGCCCCAGCTGGTGGCATCCGTCACATCCATCGGCGGCGTGAACCGCGGCTCGCGCGTGGCCGACATCGTGCGCGGCGTGGCCCCGGCGGGCAGCGTGAGTGAAACGCTGGCCAACACCGCCGCCTCGGCGCTGGTCACCCTCATCAACCTGGCCTCGGGCGGCAGCAGCCTGCCGCAGTTGCCCATCGCCGCGCTCGACTCGCTCACCACGGCGGGGTCCGCCAAATTCAACCAGCGCTTCCCGGCCGGCGTGCCCACCAGCGGCTGCGGCAACGGCGCCGAACTGGTCAACGGCGTGCGTTACTACTCCTGGACCGGCACCCAGACGCTGACCAACGTGCTCGACGTGAGCGATGGCGCCCTGGGCGTGCTCGGCCTGGTGTTCGGCGAGGCCAACGACGGCCTGGTGTCGGCCTGCTCGTCACGCCTGGGCAAGCACCTGGGAGACTACCGCCAAAACCATCTGGACGAAGTCAACCAGCTCGTCGGTCTGCGCGACTGGTTCTCCACCGACCCCGTCACCCTGTACCGCCAGCACGCCAACCGCCTCAAGGTGGCCGGCCTGTGATGCGCAAGGGCGCCCTGGCACTGGTGGCCTGCGCCCTGCTGGGCGCAGGCGCCTGGTGGTGGACACAGCCGGACAGCGCCCTGCAGGCACCCGGCGCCTCCGGCACCAGCGCCCCAGAACGTCTGTCGCCCCCCGGTGGACAGGCCCACGGCAGCCAGCCCGGCGGGATGCCCAGTACCGGGCCGGCAGCGGTCGCCCACGGAATGGGCGGCGGCGCCGACCCGCTGCTGCAGCACGGACTGCGCGATGCGCTGGAAGCCCTGTTGCACGCCGCAGGCGACGCCCCGGACCCGCAGGCCCTGAAACAGCGCCTGGAGGGCCTGGTGGACCAGCACTTCCCGCCGGAACTGGCCACCCGCGCCCTGGCGCTGGCCCGCCGCTACGTGGACTACCGGGTGGCCCTGGGCCAGCTGCGCGCCCCCGCCGACCTGACCGACCCGCGCGCACTGCGCGACGCCCTTGCCGCGCGCCAGAAGGTGCGCCTGCAGCACTTCGACGACGATGAATACGACGCCCTTTTCGCGCAGGAAATGACACTCGACCAGTCCATGCTGGCCCGGCTGGAGATCGAACGCAACCGCCAGCTGACCCCCGAACAGAAACGCAGCGCGCTGCAGTCCACCGAAGCCATGCTCGACCCCGCAGAGCAGGCGCTGCGCGCCGAAGCGGTGGTCCATGTGGGCGTTGCGCAGCAGACCGCCGCCTTCAACGCCCAGGGCGTGGACGATGCCACCCGCCATGCCCTGCGCAGTGCGCAACACGGCGAAGAAGCCGCCCAGCGCCTGGCACGGCTCGACCGCGAGGAACGCGACTGGAATGCCCGCCTCGACCAGTACCAGCAGGCACAAAGCGGCGCACAGGATGCCGCCCGGCTGCAGCAACTGCGCGCCCAGCTTTTCTCGCCCGAGGAGCAGTTGCGCATCGAGGGTGCCCTGGCCCTGCGCGCCCAGCCTGCCGCGGCCGCCCAGTGACCGGTCGCCCGGCCCACCCGGGTCAACATGATTGCGCAGCGCATGGCTTTGATAACGCGCAAATTTCCTGCAAATAGCCCGCTGAACAGGCTTCAATACGCCTGAATGCTGAGGATCACTCTCCCTACAGTGCATGACATACATCAATTCACTGACGGAGACGCCATGAACGCAGCACTGCCCGGGCAGGCACAGAACGAAATCGCCGCATGGGACAACCCCATGGGCACGGACGGCTTCGAATTCATCGAATACGCCGCGCCCGACCCGGCAGCCATGGGCCGGGTGTTCGAGGGCATGGGTTTCAAGCCCGTGGCGCGGCACCGCCACAAGAACGTGCTGCTGTACCGCCAGGGTGGCATCAACTTCCTCATCAACGCCGAGCCCGACAGCTTCGCCCAGCGCTTCGCCCGCCTGCACGGGCCGAGCGTCTGCGCCATCGCCTTCCGCGTGCACGACGCCAAGGCCGCCTACGAGCGCGCCGTGTCGCTGGGCGCCTGGGGTTATGCCGGCAAGGCGGGGCCGGGCGAGCTGAACATTCCGGCCATCAAGGGCATCGGCGACAGCCTGATCTACTTTGTGGACCGCTGGCGCGGCAAGGGCGGCGCGCTGCCCGGCGACATCGGCAACATCGGCTTCTTCGACGTGGACTTCGAGGCCCTGCCGGGCGTGAGCGCGGAGGAGGCGCTGCACCCCTTCGGCCACGGCCTGACCTACATCGACCACCTCACGCACAACGTGCACAGGGGCCGCATGGCCGAGTGGGCCGACTTCTATGAGCGCCTGTTCAACTTCCGCGAGATCAAGTACTTCGACATCGAGGGCCAGGTCACGGGCGTCAAGAGCAAGGCCATGACCAGCCCCTGCGGCAAGATCCGCATCCCGATCAACGAGGAAGGCAAGGACAAGCCCGGCCAGATCCAGGAGTACCTGGACATGTACAAGGGCGAGGGCATCCAGCACATCGCCATGGGCTCGGACGACCTGTACGCCACGGTGGACAAGCTGCGCGAAAGCGGCGTGCGCCTGCTCGACACGCCCGACACCTACTACGAACTGGTGGAAAAGCGCATCCCTGGCCACGGCGAGCCGCTCGACGCCCTGCGCGCGCGCAAGATCCTCATCGACGGCAAGAAAGATGCGCTGCTGCTGCAGATCTTCAGCGAGAACCAGCTGGGCCCGATCTTCTTCGAGTTCATCCAGCGCAAGGGCGACGACGGCTTCGGCAACGGGAATTTCAAGGCGCTGTTCGAGTCCATCGAACTGGACCAGATCCGGCGCGGCGTGCTGCAGGCGCCGACGAAGTAAGGCAGCCCCCCCTGAGGTGCTGCGCACCTTCCCCCCGCTCTCGCAGCGCTGCGCGCTGCGGGCAGGGGGACGCTCCCGGCGCGGCGGGGCGGCCCTTGCACGGGAGCCCTGGCCTGGGGCGCGCCCGTTGCATGCGCCGTGGGTGGCGCGTGCACCATACAAAACCAGAAAGGAGACACCATGGCCGTCGAACCTGTCGTCTATGGCGCCAGCGAACGCCCGCCGCGCGGCGACTATGCGCGCGCCAACGCGGACTACACCTGCGCCCAGGACTGGGCCGCCTACACCGCCCAGGACCACGATACCTACCGGCGCCTGTACGAGCGCCAGAGCGCGCAGTTGCCCGGGCTGGCGAGCGAGGCCTTCATCGCCGCCCTGCCCTCGCTGGGCGTCAAGGACCACATCCCGCGTTTCGAGGAAATCAACGAGCGCCTGTACCGCGCCACGCGCTGGGAGATCGTGGCCGTGCCGGGGTTGATCCCCGAAGTGCCGTTCTTCACGCTGCTGGCCAACCGCAAGTTCCCGGTGACGGACTGGATCCGCACGCCGCAGGAGTTTGACTACATCGTCGAGCCCGACATCTTCCACGACCTGTTCGGCCATGTGCCGCTGCTGTTCAACCCGGTGTTCGCCGACTACGTGCAGCGCTACGGCCAGGGCGGCCTCAAGGCGCATGCCCTGGGTGCCTGCGAGATGCTGGCGCGCCTGTACTGGTACACCATCGAGTTCGGACTGATCCGCGAACCCGGTGGCCTGCGCGCCTATGGCGCCGGCATCCTGAGCTCGTCGGGCGAACTGCCGTATTCGGTGCAAAGCCCCGAACCGCAGCGCCTGCCGCTGCAACTGGAGCGCACCATGCGCACGCGCTACAAGATCGACAGCTACCAGCAGACCTATTTCGTGATCGACAGCTTCGAGCAGCTGTTCCAGCTGACCGAGCCCGACTTCACGCCGGTCTACGAGCGCCTGCGCGGCCTGCCCGAGTTCGCGGCGCATGGGCCGCTGGCACAGGCGGCGTGAAACCTCCCCCTGCCCTCACCAGAATACTATGATAATGATAGCTTACAGCGCTTGCCAATCAAGCGCTTGATGCCATTTTTATCCAATTTTCTGGGTACCCACCGAAGCGGCCAGCGCCTCCAGGCAGGCCTGCACCACCACGGGGTGGCAGGCCATGTCCACATGCGGCACACCTTCAATGAAACGGTGCGCCGCCCCGGGCAGCGCCGCCGTGCTCGCCGGAAAGACAATGTTGTCGCAGTTCGAATACCAGCAGGTGAACAGGCCGGCGCGCGCGCGCGGTTCGTCCGCCTGCAGCCGCCGCACCCAGCCGCTGCCCAGCCGCATCTGCTGGCCGTTGGCCGTGTGGCTGTAGCGGCCCAGCCAGGTGCCGCCGTGCGGCGTGCCCAGGGTGATGACGTGCTGCACGCGCGCATCGGCCCCGTAGGCACGCAGCCAGGCACGCGTGGCCAGCCCGCCCATGCTGTGACCGATGACCACCGGCGCCATGCCGGTGGCCTGCGTCACGCGGCGCACAGCCTCCTCGATGAGGGGCGGATAGTCGTCGATCGAGCCGAACACGGGCTCCAGGTTCACCGCCACATAGGCATGGCCGCCCGCACGCAGCCGCTGCATCCACGGCAGCCACAGCCCCCGGTTGCATAGAAAACCGTGCACCAGCACCACGCCACGCTGGCCCGTGGGGGCGTCCGGCAGCCAGTCGGGGGTGGCGCGGCTGCGAAACGGCTGGCGCCAGCAGAACACGGCCAGTGCCACGCCCATCTCGCGCCACCAGGCACGCCAGACCTGGCCCGGGGGGGCGCGCGGCGCCGGGTCGGCGCGGTTGGCGCGGTGCATCAGCACGAACTGCAGACCCATCACCAGCGCAAAGACCACCCAGCCCGCCACCACGCCAGCCCACGCCCAGGCGGGCGAGTGCGGCCACACGGCGAGCAGCCAGGCGAGCGGCCCCAGCACGAGGGCCAGGGTCCAGAGGGTTTGCATGCGGGCGATCATGGCGGTGCGAAGGTGGGTCGTGTGGACAAAGCGGGCTCCGTGGCAGCGTAACCCATGGCCGAGCCTGTTCATTCGAGTGACCTGTCGAAAGAAGATGCGCTGCCCGCGATGGTTTTTGGGTCTAATGGCTGGCATTGTGCAACCCCACCGGAGCCCATGGACGCCGCCGACACCATCCGCAACTGCATCGCCGACGTGACGGCCCTGCGCATGCACCGCACGGGCGACCCGGCCCTGGCCCAGGCCGTGCTGGAGGTCAAGACGCTGCAGTCGCGCCGCTTCACCGGCACCTATGCCGACCTGATGGCCGACCCGTCGGTCCAGCCCGCCACGCGTTTCTTCCTGGACGAGCTCTACAGCCCGGGCGACTTCTCCGACCGCGACGACCAGTTCGGCCGCATCGCTGGCACGCTGCAGACGGTGTTTCCCAAGCCCGTGGTGCAGACCGCCGTGTCGCTGGCGGTGCTCCATGCCCAGACCGAGGAACTCGACCAGGCCATGGGCCGCGCCTGGCTGGCCCTCGCCCCCGCGCCGGGCGAAGCCGCGCGCTACACCGGCGCCTGGCGCGCCGTGGGCGAGCGCCACGCACGCCACCAGCAACTTGCCAGCGTCATCGCCATCGGCCAGGACCTCACGCGCCTCACGCGCATGCCCGGCCTGCGCACCATGCTGCGCATGATGCGCAGACCCGCCCAGGCGGCAGGCCTGGGCGCGCTGCAGCATTTTCTGGAATCGGGCTTCGACACCTTTGGCGAACTGGCGCGCCAGCGCGGCGCCGTCGAGCGCTTTCTGGCCACGGTGCATGAGCGCGAATCGCACCTGATGCAGATCATGTTCGACGCCTCCGCTGTCGCCTGCGAGACGGAACTGGCCCAGACCCTAGGACAAGCCCGATAACACCAAGCATCTGCTTGCTTGGACAATCGTGCCCCACCCCTTTCCACCTTTTTGACTGCAGAACATCGCATGGACAAGATCTGGCTGAAGAACTACCCCGCTGGCGTGCCGCACGACGTGGACCCCGAGCAATACCGCTCGGCCGCGCACCTGCTGGAAGAAGCGATGCGCAAGCACGCATCCAGCCCCTTCTCGGTGTGCATGGAACGCTGGATGAGCTACGGCGAGCTCGACCGCTACTCGGCCGCCCTGGGGGCCTGGCTGCAGGGCCAGGGGCTGGAGCCCGGCGCCCGAGTGGCCATCATGCTGCCCAACGTGCCGCAGTTCGCCGTGACCATGGCCGCCGTGCTGCGCGCGGGCTACACCTGCGTGAACGTCAACCCGCTCTACACCGCGCGCGAGCTGGAGCACCAGCTCAAGGACTCCGGCGCCACCGCCATCGTCATCCTGGAGAACTTCGCCCACACGCTGGCCGAAGTCATCGATCACACCAGCGTCAAGCACGTCGTCATGGCCTCCATGGGCGACATGCTGGGCTTCTGGTACGGCCGGTGGATCTCCTTCGCCGTGCGCCACCTCGCCAAGATGGTGCCCGCCTATGAGCTGCCGCTCACCGGTGGCCGCCAGGTCACCAGCTTCAAGAAGGCCCTGGCCCTGGGCGCGCGCCGCAGCCTGCAGCCCAGCCAGGCCAACCACGACTCCATCGCCTTCCTGCAGTACACGGGCGGGACCACGGGCCTGTCCAAGGGCGCGGTGCTCACCCACCGCAACATCATCGCCGCCACGCTGCAGGCCGAGGCCTGGTTCACCCCGGCGCTGGCAAAAATCGGCGACCTGAGCAAGGCCAACAGCATCGCCGCGCTGCCGCTGTACCACATCTTCGCGCTCACGCTATGCCTGCTGGCCATCCGCCAGGGCTCTCGCCTGACGCTGATCCCCAACCCGCGCGACATTCCGAAGTTCGTCGAGGTGCTGAAAAAGCGCCCCTTCCACATGCTGCCGGCCGTGAACACGCTGTTCAACGCGCTCTTGCAGAACCCGCAGTTCCGCACGCTCGATTTTTCGCACCTGTGCGTCTCGCAAGCCGGGGGCATGGCGGCGTCCGAGGGCACGGCCAAACAGTGGCAGAAGGTCACCGGCAGCACCATGATCGAAGGCTGGGGCATGAGCGAGACCTGCGCCATCGGCACCAACAACCCGGTCAACAACACCACGTTCACCGGCACCATCGGCCTGCCGCTGCCGGGCATCGAGATCGCCATCAAGGACGATGACGGCAACAGCGTGCCACAGGGTGAATCGGGCGAGATCTGCATCCGCGGCCCCAACGTCATGCCGGGCTACTACAACCAGCCCGAGGAAAACGCCAAGGCCTTCACGCCCGACGGCTTCATGCGCACGGGCGACATCGGCATCATGGACGCCGAGGGCTACACGCGCATCATCGACCGCAAGAAGGACATGATCCTGGTCAGCGGCTTCAACGTCTTCCCCAACGAGATCGAGAACGTCATTTCCACCTGCCCTGGCGTGCTTGAATGCGCCGCCGTCGGTATTCCCGACGAAAAGCAGGGCGAGGCCGTCAAGGTGTTCGTGGTGCGCAGCGACGCCGCGCTGGACGAAGACGCCGTTGTGCGCTTCTGCCATGACAACCTCACCGGCTACAAGCGGCCCAAGTACATCGAGTTCCGCGACGACCTGCCCAAGACCAATGTGGGCAAGATCCTGCGGCGGGAGTTGAGGACAACCCCCTGAGCGGCTGCGCCGCTTCCCCCTGCTCCCGGCTTCGCCGGCAAGGGGGACACCGCCAGCGCGGCGGGGCGGCCCTTGCGCGGCGGTTGCAGGCTCGGGCCGCGCCCATGAATTTGCTCTTTTTTCAATAGCATATGACGCTTGATGCCCTTGCCCTTCCGCCCGAAATCACCGTATTCGAGCGCGGCTGGCTCTCGTCCAACAACATCCTGTTCGTGGGCGAGCGCTCGGGCGCCGCGCTGGTGGACACGGGCTACTGCACGCACGGTGCGCAGACCCTGGCCCTGGTGCAATCGGCGCTGGGCGGGCGGCCACTCGACCGCATCCTCAACACCCACCTGCACAGCGACCACTGCGGCGGCAACGCCGCGCTGCAGCAGGCCTGGCCGAACGTGCAAACCGCCATCCCGCCCGGCCAGGCCGCGCATGTGCGCGACTGGGACCCCTACGCCCTGAGCTACACGCCCACCGGGCAGGAGTGCCCGCGCTTTCGCTGCGACGCGCTGCTGCAACCCGGCACCGAGGAACTGCTGGGCGACCGCCCCTGGCAGGTGCACGCGGCGCCGGGGCACGACCCGCACTCGGTGGTGCTGTTCGAGCCACAAGACCGCATCCTCATCTCCGCCGACGCGCTGTGGGAAAACGGCTTCGGCGTGGTCTTCCCCGAACTGGAGGGCGAAGACGCCTTCGCCGAGGTGGCCGCCACGCTCGCCCTGATCGAGCGCCTGGCCCCGCGCACCGTGATCCCCGGCCACGGCCCGGTGTTCCACGACGCCCCGCGCGCACTGGCCGTGGCACGCAAGCGCCTCGACGGCTTCGCCAGCAACCCCGGCAAACACGCGCTGTATGCCGCCAAGGTCTTGCTCAAGTACAAGCTGCTGGAGTGGCAGCGCATCCGCCTGTCCGACCTGCGCGCCTGGACCGACGCCACCCCCTACTTCGGCGCCATGCACCAGCGGCATTTCAGCGACCGAGGCCAAACGGAATGGCTGGAAGGACTGATGGACGATCTGGTGCGCTCGGGGGCGGCGCGGCGCGAGGGGGAGTGGCTGGTAAATCTTTGACCTCTGGGCTCTTGAGATTGCCCGGGTTACGTCATGCGCTCATTTTTTGGCATGCTGACTGACTTGAGGGCGAGACCCGGCCTCCACCCTCAGCAAAGTCCAAAAACTATCAAAATAATAGCTGCCAGCGCTTACCCCATAAGCGCAAACCCCAAAAACAACAAAAAAACTCGCCCTTGGCCACCAGCAATTCCACAGGCAACGCACACAACTCCCCCAGCAGCGCCTCAAGCTGCCCCGCTGCAGACCTCCAACACCATGCCGCACCTCAACGAGACGCAGCATGCGGGGCTGATTACGCACGCCTCCGAGGGACGTGCTGCATCAGACATCGGCCTCGGCCGACTCCTCCAGGCTCAGCCCCACGGCCGTGATACGCCGCCCCGAGAGCTTGCGAACGATGAACAGCGCCGCCCCCAGGCGCACGCGGTCGCCTGCCACGGCGGGGCGGCCCAGCTCGTCGGCCAGCCAGTCGGCCACGGTGCGCTGCGCTTGCTGCGGCGCCGGCAGGCCATAGAAGGCACAGACCGAGCCCACAGCAATGGCCGGGTCGAGGGCAAAGTCGCCAAACACGGCGCGCACCTGCGATTCATCGGCCGGGTCGGGCATATCCACGCCCAGCCTGCGCGCCATCACGCCAATGGTGGAGCCCTGCAGCAGCAGCGATATCAGCACCACCACAAAGGCCACATTGAACAGGTCGATGGCACGGGGAACGCCCGCCAGCAGCGGGAACAGCGCGAGCACAATGGGCACCGCGCCGCGCAGGCCCACCCAGGAGATGAACCAGGTTTCGTTGCGCGTAAAGCGCCAGGGCCACAGGCACAGCCACACGGCCAGCGGCCGGGCTACAAAGATTAGCACCAGCGCCACGCCCAAAGCCGGGCCCAGGGTGGGCAGCATGGTGCTGGGTGTCACCAAAAGGCCCAGCAACAGGAACATGCCCGCCTGGGCCAGCCAGGCGTAGCCGTCCATGGCCGCCAGCGCCGGGGCCACGGCTGCGCTGGCGCGGTTGGCCACCACCAGACCAAAAAGATACACCGCCAGAAAACCCGAGCCCCCCAGCAGGCCGGTGGAGGCAAACACCCCCAGCCCCGCCGCGCACAGCAACAGCGCCAGGATGCCCCCGCCCGCGTCGCGCCGCGCCACATGCGGCAGCAGGTAGGCCAGCGCCCAGCCGCTGCCCAGCCCCACCAGGGCGCCCCAGCCAAACTGCTGCACAAAAGCCTTGCCCAGCATCCACAGTGCGGCATTGGCGCCTGCCTGCACCGGGTCGGGCTGCGGCATTGCGGCGCCGGTGGCCAGCATGATGAAGCCCAGAGTGAGGTACACCGCCATGGGGTCGTTGACGCCGGACTCGATCTCCAGCGTGGCGGCCACGCGCTCGTTGAGCGTGACCCCCGCACGCGTCAGCAGTGCAAACACGGCGGCCGCATCGGTGGACCCCACAATGGCGCCCAACAGCAACGCCGTATGCCATGGCAGCCCCAGCAGAACCATGGCCGCCAGCGCGGTGAGCACGGCGGTGACCAGCACCCCCAGCGTGGCCAGCAGCGCCGCCGGACGCAGGCCCGTGCGAAATGTGGAGATGGCCGTACGCAGCCCGCCATCGAGCAAGATGATGGCCAGCGCCACGTTGCCCACCCAGAAGCTCAGGGTGAGGTCGTTGAAACGCAGCCCGCCCGGCCCGTCCTCGCCCGCCAGAATGCCCGCCAACAGAAAAACCAGCAGGAAGGAAAACCCGATCCGCACCGAGAACAGCCCCGCCAGCACGCTGATGAAGACCAGCGCAGAAACAAGCAGCAGGGGCAGATTCACGAAGTCCATAGGCAGAGTATCCGGGAAGCGCTAGCCCGGGGCGCTGCCCTACCGGGGCGATGCCACCAGGGTGCTGGCAGGCAGGGCGTGCAGCTCCTGCAGCAGCGCCGCCAATTGAGCACCCGCAGCCTCCACCACCGCCCGCCCCTTCTCGGCCGTCGCCCCAGCCGCGTTACCCACGGCCCCGGCAGGGTGGTAGTCCTGCATGGCCCAGCCCATCTTGGCGCTCTTGCCGTTGCCCAGCAGGGCGTAGCGTCCGGCGCGGTCCTGCGAGGTGGAGCGGAAGTCCTGCGCATGCTCCATGCGCACCGTGGCGGGCGCCAGGTGCAGCATCATCGAGGTCTCGATCTCCCCGGCGTGGATGCCGAAACGGTGCTCCTCGGCGCTGAACAGCGCCTGCACCGCATCAGGCAGCGGCAGGCTGAACCAGCTGCTGCTGTAGGTCAGCAGGCCATGGTGCTGGCGCAGTTCGCGCGCCACGATGTCCATCACGCTGACCTGACCGCCGTGGCCGTTGAGCAGCAGCAGCTTCCGCACCCCGGCGCGCGCCACGCAGGCGCCGATCTCGGTCCACAGCGCGATCACCGTGGCGGGCGCGAGCGACAGCGTGCCGGGATAGGCCAGGTGCTCGGTGCTCAGGCCCACCACCTGCGGCGGCAGGAACAGCGCGGGCAGACCGGCCGGCAGTTGCGGCAGCGCGGCGTCGACCACGCCCTGCAGCAGCGTGGCATCCACGCTCAACGGCAGGTGCGGCCCGTGCTGCTCGATGGCAGCCACGGGCAGCACGGCCACGGCCTGCGCGGCCAGGGGGCTGTCCCGCAATTGCGCGAAGTCGCGCGTGGTGAGGTCGGCCCAGAAGCGCGAAGGCAGGGAGAAGGCGGCAGCGGTCATGGCCGCCATGGTAGTGCAGGCGTGCCACGGCAGGCCAGCCCCGAAGCGCCGTCAGCGCTGCAGCCAATACAGCAGGTGCCCGGCACCCAGCGCCAGCAGCAGCCCCAGCGCCCAGGTGCTGGAGCGCGTGCCCAGGCCACGGCGGCGCTGGAGCGCCGCCAGCGCCACGCCCAGAAGCAGCACGGCAGCCCACAGCGCGGCGAGCGCCACCCAGACCACGCCCACGAAGGTGCAGCCAAAGCTCTCGCAGCGCAGTTGCCAGGTGCTCCAGGCCAGGATGGCCAGGCCGACGGCAAGCACCAGCAGCCCGGCCCCGGCGTGGCGCAGCACCCCGGTCCAGGCGCGCTGCGCGCGGGACGGCGGGGGTTCCGCGATGGCCGGATCGTTCGCCATGCTCAGGCCGGGAGAACGATCTCGTCCTGGTGGTTGGCGATGTGGAAGGCGTGCGCTCGGGCGTACTGCGCCTTGTCCAGCCGGCCATAGGCAAAGTGCGGCGCCAGCGCGCCGCCATGGCCCTCGAAGCGCGCGATGGCCGCGTGCAGCCGCCCCACCGAGGCCGCCAGATCGCCCGGCAGCGCCAGCGCGGGTGCGCCGGGGATGGGCTCGTCCAGCCCGTGGCTCATGCGGCCGCGCCACTGGAAGACGGCGAAGGCCGCCGCGCCCACGGTGTTCTGGAACAGCGCGCCGCGCGGCTGCGGGTAGCCGTCCAGGCTCATCTCGATGCTTTGCGCCAGGTGCTCCAGCACGGCCGGCAGGGGCCAGGCGCCGGTGGCACGCGCCCCCTTGGCGGCCGCCACGCGGTCGAGCCAGCGCCGGGCGTCCTGCAGGCTGTCCACCTTGGGCAGGTCGGCCCGCGCGGCCAGGGGGGTCAGCGCCAGCGGCGCCTGCAGGAGGGTGCGTCGTTTCATGCCGCGCATGGTAGTGCGTCAGGCAATTTCTCGCTCGCAGCGGCCGCTGACCGACAATACGGCCTGCGCCACGGCAGGCCCGCCCCTGCGCACCGCCCCGGAACCAAAGCGCGCCACCGCGCTCCCACAGGACGACCATGTCCCGCTCCAGCCTTCACCGTTTTTTCATTGCTCTTGTTTTCATAGCTGCCACCGCAGGATGGACAAGCGCAAACGCCCAGTTCAGCAATAACCCTGCCGCCGCCACGGGCAGCGTGGTGACCACGCCACAGGTGCGCGCCGAGCTGCTCGCCCACGCCCCCGAGGGCGTGGCGCCCGGCCAGCCGGTGTGGCTGGGCCTGCAGCTCACGCACCAGAAGGACTGGCACACCTACTGGAAGAACCCCGGCGATTCGGGCCTGCCCACCGAGCTGACCTGGCAGCTGCCCGCAGGCCTGGACGTCGGCGAGACCGCCTGGCCCGTGCCCGCCCTGTTCCGCGTGGGCAGGCTGGCCAACTACGGCTACGGCGGGCAGGTGCTGCTGATGGCGCCGCTGCAGGTGCCCGCCAGTTTCCAGCCGCCTGCGGGCGGCAACGGCCAGATCGAGGTGCGGTTGCGCGCCACCTGGCTGGCCTGCCGCGTGGAATGCATCCCTGAAGAAGGCAGCTTTGTATTGCAGCTGCCCGTGCGCGGAAGCACCGCCATGCACAGCGCAGCCTTTGCGCAGGCCCAGGCCGCGCAGGCCCGGCCGCTGCAGGGCACGAGCCAGATCACCGTGGAGGGCGAGCGCCTGCAGCTGCGCGTGAGCGGCCTGCCCGCCAGCGTGCACGGCCAGCAGCTGGAAGTGTTTCCCGAAGCTGCCGCCGTCCTGGTGCCCGCCGCCGTGCCTGGCAAGGACTGGTCGCAGGCCTGGCAGGGCGACATCTGGACGGCCAGCCTGCCGCTCTCGCCCGACCGGGGCGCCAGCCTGGCGCAGTTGCCGCTGGTGCTGGCCCCCGCGCCCGGCCAGGGCCCGGCGGGCGCTGGTGCCGCTGCGGGGTGGCACACCGTGGCCGCCATCGAGGGCCAATGGGCGCCCGCCGCCCCTCTGACCGGTGTCTCGCCCGCGCTGGCCGCCGCGCTCGAAGCCAACCGGGCCGCGACAGGTGGCGCCGCCGCGGGCGCTGCCTCGGGCACGCTGCTGGCAGCCCTGCTGGGCGGGCTCATCGGCGGGCTGCTGCTCAACCTCATGCCCTGCGTGTTTCCGGTGCTGGCCATCAAGGTGATGGGCTTCGCCCGGCATGGCAACCACCAGCGCGCGCAGCGCCTGGGCGGCCTGGCCTACACGGTGGGCGTGGTGCTGTCGTTCCTGGCGCTGGGCGGGCTGCTGCTGGCCCTGCGCGCGGCGGGCGAGCAGCTCGGCTGGGGCTTCCAGCTGCAGTCGCCCGCCGTGGTGGCGCTGCTGGCGGCCCTGTTCACCCTGATCGGGCTGAACCTGGCGGGCGTGTTCGAGTTCGGCCAGTTCGTGCCCGGACGCCTGGCCACGCTGCAGGCGCGCCACCCGGCGGGTGACGCCTTCCTCACCGGCGTGCTGGCCGTGGCCATCGCCTCGCCCTGCACGGCCCCGTTCATGGGCGCGGCGCTGGGCTTTGCCATCGACCTGCCCACACCCCAGGCGCTGGCCGTGTTTGGCGCCCTGGGCGTGGGCATGGCCCTGCCCTACCTGCTGGCCGCCTGGGTGCCCGCCGTGGCGCGCGCCCTGCCGCGCCCCGGCGCCTGGATGGACACCTTCCGCCGCGCCATGGCCTTCCCCATGTTTGCCACCGTGGTGTGGCTGGTGTGGGTGCTGGGCCAGCAAAGCGGCATCGACGGCGCGGGCGCGCTGCTGGCGCTGCTGGTGGCAGGCAGCGCGCTGGTGTGGTCGCTCACGCTGCGCGGCCGTACCCGCACTGTTGTTGCTTCTGTTTTGCTAGCGTTTGGCGCATGGCTGACGGGCGCCATCGGCCCGAATGTGCTCCAGCCCATGGAAGCACCGGCCCCCGTGGCGGGCGCGGCCGGCACCACCTGGCAGCCCTGGTCGGCTCAGCGCGTGCAGGAGCTCGCGGCGGCAGGCCAGCCCGTGTTCGTGGACTTCACCGCCGCCTGGTGCGTGACCTGCCAGTACAACAAGCGCAACGCCCTGGCTGACGCCGACGTGCTGGCCGACTTTGAGAAGCGCGGCGTGACGCTGCTGCGCGCCGACTGGACCCGGCGCGACAGCGCCATCACCGCCGCCCTGGCCGACCTGGGCCGCAACGGTGTGCCGGTGTACGTGCTCATGGCCCCCGGCCGCGCGCCCGTGGTGATGAGCGAAATCCTCAGCGTGCCGGAGCTGCGCGCAGCACTGGCGGCGCTGTAGCTTCTGCCAACAAGCCCCCCATGTTCTGCGGGGTCTTGTATTCAGTCTGTCACATCGGGTTGTTGCAATAGCGGCAAGCCATCGGGGCCTCCTTGTGAGGCCCCGACGCGCTTTTCTTGTCAACAACCACCGGAATGACTCCATGAAAAAAAACCTGATCGCCCTGGCCGTTCTCTGCTCCGTTGCGGGCGTCGCCTCGGCCCAATCCAACGTGACCCTGTACGGACGCCTTGACGCCGGCCTGGGCAAGGCCTTCGGCGGCCAGTCGCAGATGATCGGCAACTACAAGGAAACCTCCATGTGGGGCGTGCGCGGCCAGGAAGATCTGGGCGGCGGCATGAAGGCGTCGTTCAACTTTGAGCAAGGCGTGAACATCGAAGACGGCGCCCTGACGGGTGGCGCTGCGGGCGCGTGGAACCGCGCTGCCTGGCTGGCCATTGGGGGCGGTTTCGGCGAGTTCGCCATGGGCCGCATGACCACGGCGCAGAACCGCACCATGGGCACGTTCGACCTCAACGGCACGGCCAACAACACCTCGGCGCTGAAGAACCTGGGCCTGGACGCTGACGGCTCCCTGGGCGGCAACCGCGCCAACAGCCAGTTTCTGTACACCTCGCCCAAGCTGAGCGGCTTTCAGGCACGCGCCGCCGTGGTCATGAAGCAGGACAAGGCCGCCCCCGCCGCTGGCGCCGCCGACACGCGCAAGGGCTCGTACCAGCTCGCTGCCAGCTACCAGAACGGCCCCCTGAGCCTGGGGGCCGTGGTGCAGAGCAAGATGGCCGAAGGCGCCAACAACCGCACAGGCTACGCCCTGGGTGCGCGCTACAGCTTCGAGTCGTTCGTGGTCAGCGCGCTGTACACGCAGGACGAGTCCAGAACCACCGGCAAGGGCTTTGGCCTGGGCGTCTCTGTGCCGCTGGGCGCGTGGGTGGTGGGCGCACAAGTGGCACGCCTCACGGACAACCCCAACCCGGCCCGCGACGGCGCCACGGCCTACGAGCTGTTCGCCAACTACCACCTGTCCAAGCGCACCATGATGTATGCAGGCTACGGCGGCCTCGACAGCGCCGGCAAGGTGGTCAAGGGCACGAGCGGCTCCAGCACCTTCGGTGTGGGCCTGGTGCACCGCTTCTGAATGCGGGCGGCGAACGCCGCCGGCCTGGACTGTCGTCGCCCGACCGGGCGGCAGTCCCCCATCCAACGCCGCGCCCTGCGCGGCGTTGTCGTTTCCGGCATCCTCTGATCACACCCCGCCTCCCCGCGGCACCCCAAAGGGGGGTGTTGCGCCGCAAGACGGCCGTGCAGCCCAAAAAAAGCGGCCTATCAGGCCGCTCTTTTTCTGGTCACTCGCTACGAAACCCCTGGCTCACACTGCGCGGCCCCGTCGCCCTCCACAAAGGGTATGCCGGGTGCGCATGGCGTGCATGCGGCAACCATTCTGTGCCCGGCGCATGACATAGACATGACCAGCGCAGCTTGCGCGCTTGCGTACACTGGCACGCATGAGCCGCACCCCCGACACCATCAGCACCCTGCGCGACGTGCTGGCGCGCTGCCGCACCATCGCGGTGGTGGGCCTGTCGCCGCAATGGCACCGCCCGAGCTACTTCGCCGCCAAGTACATGCAGGCGCACGGTTACCGCATCGTGCCGGTGAACCCGGTGGTGGCGCGCGAGGGCGGCAGCATCCTGGGCGAGCCCTGCCACGCCAGCCTGTACGAGGCCGAACAGGCCATCGCGCGCCAGGGCGGGCGCATCGACATGGTGGACTGCTTTCGCAAGAGTGCCGACATCCCGCCGCTGGCCGAGGAGGCTGTGGCCATCGGCGCAAGCTGCCTGTGGCTGCAGCTCGGCGTGACCCACGAAGACGCCGCCCAGCGCGCCGAAGATGCGGGCCTGCAGGTCATCCAGAACCGCTGCGTGAAGATCGAGCATGCACGCCTGTTCGGCGGCCTGGGCTGGATGGGCGTGAACACCGGCGTCATTACGGCCAAGCGGCTGCGCCAGCTCCCCTATTGATAGCTGCCAGCGCTTGTTCAGCAAGCGCTGGAGGCACTTTTGACTCATACATCATGGCCCACACCCCTTCTTCCGGTGACCACGCCTACGGCTTTGGCACCCGCGCCATCCACGCTGGCGCCCAGCCCGACCCGGTGACCGGCGCGCGCGCCACGCCCATCCACCAGACGACCAGCTTCGTGTTCGACAGCGCCGAGCACGCCAGCAGTCTGTTCAACCTGCAGACCTTCGGCAACGTGTACAGCCGCATCAGCAACCCCACGGTCGCCGTGCTGGAAGAGCGCATCGCCAGCCTGGAGAACGGCCGCGCCGCGCTGGCCTGTGCCAGCGGCATGGCCGCGCAGATGGCGGCGCTGCTGGCCATCCTGAAAACCGGCGACCACATCGTGGCCGCGAGCACGCTGTATGGCGGCACGGTGGGGCAGCTCGGCGTGGGCTTTTCCCGCCTGGGCATCGAGACCACCTTTGTGGACCCTGCCGACCCCGAGAACTTTGCACGCGCCATGCGCCCGAACACCCGCGCCGTATACGGCGAGACCATCGGCAACCCGCTGGTCAACGTGCTCGACATCGCCGCGATTGCGGATGTGGCGCACGCGCACGGCGTGCCGCTGGTCATCGACAACACCGTGGCCAGCCCCTACCTGTGCAACCCGCTGAATTTTGGCGCCGACATCGTGGTGCACAGCGCCACCAAGTACATCGGCGGCCACGGCACCACCATGGGCGGCGTGGTGGTGGAGGGCGGCAAGTTTCCGTGGGACAACGGCAAGTTCCCCGAGATGGTGGAACCCAGCCGCGCCTACCACGGCGTGAAGTTCTACGAGACCTTTGGCGACTTCGGCTACACCATGAAGGCGCGCATGGAGGTCAACCGCACCTTCGGCGGCGTGCTCTCGCCGCAAAGTGCCTGGCAACTGCTGCAGGGCGCCGAGACGCTGCACCTGCGCATGCGCGAGCACTGCCGCAATGCGCTCAAGGTGGCGCAGTTCCTGCAGGGCCACTCGAAGGTGAAGTGGGTCAACTACCCCGGCCTGCCGGGTTCGCCCCACCACGCGCTGGCGCGCAAGCAGTTCCGTGCGGTGGACGGCCATCCGGGCGCCTCGGGCATCCTCACCTTCGGCATCGAGGGCGGCGCGCAAGCGGGCGAGAAGTTCATCGACGCCTGCGAGTTCCTCAGCCACCTGGCCAACATCGGCGACGCCAAGACGCTGGTGATCCACCCCGCATCGACCACGCACCGCCAGCTCAATGACGAAGAACTCGCCCGGGCCGGGGTCGGCGCCGACATGGTGCGCCTGAGCGTGGGCATCGAGGACGTGGACGACATCCTCTGGGACATCGACCAGGCGCTCGATCGCGCGACCGCCTGAATCAGCGCTCTGCGGGCGCCTCCTGCGACGAGCGGGCCGCGCCGCTGGAGCCGCGCAGCGACAGCACGATGGAGCCAGCGATCAACACCGCCGTGACGAGCAGCGCATAGCCGATCGGGATCTTCACCAGATCAACGAGCAGCATCTTGCTGCCGATGAACACCAGCACCAGCGCCAGACCATAGGCCAGCAGGTGGAAGCGGTTGGCCAGGTCGGCCAGCAGGAAGTACAGCGCACGCAGGCCCAGGATGGCGAAGATGTTGGCCGTGAGCACGATGAACGGGTCGCTGGTGATGGCGAAGATGGCCGGAATGCTGTCCACCGCGAAAATGATGTCGGTGGTGCCGATCAGCACCAGCACCACGAACAGCGGGGTGTAGTGCTTCACGCCGTCGATCATCGTGCTGAGCTTCTCGCCGTCGAACTGGCCGGTGATGTGCATGCGCCTGCGCAGCAGCCCCAGCACCGGGTTGGAGGCAATGTCGGCCTCCTGCCCGGCGGCGAACCACATCTTCACGCCGGTGAACACCAGGAAGGCGCCAAACACGTACAGCAGCCAGTGGAAGGTGGCCAGCAGCCAGGCGCCCGCCAGAATCAGCAGCGTGCGCAGCACGATGGCGCCGATGATGCCGATGATGAGCGCGCGCTTCTGGTACTGCGGCGGCACGGCAAAGTAGTTGAACAGCATCAAAAAGACAAAGATGTTGTCCACCGACAGGCTTTTTTCCACCAGATAGCCGGTGATGAACTGCATCGACACCGTGTTGGCCACCTCGCGGCCCTGGCTGCCGTCGAGGTACCACCACAACAGGGCCACGAACACAAAGGCCAGCGAGAACCACAGCAGACTCCAGCGCACGGCCTCCGGCATCGTGACCGTGTGCGCGCCCTGGCGCTCCATGACCAGCAGGTCAATGGCGATGGCCACCACCACGAAGACGGCAAAGCCCACCCACATCCACCAGGTTCCTATTGTTTCCATGCACTGCTTCTCTGAAAAGGGACTATCCGGGCACGGAGCCCGCTCAAGCCCCGCACTGTAGAACTGGCATGGAATATAAAAAACATGCCATATTGGTATATTTGGTTCGGTTTTTACGAACTAAATCCCCGCCGCGACCGGAGCCCGCCATGAGCCAGACCTTCAACTACCGCCACCTTTTCTACTTCTGGGTGGTGGCCAAGGAGGGCGGCATCGCCCGCGCCGCCGAGCGGCTGGACATGGCCGTGCAGACCATCAGCGCCCAGGTGCGCGAACTGGAAAAGTCCCTGGGCGTGAGCCTGCTGCGCAACGAAGGGCGCACCCTGGTGCTGACCGATGCCGGCGTGGCCGCGCTGCACGAGGCCGACCAGATCTTTGCGCTGGGCGAACGGCTGCCCGTGCGCGTGCGCGAAGCGGCCACCGGCCAGACGGTGCGGCTGAGCCTGGGCATCTCCGACGGCATTGCCAAACTGGCGGTGCACCGGCTGCTGACACCCGTGCTGGACGAACCCCATCTGCGGCTGCTGTGCCATGAGGGCGAGTTCCAGCCGCTGCTGGGCGAACTGGCCTTGCACAAGCTCGACGCCGTGCTGGCCGACCGCGCGGCTGCCCCCAACCCTGCCCTGCGCACCACCAGCCAGCTGCTGGGCAGCAGCGCCATCGCCTGGTTCGCACCGCCCCTGTGGGCCGAGGCGGCGGCCCACCAGTTTCCGCAGAGCCTGGCCGTGGTGCCCGTGCTGCTGCCCACCCACCACGCCACCGTGCGCGAGCGCATGGACCACTGGATGGAGCGCGAACGCATCCGCCCGCGCATCGCCGGAGAGTTTGAAGACAGTGCCCTGCTGAGCACCTTTGCCGCCAGCGGCATGGGCGTGATGCCCGCCCCGGTGTCGCTGGGCCCGCACCTGCGGCAAACCTGCGGCCTGGTGCAAGTGGGCACCACGCCCGAGGTGCAGGAACAGTTCCACCTGATCTACAGCGCCCGCAAGGTGATGCACCCGCTGCTGACCCGGCTGCTGGAGGCAGGGCAGAGCAATATGCTATTGAATGTGTAGCTTATAGCGCTTTACCACAAAGCGTTTGCAACCAAAATCATTCAATATTCTCGACGGCCCCAGCCGCCACTCTCCAGGGGCATCCGGCCCGGAGCGCCCCCCCGGCAGGGCACAAAAGCTATCCTCGACGGCGCACCGCAGCACGCGGACCTTCGCCAGCTCTTTCCACACGCCCTCCATGTCGTCGCCCTCAACCTCTTTGTGGAGCCCCCTGCGCCAGCCCGCGTTCCGGGGCCTGTGGATCTGCGGCGGGGTGTTCTTTGTCGGCAGCGGCATGCAGACCATGGCAGCGGCCTGGCTCATGGTGGAGCTCACGGGCTCGTCGTTTCTGGCGGCGCTAGTGCAGACCGCCGTGTTCTTGCCCATGTTTCTGCTGGCGCTGCCTGCGGGTGTGCTGGCCGACACCACCGACCGGCGGCGCCTGATCTCGGGCGCACTGCTGGCGCAGACCGGGGCCTGCGCGCTGCTCGCCCTGCTCACGCTCGGGGGCTGGGGCGGCCCGGCCTCGGTGCTGTTGCTCGTTTTTGTGTGCGGCTGCTGCATGGCCATGCTCACGCCCGCCTGGAATTCCTCCGTCATCGACCCGGTGCCGCGCGACGAGTGGCCCCAGGCCATCACCGCGGTCAGCATTGCCTACAACGCGGCGCGCGCCGTGGGGCCCACGCTGGCCGGGCTGCTGTTTGCGCAGCTGGGGGCGGGCTGGGTGTTTGCCGTCACGGTGGCGACCACGCTGGTGATGTGGGAGTCCATCCGCCGCTGGCCGCCCAAGGCCCACCCACCGTCCAAACTGCCCGCCGAGCGCCTGTGGGGCGGCACCCTCAGCGGCCTGCGTTTTGCCTGGCATTCGCGCATCATTCTTGCGCAGCTGGTGCGCGTGATGGCTTTCAGCGCAGCGGGTTCGGCCCTGTGGGCGCTGCTGCCGGTGATTGCCCAGCGCCTGGGCACGGGCGCGCCGGGCTTTGGCCTGCTCATGGGCTGCCTGGGCACAGGCGCGGTGCTGGTGGGCCTGGTGCTGGGGCGCCTGCGGGCGCGCTTCGGGCTGGAGGCCATCGTCGGCACCGGCGGCGGGGTGTTTGCCGCCGCCATGCTGGTGGCCGCGCTCACGCAGGCGGCGTGGTTCGTCTATCTGTGGATGCTGCTGGCCGGTGCGGCCTGGATGTCTTCCATGTCAACCTTCAACACCGCCACCCAGGCCAGTGCGCCGCAGTGGGTGCGCTCGCGCGCCGTGGCCATGCACATGGTGGCGGCGCTGGGCGCGTTTGCCATCGGCTCGGCGTTCTGGGGCGCATCGTCCGACCTCATCGGCCTCACGCCCACGCTGTGCGTGGCCGCGGTGCTGATGGCGGCCAGCCTGCTGCTGGCCAAGCCCATGCCGCTGCGCATGGGCGCCCTGCACGAGGTGACGCAGGCCACGCCGTGGGATGAACTGTTCATCGAATCCGAGCCCCTGCCCGATGCCGGCCCTGTGGCGGTGGAGGTGGGCTACCGCATTGCGCCGGGCACCGACGCGGCGTTCCTCGACACCATCAGCCGCATGAAGGCCCCGCGCCGGCGCGACGGCGCCACCTTCTGGCGCGTGTACAAAGACCTGGGCGAGCCCTCGCGCTATGTGGAGCGCTTCATCGTCGCATCCTGGGCCGACTACCTGCACCAGCGCGCCCGCGCCACCATGGCCGACCAGGCGCTGGAGACCGCCGTGCGGGCCTTTCTGGCTCCGGGCGAAACGGCACGCATGTCGCACTACATCGCAGAGAGATAGCTCCCCCTGAGCCGCTTCGCGTCTTCCCCCAGAGGGGGACGCCACCCATGGCCTGGCAAAGCCAGTTCCACGGTGGCGCTGGCAGGGGCCACAAACGCATCAGTCGCCCAGGGTTTTGTGCAAGAAGGATGCGTGCGCTCCCTGCGACAATGGCGGTCATGAGCACCACCTTCGCCCCCCTCACCAACGACACCTTCCTGCGCGCCTGCCGCCGCCAGGCCACCGACTACACCCCCCTGTGGCTGATGCGCCAGGCGGGCCGCTACCTGCCCGAATACAAGGCCACGCGCGCCCAGGCCGGCAGCTTCATGGGGCTGGCGATGAACGTGGACTTCGCCACCGAGGTCACGCTGCAGCCGCTGGAGCGCTTCCCGCTCGATGCCGCCATCCTGTTCAGCGACATCCTCACCGTTCCCGACGCCATGGGCCTGGGCCTGTCGTTCGCCGAAGGCGAAGGCCCGCGCTTTGCCAAGTCGGTGCGCAATGAAGCCGACGTGGCCGAACTGGCCGTGCCCGACCTGGACAAGCTGCGCTACGTGTTCGACGCCGTCACCAGCATCCGCAAGGCATTGAACGGCCGCGTGCCGCTGATCGGCTTCTCGGGCAGCCCCTGGACGCTGGCCTGCTACATGGTCGAGGGCAAGGGCAGCGACGACTACCGCCTGGTCAAGACGCTGATGTACAGCCGCCCCGACCTGATGCACCGCATCCTGGCCGTGAACGCCGACGCCGTGGCCGCCTACCTGAACGCCCAGATCGATGCGGGCGCCCAGGCCGTGATGATTTTCGACAGCTGGGGCGGCGTGCTCGCCGATGGCTGCTTCCAGGACTTCAGCCTAGAGTACACCAAGCGCGTACTGGCACAGCTCAAGCGCACGGGCGTCGATGGTCAGGACGTGCCGCGCATCGTCTTCACCAAGGGCGGCGGCATCTGGCTCGACGACATGAAGGACATCGACTGCGAGGTGCTGGGCCTGGACTGGACGGCCAACCTGGGCAAGGCACGCGCCATCGTCGGCGGCCAGGTGGGCGGCCCGGGCAAGGCGCTGCAGGGCAACATCGACCCCAACGTGCTGTTTGCCCCACCCGCGCAGATCGTCACCCAGGTGCACGCCGTGCTCGACAGCTTCGGCAAGCCGCACACCGACAAGACCACCACCGGCCCCACGCACATCTTCAACCTGGGCCACGGCATCAGCCAGTTCACCCCGCCCGAGCACGTGGCCGCACTGGTGGAAGCCGTGCACAGCCACTCGCGCGCGCAGCGCAAGGCCTGATTGGGGGCCGCCCGGCTGTCTGACTTATGCACACCGGCCCGGCGGCGCCGACCCGCCCGGAGCCGGCGGGCGCCACGGCCCAGCAGGGAGCCACGCCCCTCCACAGCCTCGCAAGTGCTTGATTTCATTCACCCGCCGTTGTTGCTGTTTTGCTGGGCACCTTGTTGAAAGCCCGAGTTTTCAAGGCCTTGCAGCCCATGCCCAGGGGATATCAACAAAGTTATCCACAGAAATTCGGGATGACTGCAAAAATCCTTGCCGCGACAAGCACTTGGAGTGCAAACCCTAAAAAATGAGTGAACCTGGCGCCGGGCATGACGCAAATCCGGTTCACTGCCGATGGCTGACGTGACCAAATGCAACGACTTGTGCACACTTCCCGCACTGTGGTATGTCCCCAGCACAGCACCCCCTGCAAATGCCCGTGCGTACCATGAAGGCCGTTGATTCATATGGATTTTTTCAATATGCGCGCTTGCGATGACAACCACCGGCCCAGGGCGCCCCGTCGGCTCGGAGCCTCCTGCCGCAGGGATGTCAACAAAGTTATCCACAGAAGGGCCCTCTCCCCCGGTACAAACGCCCGAAAATCAAGCACTTAGCGCAACAAGCTGAAGCCGTGACCGCCCCCCTCTCCACCGTGCAAGTGGCCGTGCACACCCCGTCACACAGCGGCGTGGGCGACCTGCTCGACTACACCAGTGAGCGCCCACTCGCTCCCGGCACATTGGTGCGCGTGCCTCTGGGCAGGCGCGAGGTGCTGGGCGTGGTGTGGGATGGTGACGGCGCAGCAGCGCCCGGCGAGCGTACCCTGCGCCCCGTGGCGGGGGTGCTGGACGGCATCGCCCCGCTGGACGCCCCCTGGCGCCGCCTGGTGGCCTTTGCCGCGCGCTACTACCAGCGCAGCCTGGGCGAGGTGGCGCTCTCGGCCTTGCCACCGCAACTGCGCGACCTGGGCCCCGAGCAACTGGCCCGCCGCCTGCGCCGCCCGGCACGGCAGGCAGAGCCCGCAATCACTTCTGATTTGATAGCACTTAGCGCAGAACAGGAAAGCGCCCAGGCCGAAATTCTTTCAAAACCTGGTCCCTTCCTGCTGTTCGGCAGCACCGGCAGCGGCAAGACCGAGGTCTACCTGCGCTGCGTGCAGGAGCTGCTGGCCCAGGACGAACGCGCCCAGGCGCTGGTGATGGTGCCCGAGATCAACCTCACGCCCCAGCTCGAAGAACGCTTCACCGCCCGCTTTGGCGCGGCCAGCGTGGTCTCGCTGCACAGCGGCATGACGAACCCGCAGCGCCTCAAGGCCTGGCTGGCCGCGCACAGCGGGCAGGCGCGCATCGTGCTGGGCACGCGCATGGCGGTGTTCGCCTCGCTGCCGGGCCTGCGCCTCATCGTGGTGGATGAAGAGCACGACCCCAGCTACAAGCAGCAAGAGGGCGCGCGCTACTCGGCGCGCGACCTGGCCATCTGGCGCGGCCGCGCGCAGGGCGCCAAGGTCATCCTCGGCTCAGCCACACCTTCGCTGGAGAGCTGGCACGCCAGCCGCCCGCCCACGCCGGACGACCCCGAGGGCGGGCGCTACCAGCGCCTGCACATGCCCAGCCGCATCGGTGCCGGGGAATTGCCGCGCGTGCGCCGCGTGGACATGAACCACCAGCCCCGGCGCACCGTGTTCTCGGCCCCGCTGCTGGCGGCCCTGCAAGAGCGCGTGGAGCGCGGCGAGCAAAGCATGATTCTGCTCAACCGGCGCGGCTACGCGCCCGTGCTGCACTGCCAGGATTGCGGCTGGAAGAGCGACTGCCCGCACTGCAGCGCGCACCAGGTGTTCCACAAGCTCGACCGCACGCTGCGCTGCCACCACTGCGGCTTTACCGTGCGCGTGCCACGCGCCTGCCCCGGCTGCGGCAGTCCCGACATCGTGCCCATCGGCCGGGGCACCGAGCAGCTCGAAGAGCAGCTCGGCGAGCTGCTCGCCGCCGTGCGCCGGCCCGACGGCACGCCGGTGCGCATCGCCCGCATTGACGCCGACACCACGCGCGCCAAGGGCGCGCTGCAGAGCCAGCTGGCCCAGGTGCACGCCGGCGAGGTGGATGTGCTGGTGGGCACGCAGATGATCGCCAAGGGGCACGACTTCCGCCGCATCACGCTGGTGGCCGCCGTGCAGCCCGATGGCGCCCTGTTCAGCAGCGACTTCCGCGCGCCCGAGCGCCTGTTCGCCCTGCTCATGCAGGCCGGGGGCCGCGCCGGGCGCGACGCCGCCTACCTGGCCGCCCAGGGCACGCGCTGCGAGATGTGGGTGCAGACCTTCCACCCGCAGCACGGCGTGTTCGAGGCCCTGCGCCTGCACGACTACCCCGCGTTTGCTGCCCAGCAACTGAAAGAGCGCGAGGAGGCAGCCATGCCGCCCTTCGCCTTCCAGGCCCTGGTGCGCGCCGACGCGCGCACCCAGGAGGTGGCCCAGGGCTTCCTCGCCGCCGCCAGCCACGCCGCCCACGCCCACGGCCTGCCGGGGCTGGACCAGGTCACGCTCTACCCGGCCGTGCCACTCACCATCCAGCGCGTGGCCAACGTGGAGCGTGCCCAGATGCTGCTGGAGAGCAGCAGCCGCACGGCGCTGCAGCGCTTTCTGGCCCACTGGCAGCCCGTGATGCAGGCCACCCGCAGCCAGCCCGAGCACAAGGGGCTGATCCGCTGGCTGGTCGATGTGGACCCGCTGGCGATTTGAGGTGTTTTAGGGCTCTGGCGCTTTATGGGCAAGCGCTGGCAGCTATCAAAATTGAATCAATTCACCGAATTGAAGCAGCGCCTTGGCACGCCTTGGATGCGCAGCATCCGCTGCCCAAAGCAGGCCCGCTGACAGCGTGCGAACACGCCTGAGGAACAACAGGAACGGTCGCGAATGTTAAGACCGGAGTCGGCCATCAGCAGCCGGCCAACTCGCTGCCGCGAACGACAGAGCCAGACTGGAAGCGGACGTTCACCAGAGTCCGCTTTGCTGTGTGGGTCTATGTTTTCGGGACGCAGATGGCGTAGGCCCCGGCAATCGCGATCGAGATCCATATCAAAAGAAAGAACCAGATCGTCGACCACTCCCAACGTGCTTTGACGAACAAAGCGGCCAGTTTAGTCATCACCGGCTTTCCATTGGCTGCTCCCAATTCAGGCGCCGTGCGTTGCTGAGCCCTGAAAAGCTCGTGATCAGACGGCGAGTGGTTGTAGGGGCTGAATCGCCCCGGGATTCGAGGAGGCTGTTTGGTTTAAGTCAGGCCATCACCGCGGCGGCCTGATTGGCGAGTTGCC